>ERZ833963.3832-NODE-3832-length-11086-cov-6.476022_pt1 | contig 11086 bp, 15 predicted proteins | sample MGYA00519693_ERZ833963 | MGnify/ENA primary metagenome ERZ833963 (study PRJEB31850, sample SAMEA3708748) | human gut metagenome | biome: human gut; feature: human-associated habitat; material: faeces | place: China | collected 2014 ... | reverse complement strand
AGCTGAACGTCCATTCCCTCCGGCACACCGCCGCCAGTCTGATGATCGCGGGCGGTACGGATGTGGCCACGGTGGCGGGCATCCTCGGCCACAGCAAGCCCTCCACCACGCTGGACATCTACACCCACGCCTTCGACAAGAACAAAAAGGCCGCCAGCGCGGGCTTGCAGGGAATGTTGGAGATATGAATACAGTCAGCATCGAAATAACAGTAGCTTTGTGCGGCGAGTTGTGGTATGTGTTGTGGCTGCCAAAGGAGGGGATGCCATGTACGACTACATGAAAGCCTTGCAGGCACGGTTTGACAAGAAACCGCCGGAGCAGCTCGTCCGCGCCGTCCAATCTGCCCGTGAGGAGGTACGTGAGGGCATGGATGATGAAAAGCGCAAGAAGCTGCTCCGCCTGCTGGACGCGCAGAATATATTACTGGAGGAGGCCACGTTGATGAGCTTCACGGCGGGCTTCAAACTGGCGTGGGGCATGGCAAAGGAGCTGGGAGCAGATGGACTCTATTCCTTTGAACGAGAGGAAGAAGAACGCATCTGCCATCCGGCAGAGCAGAACGTTTGATCCCAACTCGCAAAACGCTCACCCACGAATAAAAAAGGATGATTTCATAAGAAATCATCCTTTTTGTCAGGCGGCTTCAATATCGTTTAATTCTCAGTTTTCTGCAAGCTGTTCCTCGCAGAACTGCTTCAGGGCGGGAATATCGTTGACCGCGGTTTCCCAAATGATTTCGCGGATCTCTTCGCAGTAATCGCGGATATGCTGGATGCGCTGGCGGTCAGGCTGCGTCATATACATTCAGTTTCTCCTTCATCACGGTTTCACGGAACATTTCCTCGCTGGGCATTTGCGCACGTTGTTCCAGCGCGCTGACAGTAATCAGATCGATTGGCTTTTGCAGCGCCGCTTCAAGGTCGCAATACAGTGCGCCCAAAGAGAGAAGACTGCGCAGGTTCGTTCCGCTGGTATCGACCAGCAAGTCGATATCGCTGTCCTCACGGGCTTCACCTCTTGCGTAAGAGCCAAAGAGGAATACCGCTTTTAGGCCGTACTGCTTTGCAATCGGCGCGATCCGTTGCTGAATTTCTTGAATGGAATAGATCATAAGCTTTCCTCCTTCTTTTTTTATTATATCCAACGATGAATAGAATGTCCACGCTTTTGTTAGGCCCATTGCAGCAATCATTTTGCTGCGGGGCCATCCACCCATGTGACCTCGCAGCCGTCGTAGAGAAAAAGCTGCACACAGTACCAGCACGGATCGCCGGTATCATTGACGCCCTTCGCCAGCCCAACGCCGGTTGCGGATAGCTTTTGGTTGAGCATGTTCTTGTTGTGGGTCGCTGAGGCGCTCCAATCTGCAATGGCTCGTTCGGCAAGCGTTTGATTGGACATTGTCCAATCTGCGATGCGATGGATATTCTCAGCCATGTAAGGACAATCCGTGACGGTATTAAACTTCTTGCCGTTCGGTCTTGTATGCGAATAGACGGTGGGAGCGGCCATTTCCTCTGCGCGGATCTGCGCCGCCTGCATGAGCTTGTCATTAACAGTCAGTGCTGATACACCGTTTTCGCGGCGCAGAGCGTTGGTACGGTCAATGATGTCCTGTTTTGCGTTGGCAACATCAGTCTGCACAGGCTGTTCCGTAGACTTTGTATCCTCTGCTTTCGCTGGCGCTTCACCTGTGTAGGGCTTGCCGCTCTCTACCTGCACACATTTGGCATCGCCGTCCCAGTAAACCTCGAATCCTACCGTCTTGCCGACATCGCGCAGCATAACGTAGTTGTTGCCATTGATGTTGTACGCCGTCAAGTGTACTTCCTGTCCATTGACATAGATACGGTTGGTGCTGCGCTCCGCAGTGATCCCTGCAGCCAAAACGGATGACCCGCCAAAAAGTGTAATGCCAATCAAAATACCGGCAATTAAGTAAAGGCTCTTCTTCATTTGACTACGCTCCCTTTCGATAAAATGTAGTGGTTACACTGGCAGTCATGCGGCAGGTATCCGGATTGAAAACACAGCGCTCAAACTCGTAAATGCCAAGCCGCTCAGCCTGCTCCGCTACTTCCGCAGGAAGATCGACCGTAATGTCCATTTGGACTCTGATCTCATCGTCCTTCCTCGGGGACTTAAATTCCTGTATCAACCAAATACTTCCTTTTGTACTTCTATTCTCCGGAGTGGTTTGAGAATAATACAGAAATCATGCTATGTCAAAGGTTTATTTGAAATGCCTACGCCGATAAAACGCACCTGACGAAAGCCTTAGTGCCGCAAGGGCTTTACTTCACCTCTACAGCCTGAACGCAAACCCTTTTGCTGGGCTGATTTGCAAGACAGGTGGTGATGGTAATACGATTATCGAATGTCGCCTGTAGGTAGCTCCAGTCTGAACTGGCAATTGTCTCTACCGTTACAACCTCATAGGTACGGGTTCCATAAACCGTCGTGTAAGTGATTGTATCACCATCCTTCAAGTTTTTGATGCTGCCGATGGTGTACTTGGCACCGCGGTTATGCCCGCAAACGCCAACATTCCCATCCCAGCCGGAAGTGGAGCTATAATGGCCGAGTCCCTTTGCCATGCTGGTGTTGGTTTCGCCCTCCCATACCTTCATATTGATGTTCAAGGATGGGATTTTCAGCGTACCGATACTGCCATCCTTGCGTTCCATACCGTCAACGCTTGTATAGGCGGAAGGCTGGTAGCTGGTTGATGGAATCTGCGGTTCCTGCTGAATCGGATTCGTGATATTACTCTCGATACCGCTTCCTCCGATAGAGCCTACCAAGCCAGGAAATCGAACCTTTTCCATACATCCGACACTCGTATTGCTGGACACTCCATAGGGTAATGCCGGCCACTGGTAGTCCGTTGCATTGCTCCCGCCATAATTGTATTTAGCACCATAGAGAGATTCATAGCTCGTAGAGGGATAATATTCGGTATCCTCTACGCCGTCAAAGTCGTACTCTAATGCTTCTGCGCAGATTCCCAGCGAAAGCGTTAAGCAGGCGGTGAGAGCCGTGACAAACCAGCGCTTTTTACTCTTCATGTTCATCTTCCTCCTCTGAAAAATCTTCGTGATAAACTGTATCCTCTTGGCGTCTCTTGTGGCAACGCCAAATGAGTACAGCGGCAGTAATTGCAAGAACGATAACAACAAGGGAAATTAAAATAACGGGGAAGTCCTCCGCGCTTTTGGCAGCTACTCGCTGCAGGATACTCGACGGTGTACCGGTATAGATCACCGTATAAGTAACACTCTCGATACCCTCTGCAACGATATCACCGATATATTTTGCAGTTGTAACATATCCGGTTGCCGCGCGATAAGATGCTCTCCCTGCGTAGGTGGCCACAGCTTTGTACTGAGCAGGCACGAGAATATCATCGACCAACGACGTTCCCTGCACCTGCCAATCTACCGATTGGAGCTGAACTGTTACGCCATTTTTTGTAGTCGTATCAGGAACGTAAGCCATGTCATTTGTATCGAGATTGCCAATTTCTTTGGTCGTACTGACGGTGTAGCTCTTCGTTGTGTAACCGGACGCTACCGTGCTGATCGTCGAGTGGTCAAGATAGAGCGTTCCTCGAAACTCTCCGTCGTCATACTCGATGGACGGGGATAATGCCTTCAGCACCACGGACAGATCACTCTTCTCCGTGTCCGCTGTTACGGTCTCGGTGTGATGCTCCTTCTCCGAATAGGACCGCTCTTCCTTCGTCATGGACGAATAGGTATAAGTATATCCGTCGTATTCAAAAACATCATCGATCAGCGACTGCGGATCTGTGTCTGGTGCAACCGTATAGATCTTAATATACTGCCGTACACCATTGAGGTCCTGAATGGTCGTATTAGTCGGTACTTCCATTGCAAAAGCACTGATGGAGCATGCAGCAGAAACCATCAGGGCGATACAGGTACTAATGATTTTTTTCATGTGCGTTGAGTCCTCCGTTTCATAATGATAATTCCGGCAACAACAATTGCGGCCGAAATGCGGTAAATCAGCTTTTTCACGCCGTGGCCTCTCCAGAGCATCAATGAAAGCGTAAAGCGGAGGTTCCACTCCGGGCGGGCAGTAGACTTTAATTGCTCGCATAAATCACATCACCTCCAGCTCTTTTAAATATTCCCTCAGATAACTGAGAAATCCTTCAATGAATGGCGGCACCAATAATTTACTGCCGGAGACCCACCAGATAGCTTCCGGGACAGGATGGTTCATCGCGTCATACTCTGAGCAGATCATTAAGACTACTCTCTGCGCCTCTACATTTTCAGACTTACAGAAAGCCTGACATATCCTGGAAACGGTTTGCATTTCAACATAAGAATCACAAAGGGCGTCAAAGAATAGGCCTGCGCAAAGATGGGCAAGGAAATTTACTGCATCCGCGTTCACATCCCCGTTGCAATCAAGCAGCCCCATGTGTCTGTGCCTCTGTACAGCCGCCTCATCAAACGGGCCAACGCTGCGGTTCCATAGGTTGTTCATTTTTCACCTCGTTCAAAAGGAAAGGCCCGGCACCTCACGGTGTCGAGCCTTTCAGCAAATTATTCAATTATTTTAAGATCTTACGTGGAAGCGGCCTATTCATCCAGCATGAGCTGTCCATCAATCGCCTTTTGTTTCAGGCGTTCCATCTGCTCGCGCTCTAACTGCGCAATGCTCTTTTCAGGTGTTGGAAGATCCTCCGGCATAGTGCCGTCGATCTTTCGGATTGCCTCCCTTACTTCATTCCCGACAGCATAATGAACAGCGGTCGCGGCATCGGAAGTCGAAACTTGATCCTTGCGCAGCTTTTCCTCAGTCTGCGAAATGCGAAACAGGTTAGCAATCAACTCCGTACTCCCCATGTAATCAAGTATCTTTTGGCCGATGGCAAGTCCCTTCCTGCGGTGAATATCATCTACCGTCATTCCGCCATACAAGCCCATATATCCGGCATTCTGAAAGATTGCAAATTCTTCCGCCGTGATAACGCCTGCGTTTTGCGCGGTCTCTGCCAAAAGCTGATTCCACTGCTTGATATCACCGCGAACCACAAGCCTGCGACTATCCTCATCCAGCTGATTAAAGCGGTCTGCGACCTCCTGCCGGTAGGTTTGAATTGCAAAGTATGTTTGACCGAGAGCGATCACCTCTTTGCGTGGATCACCATTCTGGACGATCAGATAGCAGGCATAACGCGAAAGCTCGTAATCAAGGATGTCTTTTACTCCTCCATTCGGCATGGGAGATGTTTTCCTGACCTCAGGAAAACATTCCAAGGTACTGCGTCCACTGTTCTCGCAGGCAATCATGGCACGCTTGATAACCTTATAGAAGTTCTCCCATTTTGCATAGTCCAGCACGGGAGCAAGCTCCCTTGCTGCCCAGTATTCTGAGCCATCTGGACGGACTCGCTTGATATCTTCAAAGCACTTATACTCTTTTGCAGACAATGTGCTCATCGCGCATACTCCTTCATTGTTTTTACTCTATATCAAGAAAACTCTATTTGCTTTTTGAATCATCCTGACGGTCAACCGCCTGCGCCGATGCTTCGATCATTTCTGTGACCACCGCATTTAACTGAGCAGCATTCTGCGAAGTAATAACAGGCTGACCGGTTTCCGCCTCAAGCTGCTGCCGCGCAACATTTGCAACATTGCCGCCACGCTTGGCAACCTTTACGCTCTCATCAAAACCAACGGGCTTTGATGCCTTGGAAATATCTCGTGTGGAAGCCTCCGCCAGCATGGTCAGCACGAGTTCAGTATCGCTCATGTTATCCCTCAGATTCTCTTTTTTTAGTCCCTTGAGATTTTTGTACTGCCGGGTTGTCATACCGGACCACGCCCTTGAAATCTCATCGGTCAGGATCGCAAATTCCCTGCCTTTTTCCACTCCGCGCTTCTGCCATTCGTCGGTGAGCTCATTGCGGATACGGATGGAAAGGAGCCTTTGGTGCACCCAGTCGGGATCATAGCCCTTTTTGAGATAGGTTTCCAAAGCACGGTCAATGGCCTGTTCCGGGTCAATGGTTTCCTCAATGCGCTCGCGGCCAACCTCGGCAAGCCAGCGTTTCACTGGCTCCGCGCGGGGAGACGGAACGGACTGGATGATACGCAAGAGCTGTTCCGTAGTAGCAACATCGGTTACGCGGCGCTTTCCGTCAGATGCGGTCATTTTCAACTGCTGACAATTTGTCAGCAGTTCATCTGCGCCCTCTTCTTTCAGCCGCTGCTTGAGTTTGGCCCAGTAGTTGCTCGCTCCACGAGCGGTCTGCTGACCTGTCAAAACAGAAATGACATCGGTAACTGAAAAATACCATTCTTCTTTTTCTGTATCCCATGCTGTGCGGATCTTTTGATCTTCAAAAAGCTGGATTTTTTCCTGTTCGCTCATAGCGTTCTGTATCCTTTCTTTTACTCTTTTTCATTATACATCAGCCGACCCGCTGCCGCAAGAACGCCAAAAACAACTCTTCAAGTTCCTTGTCGCTGCCCAGCTTTTCAAGGTACGGAGCGAACTTCCTGCGGTCAAAGCTGATCTTCTTTGGAGGTGCAGTACGGCGCTGGGCTTCCTCGGCGCGAGCCTGCCGCCATACAGCGTAAATCTCCTGTTTTCCCACAGAAGGGGGCGGACAGGTGCGGGTGATTTTCTGCACCGTGGCCTTATTGAGCGTGTAGCCCTCGATAGAGCACATCTCCACAAATGCCTGCTGTGTGGTCGCGTCGTAGTCAGCAATCAACTCTGCGCAGGCAATCGGCAGCCTGCGAGGAGTGCTTTCCAAAATCTCCGCAAGCGGTCCAATCAGGCTCGCCAGCTTGATTGCTTTGCGGATCTCATACTCGGTCACGCCAAAGAAATCTGCCACGAGTTTGCGGGCATTATACTTCTGGCGATCTTCGCCAGAAGTTCCTCCGTCGTCTGTTTCTGCCAACCTTTGGCGAGAATCGCCAAAGGTTGGGCAGACAGCATTTCTTTGCCCGTTTCGATTGCTCTCAACAAGCAATGCATGATATGCCTTGCCGCGCTCAATGATGGTAAGGTCCTGTCGCCGCAGGAGGTTGGTGGCAACAGCAATAGAGACAGCCCTTGCGTCGTCGGCACTCACCACCTCGGCTGGGATCATGTTATGCCCGGTTATCTGCCAAGCCCTCGTGCGGTTATGACCGGCAAGGATCTCATAATCGTTGCTGCCCGGGATAGGACGGACGATAACACGCTCGTAGATCCCCTGCTCGGCAAGCTGCTGTGAAAACGCTTTGAGCTTTTCTGGCGGATAGGGACGGAACCCGATGTCGGCAGTAAAGAATGGGCGAAGCCTGTCTATCGGCAGATCACAGAATCTCGATGTCTCCGGTGCTGGTGCACCTCTAAACAGCGTTTCATACGCCTCGTTGCCCACCACAATTTCAGCAGCCTGCTGTGTGGCGCTCATACGCCTTTTTAGCAGGTCATTCATGTCGCGTTTAGGCAAGATGAAGCACCTCCAGGGCAAGGCTGCGGTATGATTCGGCGGCAGGATTCTTGGGTGCATAATCAAGAATGCTCATTCCTGCAGCAGGGCACTCAGCGACCTTGATTGTCTGCTCGATTGGGTGCTCAAAAACATGTAGGCTCTCACCGTAGATATCATTTACACTGTTTCGAACGCTCTGACAGAGCTGAGGGCGCGATTGATACATAGTCAAGAGAATGCCTGCAATCTTCAAATCAGGATTAAATCGGTTCTGAACATTTTTCACCATTTCCAATACATCCGGAATTCCTTCACTTGCAAGGAAATGTGCCTGCACTGGAATAATGCAATAATCGGCAGCGGCGAGTGCGTTGATGGTCAAAAGCTCGTGTTTCAGCCCGCAGTCAATAATAATGTAGTCATACTGTTCGTAAAATGAGGTCAACAAGGTGGCCATTATCTTTTCGCTGGGATCATTCGATGTACCTGCCGCATTATATTGAGATAGCTGCATGACTTGCAATCGGGCTGCAGCATCTGCAAGTCGTTTATTGGCAGGAATCAGGTCCATGCCCACCTCGGTATGTATTACGGAGCGGGGGAGATGTAGCGACAGGTCTTCCGGAGAGTCAATTTGAACAAGCAGCAGTTTTGCCAGGGTGTTTCTCTGTTCTCCTGGAGTATATCCTAACGCAGCCGTCAGATTGCCCTGTGGGTCATTGTCAACCAGAAGGACCTTCTTTTCTTTCGCCGCAAGCGCTGCGCCGAGATTTAGCGCCGTGGTAGTTTTCCCGACTCCACCTTTTGAATTGGTAATAGCGATAACATTATGCTCCCTCATAATCAACACTCCTTATTAAATCCACGTGTGCAGCGCTTTTTTCTTTGATGGAATGAAACGACCTGCTTCCAATAAATCTCAGCAAACCTTTCTTGGGAATATAAGTTCGGGTTCCCAAGCGTACAACTGCAAGTCCGCAGGTTGTATACCATCTGCGAATCACGTGTTCCGAATAACCCAGCAGATCATGCACCTGCTGTACTGTGAGCACCTGCGGTTCATCTTTCCATAACACAGATGCGTATTGTGACAGTTCATTCGCAAAGTTCCGGTCAAACTTGCCTGGATACGTTTGGATCCGAGATTTCCTTTGAAAACTATATTTTGCCGGATCATGAGCCCTATCCGTTAAATAGACCTCGACATCAGACTGACGGATCAGGTAGCGATGTGTTTGATTTCCAATATCAATGTAAGGAATAAGCCCGCTTTGAATCAACTTCAAGACATTTGCTTTCCGAACATGAGCTAATTTGCAAAATTGCTCTTTGCTGATATAGGGTATACCGTCGATAAAATATTCCCTCATACATGATCCCTCACTTTTCTTTTTGCATAGTCCTCGCTGAGCACATAATCAATTACACTGTTTTTCGAGATATAGTAATGCGGCTTGATGAAAATGCTCTTAACGTGCTTTTCGTGGATTAGCTTGCGTGCAAAGTTATCACTTACACCGCTAAGCATTTCTCGAAACTGAAGCAACGTTACCATGTCGGGATATGCGCGAAAAATTTTGCGATAATATTTCTTGCTTCTGCCTTTCATATTGAATTGTTCTCCTGTGCCATAATATAGTGTCGTTAGTGAAAGACTGTAAGCACGGGGAGTTCTGCCCTAGTTCTGCCCTAGTTCTCCCCAAATATGTTTTTCCTTACAAATTGACATTTTCTTAAAAATACAAAAAAGGCCGAAAAACCCTGAATTACAAGGGCTTTCGGCTGTGGAACGATGCGGAAGAAAGTGCAGGAAATCGTGGCTTACAAGACTCAAAATGCGGTGCGGCGGAAAACGCCGTTTTCCGCAATCATCGGCTCCGACGGGGCATCCGGCGGAGAAACGCAAACGATACATTATGGAGGAAAGCACAATGAAAAGAAGTCTTGCACTTTTGCTCACGCTGGTCATGAGCCTCGGCCTGCTGGCCGGCTGCGGCAGCAAGGACACCGTCGACGAACCCCAGAAGGACGGCGAGAGCGGCGCGAAGCAGATCGAAACGCTGAAGGTGGCGTTCGTTCCGTCCCGCGAGCCGCAGGAGATCATCACCGCGACCGAGCCCCTCAAGCAGCTGCTCAAGGACGAGCTTGCCAAGGAGGGCTATGAGGTCGGCGAGGTCGAGATTACCGTCGGCACCACCTACGAAGCCGTCGGCGAGGGTCTTGAGGCCGGTACCATCGACGTCGGTCTGATCCCGGGCGGCACCTATGTTCTCTATGACGACGGCGCCGAGGTCATCCTGACCGCGACCCGCAACGGTCTGAGCAAGGATTCCGACAACGCCAAGGACTGGAACGACGGTCAGCCCACCGAAGCGTCCGAGAAGCAGGCGGTCTCCTACCGCGCGCTCATCATCGCCGGTCCCTCCGATAAGGGTCAGGAGCTGGCTGCCAAGGTCAACGGCGGCGAGGAGCTGACCTGGGAGGACCTTGACAGCGCCAACTGGAGCATCATGGGAACCTCCTCTCCCGCGGGCTACATCTATCCCTCCCTTTGGCTGCAGGAGCAGTTCGACAAAAATATCACCGAGCTGCCCCACGCCGTACAGTCCGATTCTTACGGCAGCGCCTTCGCCCGCCTGGCATCCGGCCAGATCGACGTGCTGTGCACCTACGCTGACGCCCGCCGCGACTATGCCGACAAATGGACCAGCGAGTATGCGATGACGAACAGCATCTGGGAGGATACTGCCGTCATCGGCGTGACCCCCGCCATTTACAACGACACCATCAGTGTCAGCAAATCATCCCCCATCATGGACGATGATTTTAAAGCCGCTCTCTCCCAGGCGTTCATCAACATCGGCGACACCGAGGAGGGCAAGGCTGTCATTTCCATTTACAGCCACCAGGGTTATCAGCCCGCGCAGGCCTCTGACTATGATTCCGAGCGCGCCGCCCAGAAAATGATCCAGGAGCTGAACAGCGCCGCCTGATTTCCCCGAAACAGACGGACAACGTGTAATGCAGAAAAGGAGGGAGAGCTATGCGCTCCCTCCTTTTTTTGAGAGTGTGAGGTTTATAAGATGATTGAATTCAAACATGTAAACAAAAAATACCCCAACGGCTTCGAGGCGCTGAAGGACATTGACCTGACCATTGGACAAGGCGAGTTCGTGGCCATCATCGGCCTTTCCGGCGCTGGCAAATCCACGCTGATCCGCACCATCAACCGCATGCATGACATCACGAACGGCACACTGACGGTGGACGGCACCGATGTGATGCAGCTGCACGGCAAAAGCCTGCGCGCGTTCCGCCGCCGCATTGGCATGATCTTTCAATCCTTCAATCTGGTCACACGCACCACAGTCATCAAGAATGTACTCACCGCCTTTGTGCCGGAGCTTCCCTGGTGGCGTGCAGCTCTCGGCATCTTTACCAAAGCGGAAAAGACAGCCGCGCTGGAAGCGCTGGACAAGGTCGGCATTCTGGACAAGGCCTTTGTCCGTGCAGACCAGCTCTCCGGCGGCCAGCAGCAGCGTGTCGCGCTGGCCCGCACACTGGCGCAGAATCCACAGATCATCCTGGCCGACGAGCCTGTGGCTT
>ERZ833963.3798-NODE-3798-length-11169-cov-4.071171_pt1 | contig 11169 bp, 6 predicted proteins | sample MGYA00519693_ERZ833963 | MGnify/ENA primary metagenome ERZ833963 (study PRJEB31850, sample SAMEA3708748) | human gut metagenome | biome: human gut; feature: human-associated habitat; material: faeces | place: China | collected 2014 ... | reverse complement strand
TCTCACCTACCACCCCGCCCTTTGGGCACCCCTCCTCCGACTGGAGGAGGGGAATGAAGTTACTCCACAAATCACGCCCCTAAATTATCATTTATATAACCAATTATTTTAATAATCAGAATATAACTTTAGGTTGGTAGAAGAGAGGCGGACAGGCTCCGTTCATATTTTGCCATGGTGATGTCTAAAAACAGGGTGAACGGAGACACGCCTCTCTCTTTTTAAGAGATTGTATTTTAAAGATTGAATGAATTATGAAACAAGTAAAAAGAAAGTTTTTAGTAGCGGCAGCCATTATTGCTGCATGTATTTTCGGGACAAATGATGTGAAGGCACAGGAATTTACCGTGCAGGGTGATTTAGTAAGCTCTTACGTCTGGCGCGGCGTATATCAGACGGGAGCCAGCTTCCAACCTACACTGGGTTTCGGCATCAGCGGCTTTTCTCTGACTGCGTGGGGTTCCACGGACTTCGACGGTTATAAATCTACCGAAGGCCAGGCAAACAAGGAGATAGACCTGACGGCAGCTTACGCATTCGGCGAGTCCGGTCTGTCACTGTCTGTGGCGAGCCTTTGGTGGGCGGGACAGGGTGCCCGTCAGTATTTCAACTTCAAAAGTCATGAGACGGCACATTTCTTTGAAGCTGGTCTGGCCTATACGTTGCCTTGCGAGAAGTTTCCCCTGTCCATAGCTTGGTACACTATGTTTGCGGGAGCCGATAAGAATGAGGAAGGCGCGCAAAACTATTCTTCCTATTGTGAAGTGAACTATCCGTTTAGCGTGAAGTCGGTAGGTTTGAATGCAACCGTAGGATTCGTTCCTTATGAAACTTATACGGTAGGATATGGAAACTCCGGTTTTGCCTTTACCAATGTAGCATTGAAAGCTACTACGGCTATCAGGATAACAGACTCATTTTCATTGCCTATATTTGCACAGGCTATCTGGAATCCTTGTTTGGAAGATACCCACTTAGTCTTTGGCATAACCTTAAAGCCTTAATGTAAGTGACAGAGGTATCTTGTCTCTATGACTTAGCATAGAATCATTGGCATTGATTGTGGGAATCATTGGCATTGATTCTAGGAATCATTGGCATTGATTGTACCTATCATCCGTATTGATGATAGTCATCATCCGTATTGATGATATGCCAACTCACTTACTAATCCCAGCTAACCCATAATGATAACTACTTAAAGGTATGGACAGAGAACAAAACGTGCAACACTTCCTCGACCTGATAAAGAAATCCCGTCGTGGCAAGTTCAAGATTTACATCGGCATGATAGCCGGTGTGGGCAAGTCTTACCGGATGCTCCAGGAAGCCCACGACCTGCTGGACAACGGCGTAGACGTGCAAATCGGCTACATCGAAACCCACGGACGTGCCGGGACGGAAGCTCTCCTTGCAGGCCTGCCCGTCATCCCCCGCCGCCGGATATTCTACAAAGGCAAGGAACTGGAAGAAATGGATTTGGAGGGTATCATCCGCATCCATCCCGAAATAGTCATCGTGGACGAACTGGCGCATACCAACGTAGAAGGCAGTCGTAACGAAAAGCGTTGGCAGGACGTGATGGACCTTTTGGACGAAGGCATCAACGTGATTTCCGCCGTCAACATCCAGCACATCGAGAGCGTGAACGAAGAAGTGCAAGGCATCTCCGGCATCGAAGTCAAAGAGCGCATCCCCGACAGTGTCCTTCAGGAAGCGGATGAGGTGGTGAACATCGACCTGACTGCCGAAGAACTGATAACCCGTCTGAAAGCCGGCAAGATTTATCGCCCGGAGAAGGTGCAGACGGCACTGACCAACTTCTTCCGGACCGAGAACATCCTCCAACTCCGTGAACTGGCCTTGAAGGAAGTAGCCCTGCGAGTGGAGAAGAAGGTGGAGAACGAAGTTGTCATTTCGAGCGTAGGCGTCCGGCACGAGAAGTTTCTGGCATGCATCAGCAGTCATGAGAAGACGCCACGGCGCATCATCCGTAAGGCGGCACGGCTGGCTACCCGCTACAATACTTCTTTCATTGCCCTGTATGTGCAGACGCCCCGCGAGAGTGCCGACCGCATCGACCTGGCAAGCCAGCGTTATCTGCTGAACCACTTCCGGCTGGTCACTGAGTTGGATGGTGAAGTCCTCCAGGTACAGTCCCGGGACGTGCTGGATGCCGTGGTACGGGTCTGTAAAGAGCGGCAAATTACGACGGTTTGCATGGGCAGTCCTGCTTTCCGCTTTCCGCAATCCTTGTTCATGGTGTTGAAATACAGAAAATTTGTGAGCGAATTGGCGCAAGCAAACATAGATTTGATTATACTTGCATAAAATTTAATTCATCAGTGCATTATGAATATTCGTACTAAATTAATACTCAGTGTAGGCATTCTGACCGGTATGATCATTCTGCTGGTTGCTCTCTCCGTAGTGAATCTTCAGATACTGACAGCCACCGAACCGGACAGTCCCGCCGCCATGCCGGGTTTGCAGCGCGCTCTGCTGTGGATTTCCGTTACCGGAGGCGTCTGTATTCTTGCCAGTATCGTGTTGTTGGTCTGGTTGCCCCGTTCCATCAGTAAGCCTATTCAGGAACTGACGCACGGCATCTTCGAAATAGCCAATCACAATTACGAGAAACGCCTCGACATGAGTGGGCACGAAGAGTTCAGCGCAGTGGCCGACAGCTTCAACCGCATGGCAGAACGGCTGACGGAATACCGTGCCAGCACACTGAATGATATTCTTGCTGCCAAGAAGTTTCTGGAAGCCATTGTGAACAGTATTCACGATCCTATCATCGGCCTGAACCGGGAGCATGAAATACTTTTCATCAACAAAGAGGCGCTCACCGTGCTGAACTTGAAGCGGGAAGAGGTAATCCGCCATTCCGCCGAAGAACTCTCGCTGAAGAACGACCTGCTCCGCCGTCTGGTGCGCGAACTCATCACTCCCAGTGAAAAGAAGGAACCGCTGAAAATCTATGCGGACAACAAGGAGAGTTATTTTCAGGCGTCCTATATCACGATTATGAACACGGAAACCGATCCGGACGAACCGCAAAACCTGGGTGACGTCATCCTGTTGAAGAATATCACCGAGTTCAAGGAGCTGGACTCTGCCAAGACCACCTTCATCTCCACCATCTCCCACGAACTGAAAACGCCTATTTCTGCCATTCTTATGAGTCTGCAATTGCTGGAAGACAAACGGGTGGGAGCTTTGAACGACGAGCAGGAACAACTATCGAAAAGTATTAAAGAGAATGCCGACCGTCTGCTGGGTATCACCGGTGAACTCTTGAATATGACACAAGTGGAAGCCGGCAAGCTCCAGATGATGCCGAAGATAACGAAGCCTATCGAGCTTATAGAATATGCCATTAAAGCCAATCAGGTTCAGGCTGATAAATTTGGTATTCAGATAGAAGTGGAATATCCCGACGAGAAGATGCCGAAACTGTTTGTGGATAGTGAAAAGATAGCTTGGGTACTGACGAATCTTTTGAGCAACGCCATCCGCTACTCCAAAGAAAACGGGCGTGTGGTGATTGGTGCCAAGCATGAAGACGGAATCATTGAGATGTACGTGCAGGACTTTGGCAAGGGCATCGACCCGCGTTATCATCAAAGTATTTTCGACCGCTATTTCCGTGTGCCGGGTACGAAGGTGCAAGGCAGTGGCCTGGGCTTGTCCATCTCAAAGGACTTTGTGGAGGCTCATGGCGGCACGCTGACGGTGGAAAGTGAATTGGGAAAGGGGAGCAGGTTCGTAATAAGTATTCGGTATTAGTGATTGAATTATATTCATTTCTGTAGCGGTTATGATGCACCACAGATTACACAGATTTACACAGATTAGGAAAGATATCTCTGATTATTAATAAATTAAATCTGTGCTAATCTGTGTAATCTGTGGTGAAATAATTCATTTCTGCACTGTTATGAATGAATTTCAACTCCTGATTCGCATGAATCACTAATCACTTCTTCACCTCGTCCCACTTCGGCGGGTTTTCCCCCATCAGATGTCTTACAAAGAAATCATACCGTTTATGTTCCCCGAAATCTTCGCCCATTGTGTGGTGTGCGCCGGGGATGACTACCAGTTCAAAATCCTTGTTCGCCTTAATCAAAGCATTTACTACTTGCATGGTTGAAGCAGGGTCTACATTGTCGTCCAGTTCACCGACTACCAGCATCAGGGGACGACTCAACAAATGGGCATTCTCCACGTTCGAACCTTCTTTGTACTGGTCGCCTACGGGATATCCAAGCCAGAGTTCGTTCCACCAGATTTTATCCATGCGGTTGTCGTGGCAGCCACAGGCGGAATAAGCGGCTTTATAGAATTCGGGATGTAGCAGCACGGCAGTGGTGGATTCTTGGCCACCGGCGGAACAGCCGTAGATGCCTACGCGGTCCATATCCATATACGGATACTTCTCTCCGGCAGCTTTAATCCAAGCGATGTGGTCAGGCAGTCCGGCATCTTTCAGATTCTTATAACATACATTTTCAAATTCGCGTGAACGGAAAGAAGTTCCCATTCCATCCACCATGACAACGATAAAGCCGAGTTCGGCAAGTGAAGTCATGTACCAGTTGTACGGAATGAAAGTCTTGGGTACATACTGGTCGCCGGGACCTTGGTAAATGTATTCGATAACCGGATACTTCTTGTTCGGGTCGAAATTAGTGGGACGGACAATTAGTCCCCACATATCCGTTTTGCCGTCACGCCCTTTGGCGGTAAACACTTCCGGTGCTTTCCAGCCTTCGGCTATCAGGCGGCTGATGTCGGCAGTTTCCAATGGCATTACTACTTTGCCATCCTTGGCGCTGCGCAGTACGGCTACAGGAGCTTTGTCTACCATAGAGTAAACGTCTACCAGATAATTCATATCTCCCGAGAACCAGGCACGGTGCATTCCTTCTTCCGGAGTAAGGCAAACCAAGTCTTTCCCGTCGAAGCCGATGCGGTAATAGCGGATGAGATAAGGGTCTTCACCGGGTTGTACACCATTTGCGGAGAAGTAAATCTGCCGGTTGTCTTCATCTACACGAAGCACTTCGCGCACATACCATTCGCCTTTGGTGATTTGGTGGACGGGCTGCGCAGTGGTGCGGTCGTACATGTAGAGATGGTTCCAGTTGTCGCGTTCGCTCATCCAGATGATATGCTTGTTGTCCCTCAGGTCATGGCGGAAATGGCGGGTGTAGTTTACGTATTTATCACTGCTTTCCTCTATCAGTGGACGTACCTTGCCGGTTTCTGCCGAAAGTTCCAATACCCTGTACACCTGATGCCCGCGCTGATTGTATTCGAAGGTTACGGCACGGCTGTCCGGGTTCCATTCGGGGCCGTATATCTCATATTGTTGGGCAAACAAATCAGTGGAAGGGATAATACTGCGTCCTGTCTCCACTTCGTAGATGCAAGGCACCTTAAATGGGAGTTCATCTCCCGGTTTGGCATACTCCTGCTTGTGGAGCTTAGGTTGCAGTTGGTCCGTTGGAGAAGACTCCACGTAATATACATAACGCTTCTCAACCGGACGTATCTTGCAGGAAGCCACCTTCTTGCTGTCCGGTGACCAACGGATATAGGCTGAATAGTAATTGCTCAGTGTGCCGTCTATGCTCAACTGTCTTTCTTTTCCTGTGGCAACTTCTTTCACGTATACATTATGATTCTTGATGAATGCTGTGTACTTGCCGTCAGGCGAAGGAATAGGATTGGCAGTCTTCTCATCATCCCGTTCCATCCAATGTTTCTGCTTTTGGGGAACGGGGAGAGCGCCTTCGTTTGCCAACTGGTTTTTCCGGGTGGCATACCTCCATCGCTGGTTATTGAAAACAAAGCGGAGTGTGTCCAGACTTTTGTTTACATGCAGTCGCTCCAGATTGATGGCGGAAGATTTCACTTCTTTGCCGGATGCCTTGGTAAGTGCGTCAGCCAGGCGGCTATGGTCGAACAACTCTTTTCTCCCTTTCTTGTCTGCATTCACCGATACATACATACGTCCTTCCGGTGTATTGCGCACATACCAGAACTGATGTGTACCTTCTATCCACGCTGGCGTGACATTGGAGTAGAATACCTTGTTTGCGCTGAACTTCTCTCTCAATGAATAGGCACGGTTGTAATCCTCTACCGTACCTTGGGCAATAGCCATGCCCCCGCAAAGGAGCATGGCTACTGACAAACCTAATCTAACCATTTTCATATACCTAATCTTTACTTAACTTCCCATTCAAATAAGCCTGATGAATATTTATCCGGCTGTCTGATTTCCAGTTTGACGGCTTTTGTCTTTACCGGGTCAAAGTTAACTACATTTCCCGTACCTTTTTCAACTCCGTATTTGTCGGCACCGGTGACGGGTTGCCATTCGCCTTGTGCATCTTTATAATAAATCTTCCAGCTCTTCGGTACGCGGCAACCACCCCAGGGAGCATCGTCAAACCAATATACGGTAGCACTGCTGACGGTTGCTTCTGCCGGGAATTCGTATGAAATCCATTCGGTGCTTCCCTGTTTCGGCCACCAGTGATAGTAAGGCATGGAGCGGTCGTTCTCATCTTTCGGCACCAGGCGGTCGTTGATGGCAGAGATAGATTTTACTTTGTGTGAAGCATCAATCTTGCTTTCCGAAGCCAGCGTGGCGGGCATGGTGGGGCGGGATGCGCTTAATTCCTGCGGTAACCATACGAGCATGGCTCCCGAACCACGGTGTGCCCATGCATAATAAGGAATCAGGGTCAAATTCACGTCAGTGGTAGTCAGACGCCCCTGATCATCGTATCCAAGAATCTGTGCCCCTGTCTTCAGTTGGTTGATGCCATACAGTAAATCGGGCTTCTCCACTACTTCAAACTTCGGGTTGCGGTTCATGAATACACTGAAAATATCAAAGTTGTTATCCGGCCATTCAGCGCAATACACAATCGGGCCGCGTTCCACGGCAATGCGTCCACGGTCGGCTTCCACTTTATTGTTGGCTTTCACGGTGCGTGGTTCCATGTCGAAGTGTATTTCCACTTTGTCGCCCTTCTTCCAACGGCGGTCGATGCAGAAGTAGCCGTCTTTCAGTTCGCTTTGTACGGGTTCTCCGTTCACGGCTACTGTATATTTCAGACGCTTGCCGTCGCTGTAGGTGTAAAGGTCGCTCGGAACTACCTGGCCCCGTACCCATCCTGGGATGCGTACTTTCATCGTGAACTGCCCGGCATTGTTCTTCTTAATACCGATGGCGATGTCTCCGTTCCAGGGATACTTCGTTGTTTGTTCGATAGAAACAGCCTTACCACCTACTTTCAGGTCCGAAGTGTTGGACATGAAGAGGTTAACGTAGATATCTTTATCCTTTACCGCATAGATATATCCCGGCAATGACGGAATGAAACGGCAGATATTAGAGGGGCAGCAAGCGCAGCCGAACCAGGGCTGGCGTTGATGTTGTCCCATGCTCTCCAACGGATTCGGGTAGAAGAAACCGCCGCCGTCCAGTGATACGCCCGAAATCAAACCGTTATATAAGCTACGTTCCAATACATCATAATACTTTGATTCGCCGTGGAGCAAGAACAGACGGTAGTTGACATATACATTGCCGATAGCTGCGCAAGTCTCGCAATAGGCTGACATATTGGGCAACTCGTAGTTTTTACCGAAAGCCTCTCCGGCAGCGGTAGCTCCGATACCTCCGGTGATGTAATACTTCTTACCGACGATATTGTCCCAGATGCGGTCGATGGCATGAATGTAGGCGGTATCTCCGGTGAGAGCTGCCACGTCGGCCATCCCTGCGTACATATAAGCGGCGCGAACGGCATGTCCCACGGCTTCATCCTGCTGGACAACGGGTTTGTGTGCCTGACTGTATTCGTCCGTGCGGCTGGTGTAACCGCGTTGGTCGAGGAAGAATTTAGCCTGGTCGAGGTATTTCTTGTCTCCGGTGACCAGATAAAGTTTGGCAAGTGCCATTTCGGCAATCTGATGTCCGGGAACACGGATTTGCTGCCCTTCGCCTGTACCTATCTCACGACATACGCAATCGGCGTACTTAATGGCGATGTTGAGGAAGTTTTTCTTTCCGGTTGCCTGATAGTGGGCGATGGCGCCTTCCACCATGTGTCCCAGATTATAGAACTCGTGACTCAGGTCTTCTACCTTTTCCCAGCGCTTGCTTCCCGCCCATTCGTGCGGATGCTTCGGGTTCATGGTGCGGCTGGTGTAGAGGTAGCCGTCGGGTTCCTGTGCGGCGGCCACAATCACCAGTACACTGTCGATGTACTTAGCCAGTTTCTTGTCCGGATAAGTCTGCAACAGGTAGCTGGCGCCCTCGATGGTTTTATAGACGTCCGTATCATCAAAGGCCAGTCCACCGACTTTTATCGTATCGCTGGGATGCGCTGCGTTGACGAAGTTCTGATATCTTCCTGTTTCCTCGCATTTGCTGAAAGCAAGAGGAATGGTTACTTCACGGCTTGCGTTGAGGCGTTGCCCCCAAAAGGAGTCGGTCACTTTTACCGAAGTGAAGGGCACAGGGTCAATGGGGTAGCCGTGCGACTGATTTTTCATTTGTGCCTGACCGCCTATTGCAGTGGCAAGCATCAGAGTGCTTACTAAAAGTTTCTTCATGGTTATCATTCTATTTATGGTGTTATTTTTTCATCGGAATATATTCGTCCCAGAGTTTCAGTGAATGCAGGTAGCCCGTGAACGGCCAGTTGCGTTCTGCATTCTGCCCCAAAGTTACGTATTGTGACGGTTTTATCAGCAATTGAATGTCTTTTTCACTGATTAGTTGTCCATTTATATATACCTGCTCCATCCGGCCGTCAAAGCAGATATAGACGTGTTGCCATTTGCTTTCCAGCGTTTTCATATCTTTATAACCGACATCCTCATACCAACCGTAGTGGTTGATAACTCCGCAGCGCGGTTCTGTACCGTTTACCAGCATAATCTTTTCCAGTTCGTCATGCGATGTCGTGAAATCGGCTACACATTCGTTTTCTGCGATGGAGTCGTTCAATATCCAAGCTTCCAATGTATAGGGAGCATTGTCCAGCAAGGTTGCAGGGAGTGAGAAACTGGAACGGAATACCTGATGTCCTTCAAAGTGGAAGCTCTTCTTGCCTTGCACTTCTTTGATGATGGAAGGCGTTTTTTGAGCTTCAAAGTATCCGTCTGCTCCATGATTGGAGAAGTAGTGTACGGTGTCTCCGGCTGCAAAGTCATCGGCAGTGATGCTCACTACCAGACCGCGCTTTTGCTGGTCGGCTGCCGGCAGACGAACAATATCCGTGGTGGCATCGTAGGCTTGTTCGGCAGGTTCCTGTTTCCAGTTATAATAACGGAAGTTAGTGATGATTAAAGGTTCGGATCCGCTTTGAAGCGAAATCACACCCGATGAGAGGGCGGACTCCGCTTCGTAGCTTTGCCACCTACCTAATCTATAAACTAACCCGCTAATTGTATGTTCTTTGGAAGGAGAAATCAGCGGATGATGGAATTCCAATGTAGTGCCCGGTTCAAGTATCAAAGCATCACGTCCGTCCATACGTCCGGTGCGGGCTGCGCCTTCTTTGAGAGTGAAAGCTCCTCCCAACATCCCTTCGTTGTTTTGCCATTCGCGACCGTTCCAGTCGGCGGCAGTCAGTCCGAGCCATTGCTGCGGGGCGGAGGCTTCGATGCCGGAGAATACTTTGATGTTCCAGATAGCGCCACCGAAACCATTTTTTTGCCCACCGGTATAGGTGAGGCGGACGTAGCGGGCTTTGGCTTTTCCGAAGTCCACCATCGGACTGCCTGCCAGATGGTTGTTCCGTTTATCGGCAAAGATATTCCAGCGTTTTCCATCGGTGGAAGTTTCAATCAGATATTGATAGAACTGCGTGCCGTATTCAAATTGTGTCCAGATGGTTTGTATCGGTTGGCTACGTCCCAGGTCTATTTCAATCCATTCCTGTTCCATGTCGCGCGGACGCCACAAGGTGCCGTTGTTATCATCTACGGCATATTCGGGGCGGAAATTGTCATCATAAGAGGAAGAGGCACGCACGCTTTTTCCAAAGGCGAGGTTGGTTGATTTAACAACGGAAGGAGCTAGTGCGCCTACACCGTCATGAGTGGGGATGATTTTCTGAATCGTCCCGTCTGCATTGAATGTCATGCGGTCGATGCAAAGCTGGCGGTGGAAGCCACGGTTGGAGTGCGGATTGTCGTGGCGGTGGTAGACGATATAGTAGTTGTCGCCCTCCTGCAAGATACTGTGGTGTCCGGGGCCGTGAATGGTGCCGTCGGCATTGGTTTCGAGGATGCAACCGCCATATTTATAAGGACCTAAAGGCTGGTCCGCAGTGGCATATTGCACACGGTAGGTATGGTCGTGGCAGGAACCGGAAGAATACATGAAATAGTAAGTTCCATTCCGCTTGATGACAAAGGGAGCTTCGAAGAAATCCGTTGCTTCGGTATTGGGGATGAGGCGGGTTTCGGTGAAACTTTTCAAGTCGGGCGCCAGTTTTCCGGCACCGCAGCCAAAGCCTTTGTATATCCCCCAGGTACCCCAGTACATGTATACCGAACCATCATCATCTACGAAAGTCTGTCCGTCCAGTGTGATGGCATTTGTTACAAAACGGTCCGGAATGAGGACTGCTTCGCTTTCTCCCAGAATGTTCTTCCACGGTCCGCGCGGAGTTTCCCCTACACCGCAATGGATAATGCAGGGCTGGCAATAGAAATAGTAATACTTGCCATCGGTGTGCTGCATCACGTCGGGAGCCCATATCCAGTGGCTGTCGGGCCAGTTCATGGGCATCAGGGTCCAGTTTACGAAGTCTTTGCTGGTCCATACCTGGGCAGGGCCAAAGCCTGCACCGCTACCGTCGGTCGTGGCATACATATAGTAGGTGTCGCCAAACTTCTTTATAGTAGGGTCGGCAAAGTATCCGGGGATGACGGGATTACCTGCGCCCGGGGTATTGAAATCGGTCTGCGAGAAGACGGAGAGTATTCCCAGTAAGAGGGAAGCTGTCAAAAAGATGATTCTATTCATGCTGTTGCTTGATTGTTTTATAAATGATAATTTAGCGGCGTGATTTGCGAAGTAACTTCATTCCCCTCCTCCAGTCGGAGGAGGGGTGCCCAAAGGGC
>ERZ833963.3779-NODE-3779-length-11244-cov-39.713737_pt1 | contig 11244 bp, 7 predicted proteins | sample MGYA00519693_ERZ833963 | MGnify/ENA primary metagenome ERZ833963 (study PRJEB31850, sample SAMEA3708748) | human gut metagenome | biome: human gut; feature: human-associated habitat; material: faeces | place: China | collected 2014 ... | reverse complement strand
CCACCATGCCGAGGATGCGCCGCGCCGAGGGCATCTGCGGGTTCTTTTTCATGATCCTGTTCTCCTTTTTTGCACCAGTTTTACAACGTTCGTTGAAAACTCAGCGGTGAAGTTGCGTTTCGATCCTTGCCCTGTCCAGCCCCTCGCCGATGACGATGAGCACATCCTGCCCCTGCGGGATGGGGGCCAGTGTCTGCCCGGCGGCGGTGGCGTTCAGCTCCAGCCAGCCGTCCCGGGTGGGGGCAAACCCCTTGACCCGCAGCACCTGCCCGCAGGCCGGGTCCCCGAACAGCCGGGCAGCTGCCTGCTGCAGCTGCTCCACCGTGAGGTGCTGTTCCAGAAAACACAGGGAGCCGAAGGCCTTGTGCTCATCAAAGTGCAGCTTTTCGCAGCTGGCCTGCCGCATGCCGCAGGCGGCGATCTGTGCAAGGTCGGCGTCGGTGAGAGCGGCCCAGTCCCTGGTGAGGATCTCGTCCGGGGCAAAGCGGCGGGAGCACTTGCAGGCTTCCAGCGCGCGGTCCAGGTGGGCAATGGCTGCCCGGCACTGTTCCGGCCCGGCCTGCGGCGCACGGCTCAGCAGCACCCGGCCTGCATTGGCCGTCTCGGAGGCCAGCAGATATTCCGCCTGCGGCGACAATGCTTCCGGCAGCATGGCGTCCACAATGGCGATCACATTGCCGATGCGGTACCAGCGGTCCAGCGGGTCGTCCCGCAGCACGTCAAAGAATTCGTCCACATCAAAGATGCCGCTGGGTTCCACCACCACCCGGTCAAAGCCGCGCATGGCCATGGCGATGAGCTTGGTGCGCATGCGCCGCTGGTGGGTGTCGCAGTCACACCCGCCGCTGATGGTCTCCAGATCGCACCGGTCGCCCAGCAGGTCCTGCACCAACATGGCATCCACGTTCACCGCGCCGAAGTCGTTTTCCAGAATGCAGACGTTGTGCCCCTGCTCCACCAGATACCGGACGTACCGGCGCAGAAAGGTCGTTTTGCCGGCCCCCAGAAACCCGGTGATCAGATCCACCTGTACCATTTTTTTCAAAGCACCTCCCGTGCCGTTTTTCGTTCCACCCCAGTATACCGCAGCGCCCGGCCAAACACCAGAGGTAAATTGGCCGGGTGCCAAATTGCGTTCCTCACCGTATAAAAAGAGCAGGATATTCCAGTTTTATATGGAATTTCCTGCTCTTTTGGGCGGTTCAGAAGCGCTTCCGGCGGTTGCTGTCCTAGATAGCTCGGATGATCTCCGCTGCCTCCGGGGCAATGGGGTCGGGCACAGCGGCCGGCCGCGCCAGGAAGTAGCCCTGCAGCAGGTCGGCCCCCAGGTCGATGACGGTGCGCATCTCGGCGGCCGTTTCCACACCCTCGGCAATGATCTGCATGCTGCGCGGCTGGGCGTAGCGCACCACGTTGTGCAGGATCTGCTGCTTGTCGGGATCCGAATCAATGCCGCGGATGATGCTGATATCCACCTTGATGAACCGGGGCGCCAACTCCAGCAGGCTGCCCTCGTTGGAGTAGCCGCTGCCGTAGTCATCCAGCGCAAACATGCCGGAAAAACCCGGTGCATGGCGCTTGCTCTCCAGTGCCTCCCGGTTCATCTCCTCTTCCTCGGTGATCTCAATGACCATCTGGCGGCGCAGCTCGTGCCAGCGCTGGTCCATATACTCGCTGTCCTCCCGGCGCAGGCAGACGCTGGCAATGGAGTTGATGAAGATCAGGGCCTGCCGGTCCACGAGATTTTTGCTGCGCAGGTTGTCAAAGCCTTCCAGCGCCTTGCGGAAGGTCAGCCGCTCGATCTCATACAGCGCGCCCTGCTCCCGGGCCAGCTTCATGATGGTGGCCGGAGAACGCAGGGTGGGCAGGTCCGACCGCATCAGTGCTTCGTAGGCGTGCACCCTGCCGGTCTGTGCCGAGAAGATGGGCTGGAAGTAGTAGTACATCCGCTCTTCGCTGATGAGCTGGTGGAACTCCCGCCGGGTGCGGGCGATGTAGGCCTCCTGATTGTACACGCCGATGTCAAAGTCCTTCATCTGCCCCTTGGTGGAGTGCTTGACCTGATACATGGCAAAGTCTGCATATTTTTTCAGGGTCTCGATGTCCCGGCCATCCTCCGGGTACCAGGCCACGCCGCCGGAAATACTGATGTGCAGGTCGCTGCCGCTGGGCAGTACCACCACGGCCTGCTGCATGGCGCGGGTCAGTGCTTCCAGCTTTTCGCGCAGCTGCTCCCGGCCGGGATAGCCGTAGAACAGCAGCAGGAACTCGTCGCCGGACAGGCGGGCGCACACGGTGCCCGGCGGGCTGTGCTCCGCAATGCAGCGGCCGGTGTTCTGGATGTAGTGGTCGCCCCAGTCGTGGCCGTAGGTGTCGTTGATGTGCTTGAGGTCGTCCAGGTCCATCATCAGCAAGGCTGCCACGCCCAGCCGCTCCGGATTCTGGAACAGTTCATGACTCACGCGGTGGAATGCCTGCCGGTTGTACAGGCCGGTGAGGACGTCGTAGTCGCGCTCCCGCTCGATGCGCAGGCGCTCCTGGGTAGCGGCGGTCACATCCTCGGCCAGACCCACCTGCACCCGGTCCTCGGTGGTGACCCGCAGCATGATATAGCGGGTGCGGCCGCCCTGCACCACGGTCAGCACCTTGTCCCCCTCCGCGTTGACGGTGCAGGGGCGGGCCAGCTGGATGTGCTCCAGCAGTTCTCCAAAGGTGCGCACGGTCAGGCTGCTGCCGTCCACCTCCGGGGCACCCAGCAGGGCAAAGAAGTTTTTGGTCACATACACACTGCCGGTGTCATACCGCAGCTCGTAGCCGCCCAGCTCCACACTGGCCATGTCCATGATGCGCAAAAACTTGGTGGAGTTGGTCACAAGGCTGCTGTTCAGCTGGGTGATGGCCTCCGCAAAGCGGTCCAGCTCCCGGATGCCGGTGTGCGAAAACTTGGGGAAGGTCTGTTTGCCGTTGGCTGCCAGCACCTCGCAGTAGAGCTGCTCGGCGGGGCGGGCCAGACCGCGGGACACCAGCAGGCTGCTCACAGCCCCCAGCAGCAGGGTGAGGAGCACCGCAGAGGTGATGACCTGCTGCACGGTGCGGGCAAAGCGGAACAGGATGCTGCTGCGCACCGTGCCCACCAGCAGCCACTTTTCGTTGGAGAAGGGCGCGTTGCGGCTGTACAGGTCCAGGTTCTGGACCGCCGCATAGCCAGTCTCGTTGTTCAGCGTCAGCCAGCGTTCGCCGTCCGTCTGCCGGCAGGTGATCTTTTCCACGCCCGCGTCGATGACGTTGGCATCCAGTCCGTCGCCCGCCATCAGCGTCAGGAACAGTTCCGGGTCCGACAGGCCCGACGTTGTGGACACCAGCAGATAGGTACCCTGCCCGCCGTCCTGCAGCTCCTGATACGGCATCTTGGTTTCCAGATAGCTGGTCAGGATCTCCACACCGATGACGCCGTACACGGTGCCGTCCGGCAGGATGAGGGGCTGGGAGTAGGCAATGGCCGTGCGCTCGTCACCGGTGAGCTTGTAGGTCTGGGTGAGCCAGCGGCCGTAGTCGGCGGCGTCCAGCTTTTCGTCATCCTCCCAGGCGGTCTGGAACACGGTGCACGCAAAGCCGCCGCTGGTCAGGCCGCGGTAGCTCAGTGCAGTGCTCCAGCTTTTGTCGGTGGTGATGCCCAGCTTCTTGACCACTGCCGCACTGGAACGCTCGATCATCAGGTCGGCTTTGCGCTCCGAGGGGCGGGCGTCCGGGTCCAGGTCCCGCAGGTACACGCTGGGCATGGGGCTGCCCACTTTCTTTTCCGCAAGGTCGTGGGTGTTGATCACAAGAAAGATGCCGGTCACGGGGCGGGCGCGCAGTGCACTCACCAGATAGGGCGCGGCGGCCTCCATCAGGGGGTCAGCGGCCTCGCTGCTCTGGTCCATCGTGTCCAGCGAAATGGTGCCGTCCTGCAGCATCTGCTGGGTCAGGTTGTTGATGGTGGTGGAAATGTCGGTGAGCTCCTGTGCCTTGATCAGCATATCCTGCAGATAGCTGGCACGGTTGCGCACCTGCATGTTCACGATCTGCTTGGCGTTCTGGTTCAGCCGCCCGGACACATTGGTCAGGCCGATGCCGGTCGACAGCAGGATCACCTCCGCCAGCAGCACCGCCATCATGGAAAAGAGGATGGTGCGGAAGATCGGCTTCTCGGGCCGGTGCGCTTTCCACGCACGGTACTTTTCGGCAGGCTTCATGGCACTTCTCCCCTTTCCCGTCGGTTTCCGGTCGTTACGCTCAGCCGGCGTACTCCTCCAGTGCAGTGCAGATGCCCCCATACCAGGCATCAAAGTATTCGTCGGTGAGGAACTCCGCTTCCGCGTCGGCGGCGGGCTGGCCTGCGGCCACCCGCTCCTGCACCGTTGCACGGTCGGCAGAGGCAAGATCGCTCAGACTGTATTCCAGCACCTTGCGGGCCTTGCTGCCGCCCACAAAGGCACTTGGCGTATAAAGGGTGTTGTTCTTTACGCTCTGGACTGCATTCGAGAGGATGCGCTCCATCTTCGGGCTCAGTTCCAGGCCGCTGGTCTTGATGGCCTCCATGTCGTTGGCAGCCGTGGTCACCGGCAGGTAGCCGGAGTCCACCGAGAAGGAGATGTTGTGTTCCGGCTGGGTGAACCACTTGAGGAACTCCACCGAGGCATTGATCTCTTCCTCCGTACCGGCGGTGACCACCATACCGGCACCCTGCTGCACGGCCACATCCTCGCCGCCCGCAAACTTCGGGCTGGGCAGCACCGTCATGTCGATGTCGTAGCTCTCGGTGTCGTTCACCATGACCTGCGCGGGGAAGAAGGTGGCGCTGGAGCTGGAACCCACATAGGCCAGCACATTGCCCACCTTGATATCATCGCTGCGGAAGCGGCCGATAGCGGCAAACCACCCCTTGACGAAGGGCACATAGTAGTTGTCCCACAGCTTGCGGGCTACGTCCTTGTCAAAGTTCAAGGTCATCTTTCCGTCCTGCACCTCGAACAGGGTGTCGCCCAGCTGCCGGGCCCCCACCAGCATGTAGTTGGCCATGGCGTCGCGGCCGAACAGAGCCTTGCCGTCGTCCGGCTTCGGCGTCTGGGCGTCGGTCCAGTCATAATAGGCACCGGCAGTGGCCACCAGCCCTTCCACGGTGGAAAGGTCGTCGTAGGCGGCACCGGTGGCCTGGGCAAACTTCTCCCAGTCGGTCTCGTTCAGGAACATCAGCTCGGTGGATTTTGCCACCGGGAAGATCTTCATGCTGCCGTCGCCGTCAAAGTCGCCTTCGTCCAGGTAGCCCTGCACATACCGGGCGCGCTCGTCCTCGGTGAGGTACTGGCTCAGGTCCACCAGCATGCCCATCTGGTCCAGCGCATAGGCGGTGTCAGCATAGGCCGAGAAGATGTTGGGCATGGCCGCAGCACCCACCTTGCCCTGGGCCGCATCCATCACGTTGGTCTCCAGGTCGCTCACGCTGCCCTGGCTGGCACTTTCCACCCGGATGCCCTTTTCGCGGCCGGTGGTCTCGTTGAACTGGTCCACCAGCTTGTTGAAGCTTTCCAGCTGGTCACCATTGTAATAGGTCCACACGGTGATATGGGTCACCCCGGCGGTGCCGCCGGATTTTCCGTTGCTGTGCGCTGCGCCGCCGCAGGATGCACAGCCCAGTGCCAGCGCCGCAGCGCACAGCAGACTGACGAATGCTCGAGTGTGCTTTTTCATCGTAACGCTCTCCTCGCTTTTCCCACAGCGGCACCCACTGCTGCTTATCCGTTTAACTATACCACGCTTTCCGGGGCGGTGTAAACCAAGCGTCCCAAAATCGTACCAAAATCGTCACATTCACAACAATCCCGCTCAAGTTTCGGGCATTATTTCCACTTTTTTCCGGCAGCAAAAAGCCGCCGGGCAGGAAACTTTCTCCTGCCCGGCGGCCTTCTTCTTTTATGGTGTTATTTCCTGCGGCTTACTTGCCCATGGCGTGCTTTGCGGCCAGCATGCCGAAGGTGTAGCAGCGGCCCAGGGACAGGCCGGTCTGGTGGAACGGATAGTCCGCGCCGCCGTAGAACACGCCGCCCACGTTGCCCACGCAGTACAGGCCCTCGATGACCTTGCCGTCAGCGTCCAGAGCCTGGCCGTTGGCGTTGGTGTTCACGCCGCTGTCGATGGAGGACACGCGGATGTGCTTGCGCACGCCCCAGAAGGGAGCCTTCTCGATCTTGTGCATGTAGACGCTCTTCTTGCCGAAGTCCACGTCGGCACCCTGATCGCACAGCTCGTTGTAGCGGTCGATGGTCTTTTGCAGCTCATCGGCGGGCACGTCCAGCAGGGCGGCCAGCTCCTCGATGGTGTCGGCCTTATAGGTGTCGATCAGGTTGGTGAACACGCCCTGCGGGTTCTCCACGGCACCGGGGATGTACTTGGTCATCACCTGCTCCGGCACGGGGCTGTTGGCGTAGCTCATGTAGTCGCTGTCGTAGACCTGGCAGTACCAGCCCAGAGAGCCGTCCGGGTGGTTGGCATCCACGTTGGCACCGTTGTAGCGGGGCAGATACTTGGTGATGTTGCCCATGTAGACAAAGCCGGTGTCCTCGTTGCAGAAGCGCTTGCCCTCCATGTTGACGTACAGGAACGGCTCCTCGTACATCAGGCCGGAGTCGAAGTCGTGCATCATCTTGGTGTGGCCCAGGTTCTCCATCTTGGCGCCTGCGTCGATGGCCATGATGTGGCCGTCGCCGGTCTTCTGGTACTGCTTCTTGTCGTAGCCGTCCACGTCCGGGCACCAGCGCTTGACCATGGCCTCGTTGTTCATGTAGTCGCCGGTGGCCAGGATGACGCCCTTGGAGGCGTTGAACTGGATGTACTTGCCGCTCTCATCCTTGGCGATGACGCCGGTCACCTTGCCGTCGGCGTGCACCAGCTTGACGGCGGGGGTGTTGAAGAAGGTCTCCAGATTGGAGTTCTTGGCCTGCACATTCTCCAGCACGGTGGCCAGCACGTCGCCCACGTTCTTGGGCTTGGGGCCGATCCACGGAGCAAAGAAGTAGCAGTGCTCATCGCCGAAGTCGTAGGTGTCCATGCGGTCCTTCCACACACCGGTCAGGTCCTGGCTGGTGCACATGTAGGCAAAGATCTCCTTCTCGTCGTTGTGCAGCAGGCTGGAGGGATCCTTGTTGCTGTCCACGAGGCTGCCGTCGCCGTACTCGGTCTGGTCGGTCAGGCCGGCGCGGTTCAGGTACCACATCAGGGCCTCTTCGGAGTTCTCGACGTAGGCGTTCAGCAGGCTGGTGTCGGCGCGCCAGTCGCACAGGCCGTTGGTCATGTGCACCCACATCTTCTTGCCGGCCTCGGTGGACTTGGACTTGATGATGGCGGAGCCGCAGTTGCCCTGGCTCACCACGATGTTCTGCTTCTGCAGCAGGGCCACATGGCCGCCCAGCTCGGCTGCCCAGCCTGCTGCGGGCACACCGGCTGCACCGGCACCCACAACGACCACGTCAAAGTCCTTGGTCTCGTCCGGGGTGATGTCGCCCAGCTCCACCACAGAGGACTCCACTTCCTCGGTGGTCAGGCCGTCGGGCACCACGGTCTCGGCCTTGCTGGCCTCGGTGGGGGCCACGGCCACGCCCTTGGCCTGGTTGATGCAGCTCTCGGCGGCCTTCTTGATGGCACCGGAGGTGATGGTGGCACCGGAATGGCCGTCCACCTCGCTGGACTGTGCGTCCAGGATCTTCTTCACCATCTCGTCGGCGATGTCGGCACCGTAGCCCTTGGTCTCGTTTGCCACGTCGATCTGCACGTCGGTGATGGCATCGGCGCTGAAGGTCATGGTCACGGTGACCGGGGTGGTGGTGTTGATGCCGGTGGCGGTAGCGCTGTAGGTACCGGCGGTGTAGGTACCGGCGGCGGCGCTGGAAGCCACGCTGCCGGAAGCAGCCTTGTCGCCGCAGGCGGTCAGCAGACCGGCAGCAGCAGCGCCCAGGGTGCCCAGACCTGCAGTGTGCAGGAAGTTGCGGCGGGAGATCTTGTTGCTCATAATTCTTCGCTCCTTCTGGTTTTCTTCTCTTTTTTCTTCCGTTGGCAACGCCCCGTCTGCACAAAAAGACGGGCTTTGTCAATTTCCAGTCAAAGTATAGAGCTTCGAGCAACGCGAAGGTCAACGGTCATTCTGACAAAAAAATCACAGGATTTTGGACAGTCTGCTCAGGTGTAGATCTTCGTCCGGGTCAGGTGGTAGTTGATGATGCTGCCGTCCGGCTGCTCCCGGCTGGCCAGGATGCTGCTGAAGGTGTCGCCCACCGCGCGGAAGCCCCGCCGCAGGATCTCGGCGTGCAGCACTTCCAGCGAGTCCCACCCGAAGGAGCCCCGGTAGTCCTTTTTCCACACGGTGGTCAGGTAGTCGCCGCCGCACACCAGCTCTACATGGTCGGTGCGGCGCAGGCCCAGCTGCCGGGCGGCATCGGCCTCCACCAGCAGGCCGTAATCGTACTCGTTGCGCCCCACCCGAAACTGCTCCATCACCCGGCTGGGCAAGCGGCTGACCCAGTGCACCGCCGGCATGCACTCCAGCCACTCGGCCTTTTCGGCCTGCAGGGCGGGGTCATTGCGGGCTTCTTCCTCCTGCGAGAGCACCAGCCGCCACATTTCCGGGAAGTTCTGCACCCACACCCGCCCGGCGTCCTGCTCCAGCGTGTGGTAATACTCCCGCGTATTTTGCAAAAAGCGGATGCTCATCCGGTTGATCACCTGCCGGCGCTCCAGCTGCCGGATCTGCCGGTCGAGCATGGCATCCGTCACGGCGGTAGAAGGTTCGTCGAGAAAGTCCTTGCATTCCTCCAGCGTAAAGCCCGCCGCCCGCAGCTCCCGGCACAGGTTGAACCGCCGGGTGTCGGTGACCGTATAATAGCGGTAGCCGGTCTCCCGGTTCACTTCGGGCTGGATAAGGCCCATTTTCTCGTAGTAGCGCAGCGTGTGGGTGGTAACACCCAGCAGCACCGCCATTTCACTGATGGTATAACGCATGGCACCGTGCTCCTTTGGCCTGTAGTCACCTCCGCCGGGGCAAACTTTAGAGCCCCTCGAAGGTCTTTGCTTCTATTATACCGTGTGCGCCGCCCGGCGCAAGGGTAAAAAAACACCCGCAGCAGGCCGGTCCGGCCCAATGCGGGTGCTGCTGTTTTTCAGGGATCAGCCCTCGTAGCCCAGGGTGGCGGCCATCACGGCCTTGATGGTGTGCATGCGGTTCTCGGCCTCGTCGAACACGATGCTCTGGGGGCCTTCAAACACTTCGTCGGTCACCTCCATGGCGTCGCGGCCAAAGCGCTCGCCCATCTCCTTGCCCACGGCGGTCTTGTGGTCGTGGTAGGCGGGCAGGCAGTGCATGAACACGGCGTGGAGGCCTGCAATGTCCATCAGCTGCTGGTTGATCTGGTACGGTGCCAGGTCGTGGATGCGCTCGGCCCACACCTCCACCGGCTCGCCCATGGACACCCAGACGTCGGTGTACAGCACGTCGGCGGCCTTGGCGGCCTTGGCGGGGTCCTCTTCAAAGGAGATGGTGGCACCGGTCCCGGCGGCGATCTTCTCACACTCGGCCACCAGCTCCGGGTCCGGCTGGTACTTCTTGGGTGCGCAGGCGGTGAAGTTCAGGCCCATCTTGGCGCAGCCCACCATCAGGCTGTTGCCCATGTTGTAACGGGCGTCGCCGAAGTAGACGAAGTGGATGCCCTTCAGCTTGCCGAAGTGCTCCCGGATGGTGAGGAAGTCGGCCAGGATCTGGGTGGGGTGGAACTCGTTGGTCAGGCCGTTCCACACCGGCACCCCGGCGTAGTGGGCCAGGTCCTCCACGATCTGCTGGCCGTAGCCGCGGTACTCGATGCCGTCAAACATGCGGCCCAGCACCCGGGCGGTGTCGGCGATGGACTCCTTTTTGCCGATTTGGCTGCCCGACGGGTCCAGATAAGTCACCTGCATGCCCAGGTCGTGGGCGGCCACTTCAAAGCTGCAGCGGGTGCGGGTGGAGGTCTTTTCAAAGATCAGGGCAATGTTCTTGCCGTGGAGCTTGTCGTGGGCGATGCCGGCCTTCTTTTTGGCCTTGAGGTCTGCGGCCAGGTCGAGCAGCTGTTCGATCTCGGCGGGGGTATAGTCCAATAGTTTCAGGAAGCTGCGATTTTTCAGGTTCATTGTATATTTCCCTCTCTATGCAAATATTTATGAATATTTATGCGAACTATGATCCTATTATAGTACGTTGCCCCGGCAAGGTCAAGAGGGAAAGGGCGTTACAGTTCCAGCTCGGCTTTGCGGCCGCTGGGGGTGTAGGGGGTCAGTTTCACGCCCGCCTTCTGGAACATGAACCGTGCCGCGATGCTGGAATCGCTGTCATGGTACTTGTCGCCGTAATACACCACCTCGGCAATGCCGGACTGGATGATGGCCTTGGTGCACTCGTTGCAGGGGAAGAGGGTCACATACACCCGCGCGCCCTTGAGGTTGTTGTGGGCGCTGTTGAGGATGGCGTTGAGCTCCGCGTGGCAGACGTACATATACTTGGTGTGCAGGGGTTCCCCCTCCCGCTCCCAGGGCATCTCGTCGTCGCTACAGCCCATGGGCATGCCGTTGTAGCCCAGGGAGAGGATCTTGTTTTCCGGGCTGACGATGCACGCACCCACCTGACTGTTGGGGTCCTTGGAGCGCATGGCCGTGAGCAGGGCAATGCCCATGAAATATTCGTCCCAGTTGATGTAATCGCTGCGTTTCATCGCGGAAAAACCTCCTTCTGATCGAAACGGGCCTGCCGCTTGACAAACCCGGCAAAATGCACTATACTGACGATAGAAAAGGTGCTGCCCGTATGGTCAGCTCCCGTCCTTTATACAATCAAAGAAGATTGACTGCACAAGTTTGCGAGGCTGGGCAGTCATTTCTTTTTGCCGTTGGAAATCTTCCATCAGTATAGCATAAACCGGTTTTCAAGAAAAGGGCCCGCTGCACGTTGTCCGGTGTGCAGCCCTTGACAGAACCAGAAAAATCAACTATACTACAAACAGAAAAGGTGCTGCCTGCAATGGTCAGCTCCCTTCGGCTAAGTCAATAAGAATGACCGCTCAGAATTGGAACGCTGGGGCGGTCATTTCTTATTGTTATGGATTTCTTTAAAGACTTCCCACGAAATCTGAAAAGCAACGGCGACGACCGCCGCCAGCGGCGGAAACAGGGAGGAGCTGTTGGGGCCGC
>ERZ833963.3775-NODE-3775-length-11268-cov-7.588424_pt1 | contig 11268 bp, 9 predicted proteins | sample MGYA00519693_ERZ833963 | MGnify/ENA primary metagenome ERZ833963 (study PRJEB31850, sample SAMEA3708748) | human gut metagenome | biome: human gut; feature: human-associated habitat; material: faeces | place: China | collected 2014 ... | reverse complement strand
TGGCGGCTTCTGCTTCATGGTCGATAGAGCGCAGCGTGTAAATGTGGCGCTCACCTCTAAAGTCTGGCGCTTCGGCAATCGTCACATCATACTTATCGCGCAATTTCTCTACATACATCTCTAAATTGTGCGACGGTACGCCGCACATCTCCACACGGCCAGCGCCGGGTATCTCTCTTGTGGTAAGGTTGAGGTCAAGCAGCTCCGCCGCCTGTTTTGCGTCCTCGCCGTAAATCTCAAAGAAATCGCCCACCTGAAACAGCACGATGTCGTCCGGGTGGGCTTCCTTGATGGCGTTATAGCTGTCGTAGGCGGTGTATCGCACCACATCCTGTGCCTGCGCCTTATCATAAAGCGCCTGTTCGTCTGGTGTAAAATAGCGGTTCAGCCGAATCAGCTCAGAGATACGCGAAGCGACCTTGTTCCAATTCATCCGAACATCTGCACAGCCCGCTTTTTTCAGCGTGATGCCCTTGCTGCCGTGATCTTCATAGCTGCCGCTCTCTCTGGATACGGCATGGGTATGCCCGCCGATCCCGTACTCCTTTTTCAGAAAATCGGCATTCTCCTTGGGGGTGTGCGAAGTCTGGAAAAACGCATAGATGCGGGTCTTTCCGCCTTCAAAGCTGCTTCCGTTTGCAAGAGAAGCCGCAATTTCATCTTCGGTGATAAACCTGCCGGTTGCTGGAACAGCCTCCATATCGGAGTGGAATTCCTTTCGTGGAAGAGACAGATCTTCCAAACGTGTGAGAAGTGCCTGCGACTTGTGGTAATGGAAGCGCAGCAGCGCACGGTTTTCGCGGTAGGCGTCCATGAATACCTTGTATTCTGACAGGAGCCTATCCCGGAACGCCGGATTCAGCAGATCGTCCGTCAGACGCTCCGTTTCCTCTGGAAAGCTGGTGCTATGGATATTACCCAAGCAGGACAGATACCCCAGCGACTTTGCTTCATCCGAGAAATCGTGATAAAGGTTCCAGACATCCACAGCAATACCCAGCCGCTCATAGCGCGGGGCTTCCGTGACCTCAAGATTGGTGGCAAATGCGCCGCCGTCCAGAAGTTCCTCAATACGCTCCGCCGCATCTGCCCAGCCTATCACTTGGGCAGAACGAAGATAGCGAGAGGTATCTCCGGTTGCAATATGGATACCATCGTCCCCGTACCATGCGGAAAGCCTGCCGTTATCCGTAATCAGTCCGTTGCCGCCGTAGTAAAGAGCTTTCAGAAATGCCGCGCGATCCTCTAAAGGCTTTTGCTTGGAGAATTCCGCAGCAATTTTCATCCGCGCTGCATCCGCATTACCGCCCGCGCGCAGGATGTGGTCAATATCATCCTGAGAAATGAACATAGAAAAAGCGGAGGGTGTTACACTCTCCGCTTCTGCGATGGATTGAATTTGTTCTGCCTCTGAGGGGAAGAAGGACATCTGCGCCCCAGCAGGGGCATCGAACATATTTAGCTGAACACCAGTTCCGTGAGGATCGTTTCCTCGGCCTGCGCTTTCAGCATGTTCATCAGCCCTACCCACTTCATCGGGTCGCTGGCTTTCAGCGCTTCCGTCACGCCCGCTGACTTCATCAGCTCCGGCATCATCTGTTCCAGTCGGTTGTTCGCTGCCTCGTCGATCTCCCGCAGATGGGGGTACAGCCTCTCGGACAGCAGCAGGCTGTTCCACAGCACCGGACAATGCTCCTTCAGGTAATCCTTCCGCATCCTGCCGTACTTGCCCAGCGGGGCTTGCGGCTGCTCGGTCAGGCTCAGGTCGGGAATCAGATAGTCCCCGCTGCGGGTGTAGGTCAGTTCGCTCATGGCTTTCGCTCCTTTCCGCGAGTTTCTCGCGCTCGTAATTCTTGATGGTGACTTCGATCTGCCGCAGCACCAGATCGCTGGACTGGCTGATGGCCGTTCCAAGAGCGGCGACGGTCTGCGGGGTGTTGAAATCAAAGACGTTCAGAAAATCCTCATGCTCGAAGTAATCTCCCGGCTGCATCCCGCAGCGGGACAGCAGCGCATAGGTGGTGCTGACAACGGCGGCGTTCCGAAAAGCGGCTCCGATGTTGAAATCATCATAACCTTCCAGAAAGGAACCGTCAACGATGCCGACAATATCGCGCCAGTTGTCGTGCCAGTATTCATCTACAAGCTGCGCCGCCACACGCTCCAACTGATCGGCAAGTCCGTTTTCACCGGAAACGTCAAAGCGCTGCTCCAGTGCCGCAGATACCACCTCACGATGCTCCTGCCGGTATTCCCAAAGATAAGGGCGGCGAGAGTTCTCGCCGCCGCTGGTATCGGAAACATCGAATACATATCGGAGTTTGGGTTGGTCGCTGCTGGTATCCACAAGGGCGATGCCCTTGCTGCCTCGCCGCACATAGCGGCGCATCTGCTTATTCCAGAGGTCGTATTCCGCGCAGGCCGTGGCTTCCGGGCGCTGGGCGAAGATCATGAGCTGTTCGTTGTAGGGGTACTTATACAGCCTTGCGGCGGTGGTCAGAAATGCCGTCCACTTCTGGTAGCTTCCCGTGATCTGCTCCGCCGTGCGGTCTGCCATCTGCGCATAGAGCTGTACTTTACTCGGCATCCATATCCTCCTTTTCAAAATCGGGGAACAGGTCAAGCGCGTCGTATACCTCATCGCTCATCCCGCGCAGCTTTGCGATGGCGCTGTCCGTCAGCTCCCGCAGCTCCGTTTCATCCGCAGCGAGGTAGCCGCGCATTTCCTCCAGCGCCGCGATCAAGCCCGTGCGGGTGCCGGTGTTGTAGAGGCTCATAAGCTGCTGTTCTTCAAAGGTGATGTTCATATCAAAGCTCCTTTTCCGCGCTCTTTTTCGGCGCTGTTTTGTGTGGACGTTCTTGGGCCGGTTGGCTTTTGAGCTGCTCCAGTACAGATTTCCTCTTTTCCCGGTGTGCCGCCTCTGCCAAATCCATCAGGGAGATGGACATACCAGCCTTGACCTGTGCCTCAAGGTCGGCAACGGTGGGCTGTTTGGAGCCGTTGTTGATAATGCCGTCGATCATGCCGTAATCATCTTCCATCGACATCTCGGCGGCTTTCAGATAATTCTCCGTTTTCTGAAAGGCAGGCAGCTCCTGAAATCCCACGCTGTCGCAGTAGTGATAGGATACCTTGCCGTCCTGTTTCAGCGCAACGATGTCGCTGACGGAGAGGCTGTGTCCCACAAAATCGCCGGGGCGCTCGTCATTGAAAATGTAGTAGAAGTTTTCAAGGATTCTGCCGGTATCATCGTCCGGGTACACCTCACGGGTATAGATGGCTTCATAGTTGGCGGGGTCAGGCGGCGCGGCCAGACTGCCGAGATTGGCAAAACGCAGCTCGACCGGCGCATCCCGGCGTAGCTGGTAGATCGCCATAGCATCGGTGGGACTGTTCAAAAAGCGCTGCTCCACATCGCGGGGCGGGATATGTCCTTTGACTGCATCCCAATCCGGTCTTGTGATCCCGAACATTCCGTCGTGCTTGATGATGTCCTCGGCCTCAAAGACCATTTCCTCGGCGTTGTCGGGATAGAGCATATAAACCGTGATGTCATGCGCCAGCAGCTCCACCGCCCGATCCTTGGAAAGCGGGAGCATATCACTATCCAGATACCCATAGCTGCGCATATCGTCCACCGTCAGCGTGGGGTCAGGCATCGGGACGGCCTGTTCCAGCTCCGGGAGCATATTATCTGCCGCATCGGTGGGGACAGCGACTGCGCCGGTGATCTGTTCGCTGTCCAAGGGCGGCGTAATTTGCGCCTCCTGCAAGTCCTCCAGAATTTCCATATCTGCAAATGTCACCTTGGTTGGTGTCATGCCCTGAATGGCAAATACCTCCGTTCGGACAGCCCCGGCAACAGATGCAACCGGCGAATCTTCAATGGCGCTGCTGTCAATAACACCGCCATCCAGCAGCTTTTTGCTTTCCTTGTCGTAGAGCGAATAGTCCCAACCGCCGTCTGTATGCTGCACATGGAGATATACCGAGCCATCCACAAGATAAAGCGCTTCGTCTGTTTGTGTGGCGCTCACTTCTTCACGATTGATGCCGCACTCCTTGCAAATCTCCGCAAAGTGCCGGTCAATGTCCGTAATCAGCTCGGAGGCAGTCTTGTTGATGGTTTCCAGACTGGCGCGAAGCTCTTTCAACTCCTTGCCCTTTGACCATGTGGCGATATAGCCGAAGCTGTTTTCGCCCGTTTCAATGCCGTAATACTGGCAGACCGCATAGGAGATGCTTTCGGCCTCGACCTCCTCGGTGTTGCGGCTCTTTTCACCGGGGACAAGGATCGTCTCACCATCGTCCGCAAGCTCCGTCATGTGTTCGTAGTCGTGGAGCTTGGCGTGGGCAATCTCATGGACGGCGGCGCATACCGTCTGCACCTCACTCATACCGGCGCGGATGGTGATGCTCTGCGCCTTAATGCTGAAAAAGCCGTCCGTATCCCGCGCAACGGGCTTTATCTCCATCGGAACGGGAGAAGCGCGGCGCAGCGCCTCCATGAAAACCTCATACTGCTGCACATTGCCGCTCAGATCGGCGGCAAGCTGGGGCAAGGGCTTTCCAGAAGTCTGCGACACGTCAAAGACGGATACCACCTTGAACATAGGGATACGGATTTCCTTTTCCTCAATGATGGCCTTGCCGTCTGCGTCCAGCACCGGCGCATTGGTTTCGGGGTCGGTCTTGATTTCCTCGACCTTTTTCTTATAGGGAGTAGGAGCGATGATGCGGATACCTTTTTCGCCTTTCAGGACGTTCCTGCCGAACTGATCGCGCCACTTGTTGAAGCCCGCCACATGGGTGGCGTCGGGGCGCTGCATATAGATGAGCATGGTGTTGTTGACCGAGTAGCGGTGAAAGCGGCTCATGGTGGAGAGATACTGCCGGTACTTATCGCTCTCGAACAGCTCCTTGATGCCGTTTTCGATGCTGTCAACGATCTCCCGCATCCGGTCTTTGCTGGTTTGTTTTTCAGCCATGATGATCTCCTTTCAGAAAAAATAGCGCCCCTGCGCAGAAGAAAACACATCCTGCACAGGGGCGATTCTCCGCAGATAGACGTTGTTTTTGAGCTTGCGGATAGAATGACGCAGCCCCTTGTGATTCCGCATGGAAAAAGCCTTGCGGCACGGGGCTTTTACGCCCTCTATTTGCGGAGGTTCCAGTATTGTTCACGCTTTCGTTTGGCGTCCTGCTTTCGGCGTTCCTGCTTGGCGCAGGCGGGGCAATATTTGGCGCGATTGGAGGAAGAATAGACCGGCTTACCGCAGACGGCGCAGCGCTTTCCCGGCCTTTCCCGCATCACGTCGGCCAGCAGCTCATGGTCGGCGGGAAGCACCGCGTTTCGGAACCAGCTGCACAGCAGCGAGTAGGAAATACCCTGTACGCAGACGCAAGGCTCTCCATCATCCAGCGCGAGGCAGTTGCCGTGATCGTAATTACAGCAGAGCTTCCGAATGAGCTTCTTGGCGCGGCGGAGCTGCTTGTGATCCATACGCGGCGCATCAGCCATTATTGAACACCATCTTATAGCCCGTGCGCTGTCCATCGTCCTCCAGAAGAACGCTGGCATCATAGGTTTTCCCGGTCTTTTCGGAGTAGCAGCCTTTCAGCGGGGCGCGGCCATTTTTCAAAAGCGCAGCGGCAAGGGATTTTGTCAGCACCTTTTTCTTGGCGGTGAAAAAGCGGCTGTTTTTCCAGAGAACAAAGGAACAGGCACGGTTCTCGCAGAAAAAGCCTTTCGGTGATTCCGTCACCTCGGCTCCGCAGCGGGGACACTTGCCGACCACCTCACGCCCGGAGGGGAACAGGACTTCCGTACCGGGGATGGGTTTGTAGGTCTGCACCAGCTCATTCAGCATGGCGGCGATCCCATCCATGAAGCTGTCCGGGGCGATTTCGCCGCGCTCGATCTCTTTCAGGCGGTGCTCCCATTCAGCGGTGAGCTGCGGAGACTGGAGCTGTTCAGGCAGAACGGTGATAAGCGCCGTGCCGGTGGAGGTGGGCAGCAGATTTGTGATCTTTTTGGACTTCCTGCGCTCCACAAAACCGGAGGACACCAGCTTTTCAATGATACCGGAGCGGGTCGCCGGGGTTCCGATGCCCTTGCGCTCGGCACCATCTGGCATATCCTCCTTACCCGCGTTTTCCATCGCGGCCAGCAGCGTATCCTCGGTGAAATGCTTGGGCGGCGTGGTTTTTCCGGTCTTGACCGATGCGGCAGATACGGAAAGCGTCTGATTCTCCGTTACCACCGGCAGCGCGGGCGCTGCCTCTGCCTGCTCCTGCTCATAGCGCTTCCAGCCGGGAGCAAGGACGGTTTTGCCCTTGGCGGTGAAGCTCCGACCGGCACAGTCCACCGTAATGACCGTTTCTGCGTAGCGATGTGGTTCATCCACCGCACGAAGCAAGCCCCTTGCCGCCAGCTTCAGCACCTCGCGTTCGCCCAGCGGCAGAGAGGCCATATCTACCTTTTCCGCGCTGATGGTGGGAACAATGGCGTGGTGATCGGTGACTTTTTTACTGCTGCATACCTGCTTGGCGCAGATGGTCGGAGGCTTCTCCATGCCGCAGACAGCGGCAGCGGCGGCGACAAGGCCGGGGACGCTGCCCTCCATATCGTCGGTCAGGAAGCGGCTGTCGGTGCGCGGGTAGGTACAGAGCTTCTTTTCATAGAGCGCTTGGAGATAGTCGAGGGTCTGCTGAGAGGTGTAGCCGAGAACGCGGTTGGCGTCGCGCTGGAGGGAGGTCAGGTCATAGAGCGCGGGGGCTTTCTCGGACTTTTCCTTGCGTTCTACGCTTTTGACCGTTGCCGTCTTGCCCTTGCAGGTGTTGGCGATGGCATCGGCATCCTTTCTGTCCTTCATTCTGTCTGTCGTGGTGGGAAAGCCGCAATCGAGCTGAACGGTGTAGAACGGCTCTGCCACAAACGCGGAGATCTCCGCCTCGCGCTGTACCAGCAAAGCCAGCGTGGGAGACATGACGCGCCCAATATTCAACGTGCGGCCATACGTCAGGGAGAAATACCGCGTGGCGTTGATGCCCACCAGCCAATCGGCCTTGGCGCGGCACAGGGCGGATTGATGCAGGCCGTCATAGTCACGCCCGGATTTAAGCTGCTGGAAGCCGCTGCGGATGGCATCATCCTCCATTGAAGAAATCCAAAGCCGCAGAATCGGCTTGGAGCATCCCGCAAGGCAGTAAACCGTGCGGAAGATCAGCTCACCCTCGCGCCCAGCGTCGCAGGCGTTGACCACCTCTGCCACATCCTCCCGGCGCATCAGCTCCCGCAGAATGTCAAACTGCTTCTGCTTTTCAGAGCGGACGATGAAGCGGAACGAGGTAGGAATGATGGGCAGCGCCGCCAGCGTCCATTTGGCATCATCGGCATTGTAAACGGCGGCGTCGGCCAGCTCTGCCAGATGCCCGAAACACCACGACACGATGTACCCGCCGCCCTCCAGATACCCGTCATGCCGTGATTTAGCACCCAGCACGGCGGCGATGCTCTGCGCCACGGAGGGTTTTTCGGCGATCACAAGGCGCATGGTGCAGCCTCCATTCTCTTTACATCACGGTAGCAGGGGCGGATGCAGCTCTGTCCGAAGCGCTTGCAGCCGTAGCAGAAGTGTTCCTTGGCAGCGTCGGGAGGGCTGTCCTCCCGCGCTGCTTTCGGCTTCTGCATCATCAGGCGTTCCAGCGGATTGTTGGTGAAATATCTCATGCGTTCGTATCCTCCGTAGTATCCTGTTCCGGTTCGTCCTCATACGGCTCAAACTCGTATTCGTCCTCGCCGTAATCATAATCGTCCAGATCGGCGCTGCCTTTGGTCTGCGGCTTGGCCTTTTTCTGCTTGAAAATGTAGAACGCGGCACCGCCGCCCAGCGCGACGATCAGCAGAACGACAAGGATGCCGCCCACGCCGCTCTTTTTCTCCGGTTCCTCGGCGGCGGGTTCTGTCGGCTCAGCGGGGACTTCTGGCTTTGCCTCCTTGCCCACGCACTCGGTCATGTTGACCGCACAGACGGGGCAGGATGTATTGACCGCACCGGCCACGCATTTGGTGGTGCAGGAGCAGACGGCGGACGTTTCTTCCTCGCCAGTCAGCGCCATCAGGTCGGCCTCATCCACCTGATTCAAGAAGTGGACGGTTTCTTCGCCCTCATCGTCACGGTCAATAATCAGGTAAAATGTATTGCCGTTCTTGCTTTCCAGCGTAATGAACTGTTTTCCAGCCTTGGTACTGGTGCCAATATCGTCGATCAGTGTCAGATTGCCGTCCGGTGTCAGCGCGTCGCTGCCGCCCGTCATGCTGCCGACAAGGAGCTGCCAGAGGTCAGCCAGCTCTTTTTCATCAAACGGAAGCGTAATGCCGCCGATGCTCACGGTGCTGTCGGCGGCGTCGGTGACGGTCAGATAGCTGCCGTACACATAGCCCACACGGGCGGGCAGCAGGATTTTTACCCAATCGCCGTCCCTGCCAATCACATCGACCACCGTGCCGTTGGGGAGCTGCGTAAACGCGGTGTTGTCCAGTCCCGCGCCGGTGCGGACATTCAGGTTGCCGCCGTTGGTCGTGACCGTGCCGATCTGTTTTGTTTCCTGTGCGTCTGCGGCGCTGCTTTCGGCGGTGGGCAGCGCATCATCAGGATAATCACCGTCGCTGGCAAAGGCGGAAACGGGGAGAATCCCGATGCACAGGAGCATCAGCAGCAGACTGATAAAAATGCGTGGTGTGTTCTTAGTCATGGTTCAACGCCTCCTTTTCCGAAGTGGCCGGTGCAGGCGCGGCCTGCATACGGCGGAACAGCTCGGCAAACTGCTCCATCGTCATGCCGTTCTCACGCACCATGCCGATGATGTCGGTGTCCTCCAGCTCACGAATCTGTTTTTCCAGCTCGCGGTTGCGGCCTTGCAGATCAGAGATTTTGCCTTTGTTCTTCTCCAGCTCTCCACGGAGCTTCATAATTTTCGGGTTCATATCGTTCACTCTCCTTTACGGCAAGCGCCCATAGCGGTAGAAATGGGACTGCCAATAGCTTGAATTTAAGTTCGCATAAGAGATCGGGTAGAGTAGGAAAGCGCCGCCTTGCCGCATTTCTGCGGTAGGTCTGCGCAGACCCCTCCCAGAACCGTGCTTGCACCTCTCAATGCACACGGCTCGCCATCTTTGCTCCATTACAAAAATAACTTTTAGAACCCATGATGTATTTTCTGGTGGCAGTCATGGCAGACCGCCAGTGTTTTGCGCCGCTTTGCTATCATCACTTGCTCCCAAGGTTCCTTTCCCTTCAGGTTTTTCACCTTGTTCACATGATGGACTTCCAGTTTTACGTCTGTTCTGCTGCATAATTCGCACACTCTGGCCTTTAGACGGTCATCTATTGTAGTGCGTCCTTTGGCTACAATCGTAATAACCTTCGGTTCAATGTCCTCACACTTTTTACCATCAATCTCGTTAAACTTCGTGAGTCGGCGGACTTTCTTTCCGGCTTTTGTTTCGTAGGGGATACCCCAACGCTTTTCACCAATGCGGTACTTGTCATAAATCTTGGACAGTTTACAGCGGTGCTTGCCGGACAGTGTTTTCAGACAGCTATATTCCATGAGATAGCTGAAATAGTTCAGGCTTCGGTAGTTGCTGGCGAGGTGATAGTAGTTGCAAATTCCCCGCAGTTCTGCGTCAAATACCGTCACAATCTCTAAATCTGTGTGGCGCAATAAGGAAAGTCTGCTGGTTGGTTCCAGCTTTCCGTTATCGGCTCTCTGCTTTACAATGCCTTTTGAAAGCAGAAACTTTTCAATCTTGTCTTGAAGCGGGATAAGCAGTTCCACGGTGTTATTCATCGTGCGCTGTTTGCATTTCTTCCACGGCTTTACCTGCTGGTCACGGCGTACCCGCACATCATAACCGAGAAATCTCGCAGGTGTGTTACTATGGGTAATCAGCGTTTTTTCCTGGCTTAACTCCATTTTCAGAGTATTCTGGATGAACTCCGTGAGCTTCGCTTTTATCCATTCGCAATCCTGCTTGCTCCCGTTGACGGCAATCAGAAAATCATCCGCATAGCGAACATATTTAAGCTTTTTATCATCACACAACTTTGCTGGCGTTTTATACAATTCGCTGGTTAGCTTTTTGTACTCCGCAATCAGCAAGTCACGTTCCGGGCCAGCTTCACGCCGGTCTATCTTTCTCCTTAAATTTGCCCGCTTTCGTTCAATCGCATGGTATGCCGGAGTGGTTCTGTACGGCGTTCTAACGTCAAACTCCTTTTTCAATTCCTCGATGTAGCTGTCCAGCTCATTCAGATAGATGTTCGCAAGGATTGGCGAAATAATGCCGCCCTGCGGACAGCCGCTGTAAGTACCGTAGTATTTCCAGTCCTCCATGTAGCCCGATTTTAAGAACAGCCGTATGAGTTTCAGAAATCTGGCGTCTTTGATTTTCCTGCCGATAACAGCAATCAGTACCGTATGGTCGATGTTGTCAAAGCAGCCTTTTATATCGCCCTCAACGAACCAGCCCGCACCGATAAACTCGTGTTTGAGCTGGGACAGTGCTGTGTGACAGCTTCTGCCGGGGCGAAATCCGTGAGAGTAATTCGAGAAAACCGGTTCATAGACCGCCTCCAAAATCATTCGCATGACTTCCTGTACCAGCTTGTCCGTAAATGTTGGCAGGCCTAACGGGCGCATTTTTCCATTCGATTTTTGGATATAGCTGCGCCGTACAGGTTTCGGGCGGTATGTCTCCGTTCTCAATGCTTCAATAATACGCTCCACATACTCCTCGCTGAATCCATCCGCCGTATCTTCATCCACGCCTTTTGTTCCAGCCCCTTCATTGGAGTAGAGGTGCTGGTAAGAAATAGAATAAATATCAGGGCGGAGCAGATAGCGATAAAGCCTTGTGAATACTTCATCATGGTGTTTCTTTGAGTTTTCTTGTAACTTAGTTAAAATCTCTATTGTTGGTTTCAATGAGGTTTTCCTCCCTAATCAATTTTCGATTTTAATACGCTCAGACTGCTTCCCTTCGCCATGTGAGCGGCTTTCCCGCATCCGGTTTACGGCTTTCCCTGTCAATTCAGGGTTCTCAGACTACTATGGAAGCTCCGTTGCCATGCCAGATTTTCAGTGTCTGCCACATAGCCCTTATGGGCGCTCTGGTTTAGGCAATCTCCAGTTAACGGAAGTAGTAGGTAAGTGTGAATTGTCGGATATGCTTTCGTTCCGTTGACACCGGTTCTCCGGCG
>ERZ833963.3752-NODE-3752-length-11355-cov-11.841062_pt1 | contig 11355 bp, 6 predicted proteins | sample MGYA00519693_ERZ833963 | MGnify/ENA primary metagenome ERZ833963 (study PRJEB31850, sample SAMEA3708748) | human gut metagenome | biome: human gut; feature: human-associated habitat; material: faeces | place: China | collected 2014 ... | reverse complement strand
ATGGTAATTTCAATATAATGGCTCCTCAAGGCAGCACATTAAGCTTCACTTACGTAGGATATACACCTCAAACTGTAAAAATAACAGATAAGAATATCTACGAAATAAGATTGGCAAGTGATACTAAACAACTGAACGAAGTGGTAGTCACCGCTTTAGGTATCAAACGCGAACAAAAAGCGTTAAGTTACAATGTACAACAAGTCAAGAGCGATCAATTGACTACAATCAAAGACGCCAACTTCGTCAACAGCTTGAGTGGCAAGGTAGCAGGTGTCATTATCAATAGCAGTTCTTCCGGTGTCGGCGGTGCCAGCAAAGTAGTGATGCGCGGTACAAAATCCATCGAAAAGAGTAATAATGCACTTTATGTAATCGACGGTATACCTATGTATAACTTCGGAGGTGGTGGCAGCACAGAATTTGGTTCAAAAGGAGAGACGGAAAGTATTGCCGACCTCAATCCGGATGACATCGAAAGTCTGTCCGTTCTTACGGGAGCAGCCGCAGCCGCCCTTTATGGTAGCAATGCTGCAAATGGAGCTATTATTGTCACTACAAAAAAAGGGAAAATAGGGAAATTACAGGCCAGTGTTTCTACCGGCATCGACTGGTTGAAACCATTCGTAATGCCTAAGTTTCAAAACCGTTACGGGACAGGAAGTAACGGTAAATCTGACGGTTCCACCGTATGGAGCTGGGGACCGAAGATGGGAAACAGTCCTGGCTACGCCCCCAACGACTTTCTAAAAACAGGAGCTGTTTACAACAATTCAGTCACTTTATCCACCGGTACGGAAAAGAACCAGACTTTCTTCTCTGCCGCTGCGCTGAACTCCGACGGAATGATTCCCAACAATAGGTATAACAGATATAATTTTACTTTCCGCAACACTACAAGTTTCCTCAATGACAAGATGAAACTAGACGTAGGAGCCAGCTACATCCTGCAAAACGACCGTAATATGACTAATCAGGGACAGTATTCCAATCCTTTAGTTCCTGCTTACCTTTATCCGCGTGGTGATAATTTCTCTACAGTCAAGGTCTTTGAACGCTACAACGAAGCTCGCAAAATCAACGAACAGTTCTGGCCATCGGGCGAAGGTGACCTCCGCATGCAGAATCCTTATTGGATAGCCTATCGTAATCTACGTGAAAACAGTAAAAAACGTTATATGCTCTCTGCAGGATTAACTTACGACGTACTCGACTGGCTAAGTTTATCAGGACGCATCCGCATAGATAATTCAAACAACACGTATGAGCAAAAATACTATGCAAGTACCATCACTACACTTACCGAAGGTAGCGAACAAGGATACTACGGCATAGAAAAGAGTGGAAACAGCCAGACGTACGCTGACTTTCTTGTAAATATTAACAAGAGAGTGGGCGACTTCACTATCGTAGCCAATATTGGTACATCATTAAGCGACAACAGCTATGATATGCTAGGCTACAACGGTCCGATACAGGAAAAAGGAATACCTAATGTATTCAACGTATTCGACCTTGATAACACAAAGAAACGCGCCACACAAGAAGGATGGGAAGAAATGACCCAATCCATATTTGCAAGTGCGGAAGTGGGATGGAAGAGTATGCTCTATTTTACTTTAACAGGACGTAACGACTGGGCTTCACAATTACTGGGTTCGTCACAAACCTCTTTCTTCTATCCCTCCGTCGGACTTTCCGGCGTGATCAGCGAAATGGTCAAGCTCCCCGAATGGATTGATTATTTGAAAGTACGCGGATCATTCAGTTCCGTAGGTATGCCCTACCCTCGATTCCTGACTATCCCAACTTATAAATATGATACCACGATATTAGGATGGCTACCCAAAACACATTATCCTATCGGTAAGCTTTATCCGGAACGTACGGATTCATGGGAAGCCGGCTTAGACGCCACTTTCTTCAAAGACCTTCGCCTAAGTGCTTCGTTCTACTATGCCAATACTTATAACCAAACCTTCGACCCCAAAATATCCGCTTCCTTCGGATACTCCAAATTCTACGTTCAAACAGGTTACGTTCGCAATATGGGTATGGAAGGAATGTTGAGCTACGGACACCGCTGGAATGAATTTGGCTGGAATAGCAATTTTACTTTCTCATGGAATAAAAACAAGATTATTGAATTAGTAAAAGACTTCCATCACCCCGAGACAGGCAAGATACTCAATATACCCGAACTTGAAATGAATGGCTTGGGCTATTCACGTTTCATCTTGAAAGAAGGCGGAACTTTGGGCGACCTCTACTCTAAAGCCGACCTTGTACGTAATGACAAAGGTTATATTGAGATGGACGCCAATGGTGCTTTGGCCAAAGATGCCAACGTAGAACCGATCAAATTGGGAAGCGTGTTACCTAAAGCCAACTTTGCTTTCAGTAACGAGTTCACATACAAAGGTGTTTCTGCCGGCTTCCTGCTTTCCTGCCGGTTGGGAGGTATCGTTTATTCTGCCACGCAAGCAGCTCTCGACCAATACGGAGTATCTGAAGCCAGTGCAAAAGCCCGCGACGCAGGTGGTGTAGTTATCAACGGACGCACTATGATCAATGCCCAGCAATGGTACGAGACAATTGGTAGTTCCAGCGGACTCCCGCAATACTATACTTACAGCGCGACTAATATTCGCCTGCAAGAAGCACATATCGGATATACTATTCCCCGCCGTTGGTTGAAAAACATATGTGATATCAACGTGTCTTTGGTAGGACGTAATCTTTGGATGATTTATTGCAAAGCACCTTTCGATCCCGAATCAGTCGCTACTACCAGCAACTATTATCAAGGGATAGATTACTTCATGATGCCGAGCACCCGCAACATCGGGTTTAATGTTAAGTTTAACTTCTAAAACCATGAAATTTATGAAAAACCTGCGATATATGCTGATAGCAGCATGTTCAGCCTGCCTGCTTCTACCTTTGGGAAGTTGCATGGATACGGACATGAACCGTAATAAATACGAAGTGGACAGCGAAGAAATCGGCCGTGAAAACTACGACCTCGGCTCCACTATCAGAGGCCTGCAAGGCTTAGTAATACCTGCACAAGAGCATCTTTACCAATTCATGGAAGCCATGTGTGGTGGTTCTTATGCAGGATATTTCGGTGAAACACGTACCGGATGGCTGGAGAAATACTCTACCTATAATCCTAAAACCGACTGGTTGAAGGCACCATTTACAGATGTTATATCAGAAACATATCCTAAATATTATGCCGTTTTACAACATGAAGATGCCCCTGTAGCCCTTGCATTAGCCAAACTGCTACGAGTAACTATCATGCAACGCGTGACGGACATTTACGGCCCTATCCCCTATAGCAAAGTGTTAGTATCCGGAGAAGGTTCTGAAAGCGATGGACTGAATGCGGCTTACGATTCACAGAAAGATGTCTACATGCGTATGTTTCAAGAACTTGAAGAAGCCGATCAGGCACTTGAAGACAACATGACAGAAGGCAATAGCGGATTTGAAAAGCTGGATGATGTCTACTACGGAAAACTACAACAATGGCGCCTTTTTCTCCATTCACTACAACTACGCATGGCTATGCGCCTATGCTACACCGATATGGCTGCCGAAGCCCAAAGCATTGCCGAGAAAGCCGTAACGGCAGGAGTGATCGAAAAGAACGACGACAATGCCTTATTCCATGTAGCAGAAAATCGCTCAGCACTCTGCTTCAACGATTGGAAAGACTATCGTGTAGGAGCCGATATCATCTGTTACATGAATGGTTATGCAGACCCACGTCGGGATAAATATTTTACCAAGGTGAAGAATAACGACCAGGAAGGTTATTACGGCATGCGTATCGGCATAAATTCACCATTTTCTGATGACGACATGATAACATCGTACTCCAATCGTTTGATGACCGCCAGCGATCCTTATGTATGGATGACTGCCTCCGAAGTAGCATTCCTGCGAGCCGAAGGAGCATTACGCAAATGGAATATGGGCGGTGAAGCCAAAGATTTCTACGAAACAGGGGTTAAGCTTTCTTTTGAAGAACATGGAGCCAGCGGAGCGGAAGACTACCTGAATTCAATAGCCTCTCCAAGTGGCTATACTGACCCGCTAGGTTCGTATAGCACAGGTAGCCCCGCCAACATTACAGTAAAATGGAATGAAATGGGAGAACAGGCATTCGAAGAGAATTTGGAACGTATCATTACCCAAAAGTGGATTGCACTTTTCCCCAACGGCATTGAATCATGGAGTGAACACAGGCGTACCGGATATCCCAAATTATTGCCTGTTGTCGTGAACAAAGGCCGCAATGTTAGTACCGAAGCCGGCATGCGCCGACTCATGTATCCCAACGAAGAATACACCCAGAATTCTTTCCACCTTAACAATGCCATTAATGTATTGATAAAGGAAAGTAGTAATAATCAGGGGGGAGATACCGGTGGTACCCATGTATGGTGGGATCGTAAAGCAAACAAGTAAGAATCTTTAAAAACTAAGATAATATGAAAAATAAAAACCTTATATTCAGTTTCCTTACCGTCGTCACTCTCACGATTGGTGCAGGCTGTCTATGGATATCGTGTGACGATTGGACCGAAACGGAACAGGTGGACTACGGAGTAACTACCCCCGATGGTCAGAACCCTGAACTATATGCCCGTTACACACAAGCTGTTCGCAACTATAAAAGTCGCAAACACTATGCCGTATGTGTACGCTTCGACAATGGACATAGCGGAGACGGAGAAAAAGACTTTCTTCGTTCGATGCCGGATAGCATTGATGCCGTCATTCTGGAAAATGCGGTAACACTTAATTCAGCCGATCTGGAAGACATTCCTGTATTGCAGACTAATTTTGCAACAAAGATTCTTTTTAGTTTCAACCTGACCAGTATCAAAGAGAATGCAGAAAGTTCGGGACAAGAAATCAAAACACTTCTGACTCCCGCTTTAGAACAAATGGTATCCGCCATTAACGACAATGGACTTGACGGAGCCTCAATCTCCTACACCGGTGACATCGGACTTGGTAATAACGCAGCAGTCAATGCAAGTATAGCCGAGATGCGTCAGTTACTGCTTGACAAGATTACACCGTTAGCAAAAAATGGAAAAATCTTTTTTCTAGAAAGTAATCCACTTTTTATTCCCGAAGCGAACCGGGATGTATTCACCCGCTACGTACTCAATACTACTTCCTCTAAAAATGCCAGCCAGTTACGTCTTCTGATTAATGAAGCTATCTATTATGCAGGTATTCCCTCGGACAAGCTGCTCATTACCGGCGATCCGGAGCTAATGACTACGGACAATAATGACGGGCTTGTCTCACAAGTGCCTTTCTTCGCCATACAGGTAATAGACTGCGGGCCTATCGGCGGCTTAATGATACAGAATGTCGCTGCAGATTATTCGCATGCTAACATCACCTATAAGGAGACACGTGGTGCCATACAGACTTTAAACCCTTCACCTTTAAAATAAACACAGGAGGAATCTAAGATGAAAAAGCAAAAAATACAATTCGCAATTTTCATGTTGTTACTTGCTGTCACTGCTTGCGACAATGCCGATTATAGTAAAAGTGCTCCCTTCGACAACGGTGTCTATTTAAGTGTAGCCGAAAGTAAAACGTCGGAGACTATGACATTCAACAAAACGATTATTCAGCGCGAAAAGAGCTTCACAGCCCGGCTGGCATATCCTGCTGGTACTGATGTTACGGTCAACGTAACAGTTGACCCTTCACAAGTAGAAGCCTACAACTCACGCAATAATACCAGCTATGATATATTGCCGGCCAAACATTACCGATTGGAGAGCAACGAAATGACAATACGCGCAGGCAAAATCAATTCAGCTCCGTTACATATTTATTTTGAAAACCTGACAGTATTGGAGATTGATAAAGCATATCTCTGCCCAGTGTCTCTTAATTCCGCACAAGGTGTAGGCCTATTGGATGGCTCAACCACCTACTGGTATATAGTGAAACGCTCCAGCGCCATCACTACCGCTGTTGACTTACGCTATTGCTACGTCGAAGTTCCCGGATTCTATGTACCCAAATGGGGAACAGAGCCTGCCGGCAATGCTGCTCATCTGAACAATTTGAAGGCTGTCACCTTTGAAATAATCACCCGTATATCCAATTTCGACGAAGCCAATACAGACATTTCCAGTCTGATGGGCATCGAGCAATATTTCTGTTTCCGGGCAGGCGATGCAGGCTTCCCACGTCAACAGTTGCAGATACAGACTCCGGCAGGAAAGTTCCCCGAAGCCAACAAAGCCAAATTACTGAAAGAAAATGAATGGTACCATCTCGCACTAACGTACGACATTGCCACCAAAACAATTATTTTCTACGTCAATGGAAAAGAACAAAGCCGAAGCACTAACTATGGCAACAGCGAATTCTCCGAAATAAAACTTGCCAACCGCAAACAGGAAAGTTTTCCCGGTGCAAGCGATGGTGACTGGCTTTTCTACATAGGACGTTCTTATAATGACCGCTGGCTTATCGACCGTCAACTTAACGGTAATGTCTGTGAGGCACGTATCTGGGATGTAGCACGTACACAACAGGAAATCTGGAAAAACATGTACGACATTGAAGATCCGGAAAATGAAGCACACCTCGCTGCTTACTGGAAATTCAATGAAGGAAGCGGCAATGATATCAAGGATTACTCCAAATATCATAACGATGCACACATTGTTCGTTATTGGAAAGATTTCAATAGCAAAGAAGAATATGACGTAAAAAATGAGGAACTATGGCCAAGCGGCATAGAAGTTCCGCAAGTGAATAGGGAAGATTAGAAATGAGAAACTTATAAAAATCAAAATATGAAACAAATATTGAAACATATACTGATTCTGGCATTTGCGGCAGGTTTTATTGGGACTGCCTGCGAAAATAACGATCTTAATATCGATGCCGGTACATTCCCCGAAACCGGAGGTATAGGTCTTTCTATGGGTATATTACAAAGCGATAATTATGCGATGGAAAACCCACAGATAAACATGGACCATGCCAGTTTGAGCGATCAATTTCACATCAGCTTAACAGAACCGGCTTCACAAACAGGAAATTATACCGTAAAAGTAGACGAATCCAAAGTACTGGACTTCAATTCGAAGCACGGAACGAGTTACCCTCTGTATCCTACAGAATACATAGATTTAGGTAACAGTGGAAAAATGACAATAGAGAAAGGAGAACAGCAGTCAAACTCTGTCTCTATTGCTTTCAAATATGATGAAGCCATAGAAGATTCTGTTATTTATGTGCTCCCTCTGACAGTAGAAGAGAACAATAGTTCCCCGGCCATATCTAGTGAACGCAAAACATTATATTATATAATTAATGTATGGGGAATGGCTCCTGCCGAATATAACGCTATAAAGAAAAACTTCATTCAGATAGCAGGGGTAGATCCCGAATTCACCAATCCTCTACTGCTCAACAAGCTCTATTTTGAATCTATGTCTCTTTCATCACCAGAAGTAGATTACTACAATCCATTCGATATAATCAACCTACAGTTCGCTACCGTCAAGGCAGACGATAATCAGTTGCCATCCTTATATCTAAAAGATGATCTGGCATACGTACTAAAAAAACGTGAGAAGTACATTGTACCATTACAACAGTTAGACCACAAAGTTTGCCTTGCCATTAAGGGAGCCGGAGAAGGAATTGGGTTTTCCAATCTGGGAGAAAAAGAAATGATGATATTTGTAGAAAGAATAAAACAAATGATTGATATATATCATTTAGATGGAGTCAATCTATATGATGCTAATTTTTCCTATGAAGAAAGTAATGAAAACATTAATTACTCAAACAATCTATGCAAATTCGTAGCATCTTTACGAGATAAGCTAGGAAACAAGATCATAACCTATACACAAACTTCTGAATCTCCGGAAGGGATTACTAATGACGCTAATTTGAAATTAGGAGAACTTGTAGATTATGCTTGGTGTGATCAATTGAACACAATTATTGATCCTTGGAGTACTCCTGAAAAATGGACACGTCCTATTGCAGGATTAAACAAAGAAAAATGGGGAGCTTTGAATACTGATATACATATATCAAGTGAACAAACAAGTGTTTTAGATCAAGTGATAGATGTATTCAATTTACCTTCAATAATGGAAACCGTTGGAATAAACCATGTATTTGTAGTGAATCGAGTTGATTATGTTACTGCGGGAGTAGAGCCTTACGCTCCAACTTATATGGCTTATGGAGCTATGTGTAATTTGTGTGATATGGAAAAAGAGTATTTTGTTATGGGTATTAACTCTCCAAACAATAACCAATACCTTAGTATACATGATCCTCTCATGCCTAAAGATTATTAAGATATAACATTCATATTTATAAAGCATCTGTGAATATGAACAAACTGAGAAAGGAGATGCAGAATATTTACGCATAAAAATCAGACTATGAAGGAGGAACTTCCACCAAACACGTATCCTATCAATGCCAAAGAGATATCTTCCGCATTGATTATAAGAAAAGAAAAATCATTAAATCAATTTTAAAATTTACATTATGAAAAACTTGTATAAAATTTTAGCGTCATCTATCGCTATATTTGCATTTTGCGCATGCTCACAAGAAGAAATGCCAGTAAACCAAGCAGATGGTACTCAACCAGAAGCGGTCACCCGTTCGGCCACAGGTATTAAAAACATCGTTTATATTGAAGTAAATGATATCAATCCTCTTAATGCAGGGTCATATATTATGGATGATGCTCCATTTTTCGATTATGTAATTCTGTTCGCTGCCAACATAAGAGGTGTAGGCTCAGACGCTACTTTATATAACAATCCAAATGTACAGTACATTTTGGATCACAAAGACACTCTGATTAAGCCTCTTCAAGACAAAGGTATCAAAGTTTTACTCGGTCTATTAGGTGACCATACAGGACTCGGATTCGCAAACATGAATTCAGCTCAGACTGAACAGTTTGCTACCGCCGTTGCCAATGCTGTTAGCCAATATGGATTAGATGGTGTAGACTTTGACGACGAATGGGCTGAATACGGTAGAAACGGTTATCCATCAGGAAGTACAGGTTCTTTCTCTAATTTGATTACCGCACTCCATAACAAAATGCCAGGTAAGACGATTACTGCATTCAATTATGGCTACGCAAGTGAACTTACAGGAGTTAATAGCTATATTGACTATGGCATTTACGCATTCTTCAACTCCCCATCGTGGAGTACAGGTTTTGGTATGCCGAATAGTAAATTTGCACCTTATACCATTAATCTGAATAGTGCTCCGTCTGCTGCTAGTGCTCAACTTTATTCAGGACAAGTTGCAAGTAAAGGTTATGGTGCTATCGGTTACTATGACCTTAGAGCCAACAATATCGTAAGCGTATTGAATGGTGTTGCAAAAGGAGCTTTCAAGTCTACTTGTACTTATGACGGTAATTCTTATCCAAAGAATTATTAACCAAAAGTTTTAAAGCATCACACTTGATGAAGTATTAAAATAACTTCTCCCTCTTTCAACAAAAGAGGGGGAAGTAGTTTAAAGTGAGAGAGTAATGTATTTCTTCACATGTTCCTTTTTAGTGAAGGAAACATGTGAAGAATTACTCATACAACATTTATTAGATAATATATCCTTCGGAAGCTACTTACTCTTCCAACGCTCATACAATTAACTGGCGGGAAAGTTACGTGCAAAAAAAGAAGAGAAGTAGCAACCGAGGATAATCAGATGAATGCTGTGACATTTTTGTATCTAACCTAATTATTATAAGGGGAAAAACAAAAATGTCACAGCATTACTAATCAACACTTTAAGCCCACAAAACAGTTCTTTTTCCTACAAGTTTACAAAAATCATCTATATACTTTTCACTTTTTCATAGGAGAAAACTGCACTTTGTTTCATTCCCCCTATCCAATCATAAAGAAACAATAAAGTTACAGTGGAGTAATCAGACAGGCAGACTTGTGCAACAAGTCTGCTACAGTTATGCATCCCTGTAGCTACACAAGTGCAACAGAATAAAACATAAGCAACAAGCGGCTAATAGCTGGCAAGAATTCATTAATTCATATGGTAGAATGCTTTAAACCAACCTGATAAATATAAGAAAAGATATATAGCATTATACCAATTTATTAAGCATACTTCATAGAACCATACTGTAAATCTACGTATCAATCTCCCAAACCAGGAATAAAAACAAAGAATTCCATGACTGTTTTGATCTAATTATGATTTTATTAAACATAAATTAATAATAGACAGAACCTTCAATAAGCAAGCATTATCATTTTCTACGAACAATAAATATAACATTGTATTAAAAATATACAAGTTTTCAATACATTTTATCGCAAACATCATACAAAAGAGCAACAAGTCCCTATTTTTAATCAGATATTATATCAATTTTTTACAACTATGACGTATATTTACCTCATAAGAACAAGCAATATTATATTATAAAAAAATACGTATATATTATCCAAAAACCCAAAAATGAGAGAATCTGAATTGGTACTAAATGGAAGTTATTCCAAAAGTATCCAACACAAAGCGCGGGCACCTCCTGAGGAGCGCGCATTACTTACAATATATTTAACATTTATATTTAATAAAAAATAATCAAATAATTATTGTTACTTGGAGGAAATTTGCCCTATTCCTTTCAAAAGGGTTCAAACATTAGAATTAAAACTCTACATATATACTACGCATTCCCGATATCAGCCTTCAAAGAACAAATAATTTTGAGATCATGTTATTTGAACTTATTGATATACAATCATGAAACCATAATACAGTGCATTTTTCTCGCTTCAAACTCGAACGAGAGGAATAAATCAATTTCGCCAAGTGACGTTACTAAAACAACAGATTAATATGAAATATTTAATTATAACGTCATTATACACTTCTATTATCGTGGTTACAACCACCCAAAGTGAATTATTACCAATTTTATTTTCAACAGCAGGAATACTTTTATTGTATTGGCTCTTGTCTCATTCTCTTGCCATGCGGAAAGAAATTGCTTTTTTAAAAGAAGAAAATCAGTATTTCATGGACTCTTTCCGAAACATTCGTACCCCGATCACATTGCTTCATACGCCTTTAAAGTCAACCTATAGTAATAACTGCCCGGACATTATCAAAAAGGATCTGTCACTGGCTATCCGCAACATAGATTGCCTTAATGATTATTTAACCAGATTAATGGATCTGAAGCAAATAGCCACTCATTCCAAAAGAATGAATATTACGGAACATGAATTAGGAAATTTCCTTAAAAATAAAATATCTTCT
>ERZ833963.3750-NODE-3750-length-11360-cov-3.258293_pt1 | contig 11360 bp, 8 predicted proteins | sample MGYA00519693_ERZ833963 | MGnify/ENA primary metagenome ERZ833963 (study PRJEB31850, sample SAMEA3708748) | human gut metagenome | biome: human gut; feature: human-associated habitat; material: faeces | place: China | collected 2014 ... | reverse complement strand
AAAGGAGATGCGATGAAATGCTTCTTATAAAAAATGGCAAAGTCCTGACGATGGGGCCGCAGGGTGTTCTGGAACAGGCCGACGTGCTGATCGGCGACGATACGGTTCGGATCTTCAACGACCATCTTCACTCGACGGCGATCAACGCCGACGACAACGAGTATATCACCACCCGCCGTTTCCTTTCGGATACGGCCCGCGAGGTGAAGCTGCGCAGCATCGTCACCCGCCTGCGCGAGAACAGCGAGCTGCGGGCGGCGCAGGTGGACAGCATCGCCGCACAGATCGGGGCCACGCGCACGGGGCGCATCGTCTGCGGAGACTTCAACGATACCCCCGTGTCGTATGTCTATCGGCGGATGGCCGCCGGCCTCGAAGACGCCTTCAGCCGGTGCGGGTCGGGCTATTCGCACACCTACCGCGGTTTTTTCAATACGCTGCGTATCGACTACGTGCTCTATTCCGACGAATTCCGGGCCGTCGCCTACGGCGTGCTGCCGGTCGAGTATTCGGACCATCATCCCGTCGTCGTGCGGCTGAAGCGGCTGAAAAAGAGTTCGTGAACGCTCCCGGTGCGACGGTAAGAACGACTACGGCGGCCCTTTTCGGAGGCCGCCGGAGTCGTTTTTCCGTCCGCAGGCGGATCACTCGGTGATCTTCTTGCGGGGATGCACCATGTTCTCGGGGAGCAGGACCTTGTGCAGCTCCTCCTCGCTCATGAGGCGGTGTTCGAGCACCAGGTCGTAGATGCCCTTGCCGGTTTGCAGGGCCTCCTTGGCCAGCATCGTCGAGGTCTCGTAACCCAGGTAGGGATTGAGCGCCGTGACGAGTCCGATGCTGTTGTAGACCATCCGGCGGCAGACTTCGGGGTTGGCCGTGATGCCGACGACGCACTTCTCGCGCAGCGTGTTCATGGCATTGACCAGCATCTCGATGTTCTCGAAGAGCGAGTGGACGATGATCGGCTCCATGACGTTGAGCTCGAGCTGTCCGGCCTCGGAGGCGAGCGTGATCGTCAGGTCGTTGCCGATGACGCGGAAGGCGACCTGATTGACCACCTCGGGAATCACGGGATTGACCTTTCCGGGCATGATCGACGAGCCGGGCTGGCGCGGCGGGAGGTTGATCTCGTTCAGGCCGCAGCGCGGACCCGACGAGAGCAGACGCAGGTCGTTGCATATCTTCGAGAGCTTCACGGCCAGCCGCTTGAGCGCCGAGGAGTTCATGATGAAGGCGCCCGTGTCGCTCGTGGCCTCGATCATGTTCGTCGCCTTGCTCAGCGGCAGTCCCGTGATTTCGCGCAGGTGCTTCGTGCAGAGCTCCGCATAGTCGGGATCGGCATTGATGCCCGTGCCGATGGCCGTAGCGCCCATGTTGATCTCGTAGAAGAGCCGCAGGTTGGTTTGCAGGCGGTCGATCTCCTCGGTGAGCGTCGCGGCGTAGGCTTCGAACTCCTGGCCGAGGGTCATCGGCACGGCGTCCTGCAGTTGCGTGCGGCCCATCTTGATGATGTGGGCGAACTCCTCGCCCTTGGCGTGGAACGCCGCGATGAGTTCGCGCAGCGAGGCCACCGCTCCGTCGATGCTGCGCGCCAGCGCGATCCGCACGGCCGTCGGGTAGGCGTCGTTGGTCGATTGCGAGAGGTTCACGTGGTTGTTCGGATGGCAGTAGGCGTATTCGCCCTTTTCGTGGCCGAGCAGCTCGAGCGCCCGGTTGGCGATCACCTCGTTGGCGTTCATGTTGGTCGAGGTGCCGGCGCCTCCCTGCACCATGTCCACGACGAACTGTTCGTTGAGGCGCCCTTCGCGCAGCTCTTCGCAGGCGCGGGTGATGGCGTCGGCGATGGCGGGATCCAGCAGCCCCAGATCGCGGTTCGCGGCCGCCGCCCCCTGCTTCACGTCGGCCAGGGCGCGGATCAGTTGCGGGAAGAAGTTGAGCCGCACGCGGCTGATGTGGAAATTCTCCACGGCCCGCATGGTCTGCACGCCGAAATAGTACTCCACGGGAATGTCCATCTCGCCGAGCAGGTCGTGCTCGCGGCGGGTTTTGCCCGAAAGTTCGATGTCCGTAAAATCCATAGTGTGTATTTTTTGTTCGTATTACAAATATAGCATTTTTACGGCAGGTTGTCGAAAAATCTTGCTACCTTTGTATTCCGCCGTCCGGAAAAGGTCTCCGGCGGCGTTTGCAAACACCTGTAATACCATGATTCTCGATTCTCTGAAAAACAGCGCGCTGTATCATTCGCTCAACCCGCGGCTCGAACGGGCCTTCTCGCTCATCGCCTCGACCGACTGGACCGGCATGGAGCCGGGCGTCCACGAACTCGACGGACGGGATATTTTCGTCAATGTGATGGACGTGGACCTCAAGCGCAGGCCCGATGCCAAACTGGAGGTGCACGACGCCTATATCGACATTCAGGTCCTCGTCGCGGGTACGGAGGAGTCGTTCGGCTGGAGCGAGCGCAAGGACCTCCGGCAGCCGCTGGGGACGTTCGATGCGCAGAAGGACATCCAGTTCTTCGACGACGTGCCGCAGACCTACTATACGCTGCGTCCCGGCCAGTTCACGATGCTGCTGCCCGAGGACGGCCATGCGCCGATGGTGGGCGAGGGGCATATCCGCAAGATCATCGTCAAGGTCCGCCGGTAGGCGGTTCCCTTCCGGACCGGAAAACGGCTCAGGCTTCGGTTTTTCCGAAGCCTGAGCCGTTTTCGTCGCCCCGTATCGCTGTGCCGCGGGGTTGTTTCCGCCTTTTCGGCTGCCGTACCGGATTTTGCCGGACCCGCCTGCACGGACCGGAACGTTCCGGACTTCCCCTCCCCGTCATTTGCCGATCCCGCGGTAGCGGAATCCTGCGGCGAGGGCCTCCTGCTTGTCGAAGATGTTGCGGCCGTCCACGATTCCGTCGCCGCGCATCGTCGCGCGGAGCCGCGGCCAGTCGGGCATCCGGAACTCCTTCCACTCGGTGACGAGCAGGATGGCGTCGGCCCCGTCGGCCGCGTCGTACATGTTCCGGGCATAGCGCACGGGCCGGTCCTTCAGCAGGCGGCGGCACTCCTCCGTCGCCACCGGGTCGTAGGCCGCCACTTCGGCCCCGGCCTCCAGCAGTTGTCCGATCGCCGTCAGCGCCGGCGCCTTGCGCATGTCGTCCGTCTCGGGCTTGAACGCGAGGCCCCATACGGCGATGCGCCGTCCCCGCAGGTCGTCGCCCAGCAATTCGCGGAGCTTGCGGACGAGCACCCCTTTCTGCGCCTCGTTCACCCGTTCCACCGCCTCGACGACCTGCATCGTGTAGCCGTGTTCGCGGGCCGTGCAGGCGAGTGCCTGCACGTCCTTCGGGAAGCACGAGCCGCCGTATCCGCAGCCGGGGTAGAGGAACTTGTTGCCGATGCGGGCGTCGGAGCCGATGCCCTTGCGGACCATCTCGACGTCGGCCCCCACGCGGTCGCAGAGGTTGGCGATGTCGTTCATGAACGAGATGCGCGTCGCCAGCATGGCGTTGGCGGCGTATTTGGTCATTTCGGCCGAGGCGATGTCCATGAACAGCACGCGGAAGTTGTTTATCAGGAACGGACGGTAGAGCCGTGCCATCAGCCGCCGGGCGCGTTCGCTCTCGACGCCCACCACCACGCGGTCGGGCGACATGAAATCCTTGACGGCCGCACCCTCCTTGAGGAATTCGGGGTTCGACGCCACGTCGAACGGCACCTCCGCGCCGCGTGCCGCCAGCTCCTCGGCGACGATCCGCCGGATGCGTTCCGCCGTGCCGACGGGCACCGTGCTCTTGGTCACGAGCAGCGTGTAGCGGCCGATGTGGCGGCCGAAGGTGCGGGCCACCTCGAACACCTGCGAGAGGTCGGCCGAACCGTCCTCCCGGGGCGGCGTGCCGACGGCCGAGAAGACCACCTCCACCTCGCCGAGACACGCCGCGAGGTCGGTGGTGAAGTGGAGCCGCCCGGCGTCGAAATTGCGCCGCACGATCTCCTCCAGCCCCGGTTCGTAAATCGGAATCCGGCCCTCGTTCAGCGCCGCGATCTTTCTCCGGTCGGTATCCACGCACGTGATGTCGAGGCCCATCTCCGCGAAGCAGGCCCCCGACACGAGCCCGACGTAGCCCGTTCCGACAATGGCGATCCTCATCATGGCGCGTCCGTTATTTGCGCAGCACCCGTTCGGCGACGGCGGCGGCGAGCGAGCGGCACGGGTCGATCATCGCGGGCGAGTAGCCCTGCTTCATCTCCACGGGACCGCACACCGGCTCCCACTTCATGCGCTCGGAGAACTCCTTCATCCGGCGCACGGCGGCCGCGGCCCACGTGAAGGAGCCGAAGAAGGCGAAGTTGCGCTGCGGGATGCAGCGCGCCTCGAGGCGGCGCAGCAGTTGCTCGACGGGCGGGAAAAGCTCGGCGTTGTAGGTCGGGCTGCCGACGACGAGCGTGTCGTAGCGGAAGACGTCGCGCAGCACGACCGACGGATCGGCGTAGGAGAGGTTGTGGACCCGGATTCGCCGCACGCCCGCCTCGGCCAGCTCCCGGGCGATGCGTTCGGCCATCTGCTCCGTGTTGCCGTACATCGAACCGTAGGCCACGACCGCGCCCGGTTCGCCTTCGTAGCGGCTCAGACGGTCGTACATATCTACCACGCGGGGAATCTCGCGCTGCCAGACGGGGCCGTGCGTCGGGCAGATGGTCCGGATCGGAAGTCCGCCGACCTTTTGCAGCGCCTTCTGCACGGGGACGCCGTATTTGCCCACTATGCAGGCGTAGTAGCGGCGCATCTCGTCCCAGTAGCGTTCCGGTTCGACCTGCGAATCGGTGATGCCGCCGTCGAGGGCGCCGAACGTGCCGAACGCGTCGCCCGAGAAGACGACCCCCTCGTCGGCATACCACGTCACCATCGTCTCCGGCCAGTGGACCATCGGGATCAGGTGGAACGAGAGCACCTTGCCGCCCAGATCGAGCGTCGAACCCTCCCCGACCTCGACCGTCCCCGTGCCGATGCCGTAGTAGCCGCCGATCATCTGGAGCGTCTTGGCGTTGCCGACGATCCGCAGGTCGGGGTAGCGCAGCCGCAGGGCCGCGATCGACGAGGAGTGGTCGGGTTCCATGTGGTTCACCACGAGGTAGTCGATCTTCCGCTCGCCGATCACTTCGCGGATGTTCTCGAACAGGCGGCTGCCGAAAGCCTCCTCCACGGTGTCGATGAGGGCGATCTTCTCGCCGATGACCAGATAGGAGTTGTACGAAACCCCCGAAGGAAGCGACCAGAGTCCTTCGAAGCGGGTGGTGGTGCGGTCGTTTACGCCGACGTAATGGATGCCGGGCAGAATTTCCGTGATAGCCATATCTCGTTGTCTTTTTTGGTTTCTGCGGCGAATTTACGAAAAAAAACGCCAGCGTGCAACCGGGGCGGCATCCGTCCCGAAAACACGAGGAGCCGGCCCGCAAAGGGCCGGCTCCGTGGAAGATGCAGTTCCGGGGATTATTCGATCCACTTGAAATCGTTGATGAGCACGATGATCTGTCCGCCGGTGAAAAGACTGCCGGTACTGTTGTTCAGGATGAGGCAGGATACTGCTACGGCAGGGTTCTCGTCTAATTTCCCGGTTGCCACGTTGCAGTAGTCGCCGTAGTTGGCCGCGTCGTAGTAGCCGTGGTAGATGCCGTCTTCCTTCTGCAGATTGACCACGAAGAACGGAGCGTTCGTCGTCGAGAACTGCGTGCAGACCTTCTCGTCGTTGAAATTGAAGACGAAACGTTCGTCCGGATCGCCCAGCGAGGGATCGAGCTGGGTGTAGAGACCCACGATGCGGAAAATGTTCGCATCCGACTGGCGCTGAACCGTCACGGTTCCGGAAAGTCCTGCCACGTTCTCCTGAACGAAGGCCGTGCCGCCCTCGACCCAGGTGACACCTTTGAAGATGTTTTCGTAGGCTCTGCGGGCTCCGTTGGAAGCGACGGCCACCACGGTCGTAGCATAGGTTCCCGTCAGGTCCGAAATCACCACTTCCTGAATCTCTCCGGCGTATTCCGTTCCTTCCGAGACCACCCGGTCCATGTATGCGGCCTCTCCCTTCTCGGCCACGTATGCCTCCTTGTCGGTCTGAAGTTCGGTATAGACGAACATTTTCGACACCTTGTCGTTCGGGACGATGCGGATATTCTCCGTGATGTCCGCATCGTAATCTTCGGGTGCGGCATATTCGTAGATCGTCACCACCGGCGCGCTGTCGTGCCCGGGGTCGGTTCCCTCGTCGTCCGAGCAGGCGGCCAGGGCGATCGCGCTCACGACTGCCAGCGCCGCATAGAGATATTTTTTCAGTATCATAAAATTCGAATCTTTAATCGGTTCCACAAATTACCATACTTTCTCCGGAGAGTCCTCGGTGGGCTGGATCGGAGTCGGGTTGTTCGTGCAGGCCTGGTTGAAGTTCACCTCGGTTCCCACGATGCAGAGGTTCATCCAGTCGGGCACGCCGTCCGTGTTCCAGCGATAGCCTTTCGGGTGGTTCGTGCCGGCGTAGCTGCGCGTGATGCCCTTTTCGAAGCGCTTGATGTCGAACGTCGCAAAGCCTTCGCCCCAGAGCTCGACGCGGCGCTGCCACCAGACGTTGTCGCGGAACGATTGCAGGTCGTTGTACGTGTACTGCGGGTCGCGCGTCTTGGCGAAGGCCTCGAGCAGCGTCTTGCCGCGTCCCTCGTCCTGCATGCCGGCCGCTTCGGCCTCGATGAGCTTCATCTCCTCGACGCGCATCAGGGGAACCGCTACGACGAATCCGACGAACTGCGCGTTGCTGTGGCCCGCGTCGCCTCCGCCCAGGCGGAATTTGAGCGACAGGCCGCCGAAGGCGCCCGAGGCCGAAGCCTGTGCGGTGGAGGTGATCGTCTCCGGGTAGGACGAGACGTCGGAAAGGTAGTCGGCGACGATCTTGTTCAGCTCCTCGACCGTCTGCGCTTCGGCTACGAGCTCGTCCAGCTCGGGGTCGATGAAGCACTTGCGGCGCCAGTCGGTCTGCGGAATGGTCTCCAGCAGGTGCGCGTCGATACGCTTCACCGTGCCGGCTCCGTGCGCATAGCCGTTGGAGGTGGTGATTTCGATCATCATCTGCGAACCCCAGCTCGAGTCGCCGTCGTTCAGCGTGATGTTGGGATCCTCGGCGTCGTACTTCGTCATGAACATCCACGAATTGTTGGGCGTGTTGAAGCCCTTGTCGTGGTCGAGGTATTCCGCTTCGGTCATCATCGTATAGCCTTCCTGGGCCTTTTTCGCATACTCCTCGGCTTCGGGCCACTTCTCCATCGTCAGGTAGGCGCGGGCCTTCAGGCCGTAAACCACGCTCAGGTCGGGCGTCGTCTGGTCCGTGCGCTTGTAGTCGGCCAGATAGCTCTCGGCCTTGTCGAGGTCCTTGAGAATAAGCTCCTCCCATATCTCCTTGTTCGTGGCGCGCGGGTTGTTCGTGGCTTCCGCGTTGGTCGTTTTTTCCGTGACGATGGGCACGGTCGGGGCGTCTTCATGACCCTTGTAGGTCTGGGGTGCGTACATGCGTGCCAGGTCCATGTAGTAGAAGGCGCGCATGGCATGGGCGATGCCCGCTCCCACGATATGCTCCTCGTCGGGCTTTTCGCCGGCGAGCGAAATCACCACGTTGCAGTTCTTGATCCATCCGTAGTAGATCGTCCAGGGAACCTGGCAGATGGCGTAGTCGGGACCCAGGCCCACACCGCAGGTGTACCATGTCGTGAATTGTTCGTATCCCGTGTCTTCGAGCGCGATGTCCTGTCCCATGACGTCGCGCTGGAGCAGGAACGACGGATAGCCGAAATCGTATGGATACATGTTGGTGTTTCCGGCGTAGAGGAACTCGCCCGCGAGGGTCGAGGTGCAGGCTGTGACGAAGTTGTTGAAGGCGTTCGGCGCATCGCCCGCCTGATCCACGGTGACGGTCCCCTGCTGCGGGAAGGTCTCCTCCAGGCAGCCGGTGGACAGGAGGGATGTGCCGATAAGCAACGCTGCTGCAAATTTTATGGTCTTTTTCATAGATAATCTCTCCTTATTGAATTAGAACGTGAGTTGAACGCCGCCCGAAATGGTCCGGATCGGGGAGTAGGGAGATACGCCCGTGGAGGCGGTTCCCTCGAAGCTGTAACGCGGGTCGAGGCCCTTGCGTGCCGACCAGAACCAGAGGTTCTCGCCTGCGGCGTAGATGCGCACCTTCACCTTGTCGCGGAATACCCGCTCGGGAATCGTGTAACCCAGCGAGAACGACTGGAAGTTGAGGTAGCTGGCATCGGTCAGGAAGCGGTCCGATTTGGCGCCGCCGTACTGGTCGCCCTGCTGCCAGCGGGGCATGTCGCTGTCGGTGTTGTTCGGACTCCACGACTTTTTCCAGTCCTTGTGGATGGCCGTACCGCCTGCCGCGCCCGTTTCGGGGGTGATCAGCCCTGCATAGCCTGCGTCGAAGACCTTGCCGCCGATCTGGTAGTCGAACGTGAGCGACAGGTCGAAGTCGCCGACGCGCAGGTTCGTGCCGAAACCGCCGAAGACCTTGGGAAGCACGCTGCCGTGTTCGTATTCGGTGGCGTCGTTGAAGTCGTAGGTCGTCGTGCGGCCCACCACCTTGCCGTCCTCGATGACGTCCTTGTAGAACATGGCCTGACCGTACTCGTCGGTTCCCGCATAGACGGGCAGGTATGCGTTGTAGAGCGGACCGCCCACCTCGTACCAGTAGGGCACGAACTGCGTGGGAGCCTCCTGGAATCCGATCTTGCCCGAAGCGGTCTTGGTGAGTTTGCTGGCGGGCAGGCTCAGGATCTTGGTCGAGTTGTGCGCCAGGTTGGCCGAAATGCTCCAGTCCACCGTCTTGGTCTGGATGAGCGTACCGGTCAGGTTGATTTCGATACCCGAGTTGCGGATGTCGCCCAGGTTGCCGTACATGCCGCGCGTGCCGACCGATTCGGGCAGCGACAGCCAGAAGAGCAGGTCGGTCGTCTTCTTGCGGTAAACGTCGATGCCTCCCGACAGGCGTCCGCGCCAGAAGCTGAACTCTACGCCGACGTTGAGGTTCGTCGTGGTCTCCCACGTGATGTCCGGGTTGCCCTGGATGGCGAACGATGCGCTCATCGACTTCTCGTCCACCTTGCTCAGCGAATAGAGGTCGGTGTAGTAGTAGTCGCCGATCAGGTCGTTGCCCTGCTGGCCGATCGAGGCCTTCAGTTTCAGCATGTCGATCCATTTGGCGTTCGCAAGGAAGTTCTCTTTCGAGAGGATCCATGCCGCGCCGACCGACCAGAAGTTACCCCACTGGTGGCCCGGTGCGAAACGCGAGGAGCCGTCGCGGCGGTAGGAGAATGAACCGTAGTACTTGCCGTTGTAGTCGTACTGGGCGCTGAGGAAATAGCCCTCCACGTTGTAGTGCGTGGTGTAGCTCGACGCGTCGGCGAGCGTGGCGGCTGCCGAAAGCTCCTGGATGTCGGGCGAGAACATGCCGTTCTTCGAGGCCGCGAGGTTACGCGTCTTCACGTTGTAGTATTCGTGGCCGGCCAGTACGTTGATGTTGTGCAGGCCGAACGAATCGTAGTAGGTGATCGTTTGGATGTTGTTCGTGCGCAGCGACGACTGTACGGTTTTCTCGATGCTGCCGTTCGTGCCGGCGCTCGTGCCGTAGTACATGTTCCGGAAGTTGGAGATGTAGGTCTCGCCCCACGTAGCCGTGCTCGTGACGTTCACCTTCAGGAAGTCGGTGATGTCGAAGTCGGCCGTGAAGGTTCCGTTGAGCTGGTTGCCGATGGAGGTGTAGTTGTTGTACCGCGCCTCGCCGAGCGGGTTGCCCTGCGGCGAGAAGGGGCGCGTCACGCCGTAGCCGGTCTCGGCCACGCCGTAGTCGTAGGCCTTGTTGCCGTACTGGTCGCGCTTGATGCCGATTTTGCCGTCGGCGCCGATCGTGCGCACGTAGATCGGGTAGATCGGGGCGATGCGCGAGGTGTAATAGAAAAGGTTGTTGGTGTAGGTGCTCGTCCCCAGACCGACGTCCAGATCCTGCGACGAGTGGATGTAACCCACGTTGGCTCCCAGTTTGAGCCACTTCTTGGCCTGGTAGTCCGCCTTGATGCGTGCCGAGATACGCTCGTAGCCCGAATTGTCCACGATGCCGTCCTCGTTCAGATAGCCCACGCTCGTATAGTAGGTGGCCTTGTCCGTACCGCCGTTCACGCTCACGTTGTACTCCTGGCGCAGGCTGTTCTTGTAGGCCGCGTCGGTCCAGTCGTCGGGCTGCATCCAATAGTCCGTGCCGTTGAACGACACCTTGCGGCCCAGCGTGGCGTTGGGGTTGAGCTTGCCGTCCAGCCCGATCAGGTTCTCGCCGTCGGGACGCGTGTAAACGTCGTAGGCGAGTGCCTTGAGCATGTCCGTATTGGCCTGTGCGTTGGCAGTCGTGGCGTTCATGCCCTGCCCGTAGAAGTAGCGGTTGTAGTACTGTGCGTACACCGCCTCGTAGTATTCGCCCGGGTCGGTGATGACGTCGTAATCCTGCACGGCGCGCGAGTTCACGCCCCACTTCATGTCCACGTTGATCACCGCGTCGCGGGCCTGCGAACGCTTCGTCGTCACGATGATTACGCCCGATGCGCCGCGGGCTCCGTACAGGGCGGCCGAAGCGGCGTCCTTGAGCACGGTGACCGATTCGATGTCGGACTGCGGAATGTTCGACAGGCTGGCGCTGTAGGGCGCGCCGTCCACGATGATGAGCGGGTCCGTGTCGGCGTACATCGAGCTGATGCCGCGGATGTTGATCGAGCCCGAATCGGAGCCGGGCGTGCCCGAGCCTCCGCGCATTTGCAGACCGGCCACGGAACCCACCAGCGCGTTCATCACGTTGGTCGTCTGACGCTTCTGGAGGTCTTCGGACTTGATGACCGAAGCCGATCCGGTGAATGCCTCTTTCTTGGTCGTACCGAACGCTACGACGAGCACGTCGTCGATAGCCGTGATATCCTCCTTGAGCTGAATATTGACCGTCGTCTTACCGGCAATGGGCACTTTCTGCGACTCGTAGCCGATGAACGAGACGTTCAGGTAACCGTCGCTCCGGGCTTGCAGGCTGAATTGGCCTGCGGCGTTGGTCGTCGTACCCGTCGTGGTTCCGTCCACCACGACCGTAGCACCGACGATCGGGTTGCCGTCAGCATTGGTAACTGTACCGGAAACCTGCTGCTTCTGGGCCATCGCAAGGAGCATTCCCCCCCCCAGTACAGCAATTAACGATAGTACAAGTTTTCTTACCATAAGCGTTAATTTTAATAAGATTTTAAAATAAAAAGCGATCCGCCCGATCTTTTCCGGTCATATATCTTATA
>ERZ833963.3744-NODE-3744-length-11372-cov-3.305381_pt1 | contig 11372 bp, 9 predicted proteins | sample MGYA00519693_ERZ833963 | MGnify/ENA primary metagenome ERZ833963 (study PRJEB31850, sample SAMEA3708748) | human gut metagenome | biome: human gut; feature: human-associated habitat; material: faeces | place: China | collected 2014 ... | reverse complement strand
AAAGAGAATAGTACGGTTGGAGGGCGTCTAGGTATGCTCGACCGTATTGTGTGGTCGCCAGACGGCTGGCCGACCATTAAAAAATGTGTGCCTTCAAAGGGAGATTTACTGCCGGTATTTAATAACTGATATGTGTGAAACTATAGATAATATATAGACTTCTAAGTAAAACTAAAATTTAATGTATGAAAAAGAAAAGTGATTGGAGAACTCGGTTTATCCGATTATGCGCAGTGGTATTGCCATTGATAGTGCTTTGCTTTACAGCTTGTAAGGATGAAGACAAAGAAGAAAATCTTCCTTTCGATCCTACTAAGCCAGTGGTAATTACAGATTTTTCCCCAAAATCGGGTGGTATTGGTAACAATATTATATTGTATGGAGAAAACTTTGGGAACGACCCCAAAAAATTGAAAGTGATAGTTGGTGGTAAAGAAGCTAATATCATTTCAGTTAAGAACAATATATTGTATTGTGTAGTACCACGTATGGCTACTGAAGGTGATGTAGAAATTAGTGTGTATGATGACAATGGTGAAGAAGTGGCTTTTGCTGAAGCTGAAGAGAAGTTCACTTATGTAAAACAGTGGTTAGTTTCTACACTAGCTGGTCAACGTTTTGAGAACGAGAAAGATGCTTTTCAGGGCGAAGGAGCGTTCGATGCATGTGGATGTATAAAAGGAGCTACATGGTTTTCGTTTGATCCGAAATCAAATTTTGACCATTTGTATTTAACTTGTTATAATATAAGTTCTATTCGTCTGATTGATTTGGAAGAAAAAACGGTGACTATGCAGCCTTCCTTAAGTGCTACTGGTGATAAACCTGCTATCATTAATTGGACGGCAGATGAGAATCAAGATATGATTATTTCTCGTGATTTGGCTAAAGATGGAAATGTAAACGTATTGAAGAAACGTGCTTCAGAGTTTAAAACGGAAGTAAAATTAGGCGAATCAAAGCAAAGGCAGGTGGTTGGTGCCTTTGTTCATCCTAAGACGGGAAGGATTTATTATGCTCTTTATACAGATCAAGTGATTTATGAATATGATTTTGAGAACAAGACAACAGCGAAAATAGCTACGCATCCGCGTGTAAAAGAAACATTGCGCATGGTAGTTCATCCTACAGGAAAATATGCCTATTTGCTTCGTCAATACAATGAAAGAGGAAATGGGTATATCTCCCGTATGGACTATAATTCTACTACTGATCAATTCTCAACCCCTTATATCGTGGCGGGAAGTGCGAGTGGAAGCGGTTATCGTGACGGAGTAGGTAGCAGGGCGCAATTGAATGGTCCGACTCAAGGGGTATTTGTTAAGAACCCGGAATATGCAGGTGAGGAAGATGAATATGATTTTTATTTTTGTGATGAGTATAATCATTGTATTCGTATCTTGACTCCGACAGGAAGAGTTGTAACATTTGCCGGACGTGGAAATGACTCTAAGGATCCTGGCTTTGCAAACGGTGCCCTGCGTACTGAAGCTCGGTTTGCTCATCCGTGGGCACTTGCATACGATGAAAAGAGAAAATGCTTCTATGTAGGTGAAAGAGGTATGAAACATAATGGGGATGAACAAGCGGTGATACGTAAAATTGCTATGGAAGAATAATAAATGATAAACACATATATTTTATGAGGAGTAAAAATTTAATTGCATGTATGTTATTGTTGCTCTTTTCCATAACCGTTTGGGCGCAGGAAAGTGCAGTGATAACTGGAGTGGTGACAGATGAGAATAAAGAGCCTTTGATTGGTGTGAATATTGCGATACAGAATATGCCAGGATTAGGTGTTATCACTGATATAAATGGTCGATACAAAATAAAGGCATCTGCTTATGACAGACTTGTATTTTCATATGTAGGGTATGAAACTGTGGTGGTATTGGTAAAAGAACAAAGAACTATCAATGTAAAAATGAAAGAATCGTCGAGTACGATTATTGATGAGGTTGTAATTACAGGAACGGGAGCACAAAAGAAAATAGCAGTGACTGGTGCTATTACTAATGTGGATGTTGATGCATTGAAATCAGTTCCTTCTACTTCTGTGGTGGATGGATTGGCAGGTGTTGTTCCAGGTGTAATGGCCATGCAAACTTCCGGACGACCGGGTAGTGTGTCTGAGTTCTGGATTCGTAGTATATCTACTTTTGGTGCTAATACGGCTGCATTGGTATTGGTTGATGGATTTGAACGCGACATTGATGAAGTGAGCGTAGAAGATATTGAATCATTTACGGTGTTGAAAGATGCTTCTGCAACGGCCATTTATGGAAGTAAAGGAGCTAATGGTGTAGTCTTGATTAATACAAAACGTGGTAAGGAAGGTAAAATCAATATTAACGCAAAGGTTGAAGGCTTCTATAGCACTTTTACGAAGGCCCCGGAATTTGTAGACGGCTACACATACGCTTCTATGGCTAATGAAGCTCGTTTGACAAGAAATCAAGAGGCTTTATATTCACCGTCGGAATTGGAACTGTTTCGTACACAACTTGACCCGGACCGTTTCCCGGATGTAGACTGGATGGATATGGTATTGCGTGACGGTGCTTGGAGTTCACGTGCTACATTGAATATGCGTGGTGGTGGTAAAACTGCGCGTTACTTTGTTTCTGGAAGTTATCAGGATCAACAAGGTATGTATAAGACCGATAAAAGCCTTAAGGATTATAATACAAATGCACATTTCAGAAAATGGACGTACCGTATGAATGTGGATATTGATATTACGAAAACGACTTTGTTGAAGGTCGGTGTGTCCGGTTCTTTGCGTAAACAGAATGATACAGGTAGTGGTACAGATAATTTGTGGACTGTATTGATGGGATATAATTCTATCATGATGCCGGCAGAATACTCAGATGGAAAAATTCCGGGATGGGCAGATAAGGATGATAATATGAATCCTTGGGTAATGACTACACAATCCGGATATAATGAAAGTTGGAAGAATAATATTCAAACCAGTCTTACACTGGAACAGAAATTGGATTTTGTAACCAAAGGATTGCGTTTTGTAGGTAGATTCGGATATGATACGTATAACTCCAATTGGATTAAACGTTATAAATCTCCGGCTGCTTACAAGGCCGATCGTTATCGTCAACCGGATGGAACATTGAATTTTACGAAAATCAGAGATGAGAAAGTGATGTCGCAATCTTCCAACTCGGAAGGAGAAAAGAGAGAATTCTTTGAATGGGAATTGCACTATAGTCGTGCTTTCAAAACTCATCATGTTGGAGGTGTTCTGAAGTATACACAGGCTTCTAAGATTTTTACTCAAAATATAGGTACAGACTTAAAGAATGGTATTCCTTATCGTAATCAGGGAATAGCCGGACGTTTCAACTATAACTGGAATTATCGTTATTTTATCGATTTCAATTTCGGATACAACGGTTCGGAGAACTTTCACAAAGACCATCGTTTCGGATTCTTCCCGGCTATCTCCGGTGCATGGAACTTGGCTGAGGAACCATTCATGAAAAAGATTGCTGGGAAGTGGCTGAATATGTTGAAAATCCGTTATTCTTATGGAAAAACAGGAAATGATGCTTTGTATGAAGGCAATAAGAGAGTACGCTTTCCTTATTTGTATTCGATAGCAACCGATAATAATGTTTACCATTTTGAAGACATTGGAACGGGAGAGAAATTGTGGAATGGAAAATATTACTCAACAGTGGCTTCTCCTGCTATTTCGTGGGAAGTTGCTACCAAACAAGATTTGGGTATTGACTTTTCTTTCTTTAATGACAAATTGACTGGTGAGGTTGACTACTTTAAAGAACGTCGCGATGGTATCTATATGACTCGTTCTTATATCCCTTACGAAGTGGGAATTGACAATGCTTCAAAAGCAAACGTTGGTATTGTGGAAGCCAAAGGATTTGATGGCCATTTTGCATTTAAACAGAAACTCGGTAAGGTGAATTTTACATTACGCGGTAATATTACTTTCAGTAAGAACGAAGTGATAGAAAAAGATGAAGAAAATACTATTTACGAATATAAGTTGGCACAAGGACATCGTGTTAATCAGGCAAGAGGACTTATTGCTTTAGGGTTGTTCAAAGACTATGAAGAAATCAGAAATAGTCCGAAGCAAACCTTTGGTGAGGTGATGCCCGGTGATATTAAGTATAAAGATGTCAATGGTGATGGTATAATTGATTCGAATGACCGGGTAGCTATTGGTGCTACTACCCGTCCTAACTTGGTGTATGGCTTTGGCTTCTCGGCCAAATGGAAAGGGTTGGATTTCAATGCTCATTTCCAAGGAGCGGGCAAGTCGTCTTTCTTTGTCAAAGGTACAACCATCTTTATGTTCCAAGGTGGTGATGGCTGGGGAAATGTTTTGAAGGAAATGGCAGAAAGCAACCGTTGGATTCTGGGCGAGAATGAAGATCCGAATGCGGAATTTCCCCGTTTGACTTATGGCGATAATAAAAATAACTATCAAGAGTCTAATTATTGGTTGAGAGATGGTTCTTATCTTCGTCTGAAGACTTTGGATATCGGTTATACCTTTCCGAAAGCTTGGGTTAATAAGATTCATTTGAATCAAGTACGTGTTTTCTTTATCGGAACCAATTTGCTGACATTCTCTCCGTTTAAATATTGGGATCCGGAATTGGGAAGTTCAGACGGAAAGAAATACCCGTTGAGCAAGACGCTTTCGTTAGGCGTATCAGTTAATCTATAAACAAGAACAGAATATGAAGAAACTTATAATAAATTTAGGTTTTATATTAGGAGTGAGTACCATGGTTGTCGGATGTACCGATTATTTGGACTCAGACTACCTTTTTGAGGAACGTGTTAACATTGAGAATGTGTTTCAAAGTAAAGACTATACCAATGAGTGGTTGGCAAAAGGATACGCTTATATGAAGCACGATTATTTGCAACAAGTGAACAGTAAAAAGAACACTAGTTTTAACTTTGCAGATGATATGTACTACATAGATTTGAATTATGTAGACTGGAAGGGTGGAAACTATACGGAAAAAGGATTAGGTAGTGGAAACAGTTTGTATATATGGCAGGCCGCTTATCAAGCGATTCGTCACGTCTCCATTTTCATTCATAACGTGGATAGCAATAAAGAGCTTACTGAAGCTGAGATTACGGATATGAAAGGGCAGGCTCATTTCTTGCGTGCGTATTTTTATTGGATGTTGATTCGTTCGTTCGGTCCGGTTCCCATTGTTCCAGATGAAGGAGTGGATTATACGAAAGAATATGATGAAATAGCTTATCCTCGGAGTACGTATGATGAATGTGCAGATTACATTGCCGAGGAATTGGTGAAGGCGGCTACGATGTTGGATGACGAGCGCGACGTACAAAATATTGTGCGTCCTACACGTGGTGCAGCATTGGCACTTCGTTCACGTGTGCTTTTATATGCAGCAAGTCCTTTATATAACGGACAAGCACCATCAGAGGTGATCGATGCATTGGTTGATAAGAGCGGGCGTAAGTTGCTGTCTGATACATACGACAATCGGAAGTGGGCAAGAGCTGCTGCTGCAGCTAAGGATGTAATGGAATTGAAACGGTATCAATTGTATGTTGCTTATAAAAGAGAAAGTGATGATATGGCTTACCCGACAACTATTACTCCGCCGGACGATAATGGAACTTTCCATTCTCAGGATTGGCCTTACGGTTGGAAAAATATTGATCCGTTCGAATCATACCGTTCTTTGTTTGATGGAGAAGTGGGTGCATACAATAATGACGAAATTATATTTACTAGAGGTGTCAATCAGGGTGCTGAGAATATCAGGGTAATGGTTATCCATCAGTTGCCTCGTTCACAAGGAGGCGGATATAACTGCCATGGCATGACACAGAAACAATGTGATGCTTATTATATGAAAGATGGTAGCGATTGTCCGGGTATGAATTCTATGTATAAGGGTATGGAAGGATATACCGACCCAAGCCGTTACAATGAGCAGCCACGTGTTTCAGGGGTGGTTGAAACGTCTGAATTGTCTAATTATCCTGAATTAGGTCCATTGGGAAAAGGTGTTTCTAAACAATATGCGAACCGTGAACCTCGTTTCTATGCATCAGTAGCCTACAATGGTAGTGTATGGCATATGTTGAATGCAAGTGCAGAGGATAAAGAAGAAACGAACGTTCCTATTTTCTACTACAGAGATGCTCAAGATGGTTACAAAGCAGGTACCAACTATTTGAGTACTGGTATTGGTATTAAGAAGTTTGTACATCCGAAGGATTTAGCTGATTCTGAGAAATCGTATGACGTAAGTCGTGTAGTTCAAAAATACGCTCCAGACATTCGATATGCAGAGATTCTGTTGAATTATGCAGAAGCACTGAATGAGGTTGAGGGTTCTTATGAGATTCCTTCTTGGAATGGCGAGACTATGTATACTATCACACGTTCGGCAACAGCCTTAAAAGAAGGCATTCAGCCTATTCGTATTCGTGCCGGATTGCCGGATTATGAGGTATACGATGATGTAAAGAAGTTCCGTTTTAAAGTAAAACGAGAACGTCAGATTGAGCTATTTGCGGAAGGTCATCGTTTCTTTGATATTCGTCGTTGGTGTGATGCTCCAGTTGAAGAGGCTCTTCCCATTTATGGTTGTAATATCTATTTGACTTCAGAGAATCCAGATAGTTTTCATACACCGATAGAAGTCACTTCGTTACCTACCATGTTTACTACGAAGATGTGGTTTTGGCCAATCCATCACAATATAATGAAACGAAATATGTGGATGATTCAGAATCCGGGCTGGAAAGATCCAGAATAAACCTACTAAATTTGGATAGAAAATATGAATAATATATGTAAATTATTGATTGGCATGATGGCGGCAGTATGTTGCACTTCATGTAACAATGAGTGGGAAGATGAGCAATTCAAACAGCTGGCATCTTTCAAAGCAGAGATTAATAATGAAGGAGTAACTTCTACTTATGTACGCTACAAACCAGGAGGAGTGGTGACTTATCAGCTTCCGATTTTGTTGAGTGGTTCAACCATGAATACACAGGCAAGAACTATTCATGTAGCACTTGATAAGGATACTTTGGATGTGTTGAATCAGGAACGTTTTGGTGAACGTCGTCGGGAACTGTTTTACCATTTGTTGGATCAACAATACTATTCTATACCGGAAACTGTAGAAATGCCTACAGGTGAATCTGAAGCACTGTTACCTATCGATTTTACGCTAGGAGGGCAGAACAATGCGAAACCGTTGGATATGTCGGATAAATATATTCTACCATTGACTATTCAAGACGATCCATCTTATAACTATCAGGTGAACAACCGTCTGCATTATCGGAAAGCATTGTTGAATATCATTCCGTTCAATGATTACTCCGGTTCGTATGATGGTAGCCTATTAAAGATTTTTTTGGAGAATCAAAAGGATAATTTCATGTTAGCTACCCATAAAGCTTATGTGTATGACGAGAAGACCATTATGCTTTATATGGGAGTTCGTGATGTGAATTACATGGACCGTAAATACTATAAATTATATGTAGAGTTTACAGATGAACCGCTGAATGAAGGAAGTGAGTTGAAGAAGAAACTGAGATTATGGACCGATAACGGGGGAGAGGATGGCAATAACCTTAAAATTCTCTTGCTGGGCGAAGGAGACGACAAATTTAAGGAAGCTCCTTATTATACGATTGTCGAAGAGAACGATCCTGTGAAGCCTTACTTGAAGCATATTTATATCACTTTGTCTATGGGATACTCATTTGAGGACTATACGCTTAGCCCGGGTAACCGTATGAAGTATAGAGTAGAAGGTACATTAAGTATGCAACGTGACTTGAATACGTTGATTCCGGACGAAGACCAACAAATCGAGTGGAATTGATGGGTTGTTGATTGATGAATATAATATTGAGAGGCAGTGTTCAAAATTAGGATTGGGTACAGCCTCTCAAGTTTTTTAGAACTATCAAAACGATTTATTAATGGTTTAGACAGCTCTTTTGGGATAAGGAGCGTAATTAATTTGTTTACATATGAAAAACTACAAAATTCTAAAGAATATTTATATATGTCTGGCTTTATTCTCAACCATTTTATTAGTTGGTTGCTCGAAAAGTGATGAAACCCCAACTCCTGATGATCCCCAGCCTTCTGGCAAAGGTAAAATAACATTTAACTTGCATACTCCGGGTGCATTCCTTACCAAGGCAGTAGGTGTTGGTAACGAAAATGGAGGCACTAATGACAAAATAACCTTTTATCAATTTAGCAAAGAAGGTAAGTATGAACGAAGATATGTCTTAGATTATGCGGCTGCTTCTGTAGGTGCAAACGGTGATACAAGGTCATATACTGTAGAATTAGCTTCTTCGACTGGAGGAGAAAAGAGATTCATCATTGTGGAGAGTGAGAATGAGAGCAACTTCCCTAATTTGGGTGTAACAAATACAATCGATGAATTGCTAAATAGTAAGACTGTTGCAGAGAGTGGTAAGTTGAATCCTCCATTTGTTATATTTTCTTGCTCCCTAACAAGCTAAAAACCGCCATGCAGGCCTGGCCCTGCATAGCGGCAAAAAGAGCTGTCAAGGAACGAACGATTACACAAATAGGGGGATTGCGAAATGCTATGCTGACCGTTATAATATCCTTGTAGCGCAGTTCTCTGCTGTGCGGGTGCCCGTAACACCTGTGCAGGTGTGCAGGAGCTGGAACCTCTTGCACACTGCTTTATAAAAATGTGCATGATGCACATTTTTGATTTTTTGATCTTCCGCGTTTCAAAATCCATGCCGCCGGCCAGCCGTGCTGTGCCTGCCGCGTTTTGATCACCAGCATTGATTTCCGAATCCTTGGCTGTGTCTGAATGCCGCGATCGAGCGTCGTTCGATCTCCGACCAGACGTGCATCCGTCCGTGCTCTGGAGATTGTCGTGTATATTAAATTCCGTTTTACCAGCGGCATTCCGCTTTTACCGCAGTAGATGATAATAAGCTCGTCCAGCCGCTCGTAAATCTCATAGGCATTTTTGACCTCAGCAATACCTCAACTGGCTCATCGTCGCAAAGCCTCTGCGCCGCTACTCGCTTGCAGCAGGCAATGCCATCACTGTGCCGGACTTTTTGTCCAACCGCTTCCACGAAAAGAAAAAGATCATCATGGCCATCGCGTCGGTGTTCATTCTGGTATTTTTCGCCGTATATGCCGGCAGCTGCTTTGTCACCTGCGGCAAGCTGTTCTCCAAGCTGTTTGGCCAGAACTACCAGCTCATGATGGTCGTCGGCGCGCTGTTCGTGCTGCTGTACACGTTCTTCGGCGGTTTCCTTGCCGAATCTGCGTCCGACTTCATGCAGGCCATTGTGATGATTATTGCGCTCGTGCTTGTACTCACGCTGGGCGTTTTCGCCGCGGGCGGCTTCCATGCCGTCCTTGAAAATGCGCGCCAGATCCCCGGCTTCTTTGACTTCTTCTTCACCGCCACGCCGCAGGTAGATGCAAACGGCGTACAGCAGCTCACAGCTGCCGGCCAGCCGTTCTTCGGGGATGCGCAGCCCTACCCCTGCTCACCATTCTCTCAGAGCTTGCCTGGGGCCTTGGCTACTTCGGTATGGTCATTGCGCTGGATGAAAACAGCATCATCTTTACGCTCGTGTCGTTTGCGTGGGCCGGCTTTGGCGCCACGTTCGGCCCGCTGGTGCTCTTCTCCCTGTTCTGGAAGCGCACCCCCCGCGCCGGTGCCATCGCCGGTATGATCGGCGGCGGCATGGTGTTCTTCTGGAAGCTCGTGCTCAAGCCGCTCGGCGGCCTGTGGGGCATTTACGAGCTGTTGCCCGCCTTCCTGTTCTCCTGCCTGCTCATCGTCGTGGTGTCGCTCCTGACCCCCGCCCCCAGTCAGGAAATTCAGGATGAATTTGAAAAAGCCAAAACCATCGACTGATCGATCAAAGCCCCCGGCGCATCCGTTCAGCTGCGCCGGGGGCCTGTTTTGCACAAAAAAGTGGTGTATCCGACCCGGATACACCACTTTTTGCGTTTTTTATTTCTGCACCAGATGCACGGCAAACCCGCCGAAGTCGCCCTCCAGATAAGCCAGCGTCATCCGGTCGCCCTTATATTTGACAGACTCCGGAATGATATGGTAGCCGCGCTTTTCCAGCTCCACCACGGCCATGCTGACCTTGTTCGTGCGAATGGCAATGTGTCCGTTCACACCGCGTCCGCAGCCCTTCATGACCTCAATGGCGTCGGTAGAGAAGTTCGAGCTGTTGCCGATCTTTGCCGGGAAGCTGAACGCATCCGTCAGCTTGTCGCACACTGCCTGCGCCTCGGCGTCGTCCTTGCAGTTCACGCCCACATGGCCGACCTCAAAGCCGAGGATCGCCGCCCGCGCTGCCTTGCACAGCTGCGTGATCTTTTCAAAGTTGTGCGCGGCAATGTCCGCCTTCGTGCACACCCAGCTGCCGCCAATGGCATGAACAAACGGCGCGGCGCTGTACTCGCCGCAGTTTTTCTCATTCACACCGCCCGTGGGCACAAAGCGGATCGAGCCAAACGGCGCGCTGAGCGCCTTCATGGCCGAAAGCCCGCCATACACCCCCGCCGGGAAGAACTTGAGCACCGAAAGCCCGCGTTTCATGGCCGCCATGATCTCCGTCGGCGTCACGCAGCCGGGCACAATGGTCACATCATGCTCCACACACCACGCCACGACCTCGTCGTCGTAGCCCGGCGACACGATAAACTGCGCACCGGCGTCCACTGCGCGCCGGCACTGCTCCAGCGTCACCACCGTACCGGCGCCAACGACCATCTCGTCGCATTCCTGCGCCACTGCGCGAATGGAATCCTCCGCCGCCGCCTGCTGAACGCGGTGGATGATCCGAAAACCCCAGTATTCCGAGGGCAATTGCTGCTGGACAAAAGCCGGGAGCAGGCCTACCAGCTCGAACTGGCCTGTCCGGGAGAAAGAATTTTGCCGCTGGAGACCCGGGCCAGGGTGGCGGACCCGGTTCTGGGTGATTTTGAAGCGCTGAAGGTGAGCGGAATTTCTTACCGGCTGGACTCCGCGGGAGAACAAACGCTGGTAATTTTAAGGAAGGATTGGGAGGCGGAAAGCGATGTGGCTGGGTAAAAAGATAGCTTTCCGGCAAAAAGAAGCGGAAAGGCCGGTGGCGGGGACAATCTCGGGGGAACAGAACGGCGGCTTGCTGCTTCAGTCCTCGTCGGAGTACCGGGAGGTAGCCGCCGCAGGACCCTATGGAGTGAAAAGCCTGCCTCCCGCCGGGGAAAACGCGGTGGGCGTGGTTTCCGGAGAAAAGACCTTCTGCCTGGGAGTGGAAATCGACCCAAA
>ERZ833963.3739-NODE-3739-length-11383-cov-2.433174_pt1 | contig 11383 bp, 8 predicted proteins | sample MGYA00519693_ERZ833963 | MGnify/ENA primary metagenome ERZ833963 (study PRJEB31850, sample SAMEA3708748) | human gut metagenome | biome: human gut; feature: human-associated habitat; material: faeces | place: China | collected 2014 ... | reverse complement strand
CCCTTGATATCTAAACGGTCTTCCGTTAATTCGTTCCACGGTAATGCTAATACCCAATCTAAGTAGTTACGCAAAATTGTTGCTTCCGGCATCAATTGAGGCATGCGGCTGTAACGAGAAATTTCTTTATCAATACGCGTATGTACGTCTTCACTTAGGTTAAGTGCTTTTAACTTAACTCGTAGTTCTTCTGCCTCCTCCTCAGGATCTCCTTTATCACCCAACTCATCGTGGATAACGCGGATTTTTTCGCGCAAGAAATATTCCTTCTGCGCTTTCTCCATAGATTGACGGACTTGATTATTGATGGAATTTTCCAAATCAGAGATTTGTAATTCCATATTTAAAATGCCTACAATCATGTTAAGACGACGAGCCACAGATAATTCTTCAAGTAACTCTTGACGTTTCAAATTATTAATAGGCAATAGAAATGCAACTTGGTCAGCTAATTCACAAGGATTGCGTAATTCCATAACGCGCGTTACACCTTCATCAGTAACTGATTTAGCTTCTTCTGCCCATTCGCCAAATTTAGCTTGAACCAAACGACGATAAGCTTCAAGCTCTACATCGTCTTCAAATTCAGACGCCACTCGTTCATAGTCTCCTATATAATAAGGGTCCATGCTAGTAATATTCATAAGACGAATACGAGTGATACCCTCTACAAGAACACGTACTATACCACCTGGTAAGCGCAACATTTGTTTAATTTTTACTAATGTACCCATTTGGGCTAAATCATGAACTGTTGGTGCATCTACAGCATCATCTTTTTGAGTTACGACGGCTAAAATGCGGTCCTCATTCATTGCGGCTTCCACCGCCTTAATGGATTTGTCTCGACCGATATCGAGGTGAATCACGATATTCGGGTATACTACCATGCCTCTGAGAGGTACGGTAGGGATCCCAACTTCGAGTAAATTCATTCTTCCTCCAGGTATATATATTATGAAAAGAAACTCATTCCTACACAGAAATGAGTTTCTTCGAATTACGATTTCAACTGGATGTCTTGGTCTGCCTCATTTTTGAGTATAGGTTCACCTGTGCTTAATACGGATTCACGATTCACAATGCACTTAGTTACTTCCGGCATGGAAGGAACCTCAAACATTACGCGTTTCATCACCTTTTCAATGATAGCACGCAAACCACGAGCACCTGTTTTTCGCTGTAAAGCTTCATCAGCGATTTCTTCTAATGCATCTTCAGTGAAAGTTAATTCTACACCATCAAGGGATAGAATTTTTTCATATTGTTTTGTTAATGCATTTTTAGGCTTTGTCAAAATTTGAATTAATGCATCTCTGTCTAATTGATCTAATGTCACCATTACAGGCAAACGTCCAATAAACTCAGGGATCAAACCAAATTTTAATAAATCTTCAGGTACAACATCTTTTAAGATAGCCGATACATTACGTTCTTCTTTACGTTGTACATCTGCACCAAAACCAAGTGTTTTCTTAGCGGTACGCTTAGTAATAACCTTGTCCATACCATCAAATGCTCCACCACAAATAAAGAGAATATTCGTAGTGTCGATTTGAAGCATTTCCTGATTAGGATGCTTTCTACCACCTTGAGGAGGAACAGAAGCAACGGTACCTTCTAAGATTTTAAGCAATGCTTGTTGTACACCTTCACCAGACACATCACGTGTAATAGAAGGATTTTCAGACTTACGAGCAATTTTATCGATTTCATCGATATAGATAATGCCACGTTCAGCCCGAGCTATATCATAATCTGCAGCTTGAATAATTTTGAGTAGGATGTTTTCTACATCTTCCCCCACATACCCAGCTTCAGTTAAGCTTGTAGCATCTGCAATAGCAAATGGTACTTCTAGCATTTTCGCTAAGGTTTGAGCCAATAGTGTTTTACCACTACCAGTAGGACCAATGAACAATACATTAGCCTTTTGTAATTCTACATCATCTACTACATTATCTGTTTGTAAGCGTTTGTAGTGATTATATACGGCCACAGCTAAAGAGATTTTAGCATCATCTTGACCAATAACATATTCGTCAAGATGAGCTTTAATTTCTCTAGGCGTTGGCAATTCTTTTAAATTGAAGTCGTCCGTCTCAACCGCACCCAACTCATCTGCAATGATACGTTCACAAACTTCAACGCATTCATCACAAATATACACGTTAGGACCCGCCACTAATTTGCGGACTTCTTCGCTTGTGCGTCCACAAAAACTGCAGCGCATAGTATCTTTATCTTTTGCCAAGGGGCGCCTCCATTACTTGCTTTCTACAGGTTCTCTTGTGAGTACCTCATCGATTAAGCCGTATTCAACGGCATCCTGAGCACTCATGAAGTTATCGCGATCTGTATCGCGAGCTACTACTTCAATATCTTGTCCACTGCGAGAAGCTAAGATACCATTTAACTCTTCACGCATGCGAAGAATCTCACGGGCATGGATTTCAATTTCAGATGCTTGCCCTTGCACACCACCTAATGGTTGGTGAATCATGATGCGCGCATGAGGCAACGCATATCGTTTACCTTTAGTGCCAGCTGTTAAAAGCACAGCACCCATGCTCGCTGCAGAGCCTACACAAATAGTAGACACATCTGGTTTGATATATTGCATCGTATCATAAATAGCCATACCTGCGGTTACAACACCACCAGGGCTATTGATGTACAAATGGATATCCTTATCAGGATCCTCTGCTTCTAGGAATAACATTTGCGCAATAACCGCATTTGCCACATTATCATCGATGGGGCCACCAAGGAAAATAATGCGATCCTTTAACAAGCGAGAGTAAATATCATAGGAACGCTCTCCGCGTTCACCTTGTTCAACTACGATTGGTACATACATATAATCACCTTTTCATGTACCTAGTTGAGCAAACTATTATTCTGCCGCTTCAGCGCCTTTTGCATTATCAATAATGAATCGAGCTGCTTTTTTGCGAGCTACAGAGCCTGCCAACATAGCTACACGACCTTCTTTTGCAATAATATCCCAAACTTCTTTAGGATCTGCCCCAAAGTTTTGAGCCATAATGAAGATTTCACGGTTCATATCATCTGGAGTTACTTCGATACCTTCAGCAGTTGCAATAGCATCCAATACTAAATCAGCGCGTACGTTTTCAGCTGCGGAATCTTTGTATTCAGAGCGTAAATCTTCGATAGTTTTGTTGGAGAATTTCAAGTAGTCATCAAGTTTCAAGCCACGGCCTTCCATATTCATAGCCAATTCTTGAATCATTTGTTCTACGCGATCTTTAATCATTACTTCTGGGATTTCTACAGTTGCATTTTTAACAGCTGTTTGAATCAAGTCAGCATTGTAAGTATCGATTGCACGACGGGAAGCTTCTCCCTCCATTTTAGTGCGAAGATCTTTTTTCAATTCTTCAATAGTTTCGTAAGAGCTTGCTTCTTTTGCAAATTCATCATTCAATTCAGGCAATTCTTTACGTTTAATATCATGGATATGAGTTTTGAATTCTGCTTCTTTACCAGCAAGTTCTGCTACGAAGTAGTCTTCAGGGAATGTTACTTTTACAGTTACATCATCACCAGCTTTAGCGCCAATTAATTGATCTTCGAAGCCAGGAATGAAGCTACCAGAACCGATTTGTAGTGGGTAGGATTTACCTTCACCACCATCAAAAGGTTTACCATCAACGGAACCAGCAAAGTCGATTACTGCGAAGTCATCTTTTTGAATTGTAGCGCCTTCTTCAGCAACAACCATTTTTGCTTGTTGTTCACGAATATTGTTCAACTGTTCTTCGATTTGTTCATCAGATACTGTAGCATCTTGTTTTTCTGCTTCTAAGCCTTTGTAATCGCCAAGTTTAACTTCAGGGCGTTTAGTTACAGTAGCTTTGAAAATCAAATCTTTGCCTTCTTCGAATTGTTCCCGTTCGATTTCAGGTTCAGATACAGGCACGATATCATTTTCACGAAGTGCAGCACTATAGTTTTGGCTAGCCAATACTTCAAATGCTTCTTCCAAGATAGCTTCTTTGCCGAAGTTCATTTCCAAAATACGGCGAGGCGCATGTCCTTTACGGAAGCCAGGGATGTTCACTTGACCTGCAATGCGTTTTACAGCTTGTTTAATGCCCTTATCTACTTCTGCTGCAGGTACTTCAATAGTTAACGTTACTACGTGTTGATCAACAGGATTTACAGTTGCTTTCATTTAAAATATGTCCTCCTCGAAGGGCAATATGCCCAAATTTCTGTAGTATATTATGCACTCCTAATAATAACATAAATGCAAGGTCAATGCAATTCTTCTCAATATACACTAAAAGACCACCCCAAAACGGGTGGTCTTTACATATTTTACATAATTATGCTAATTAGTTATCTTTAGCAATCAATTTGATAATGTCCCGACGAGACAAAATTCCAATCAAACGGTACTCTTTATCTACAACTGGCACATTTTTCAAATGTTGATCAAGCATAACAGATACAATTTCTTCTACATCTTTATCCGGTGTGGTTGTAATTACTTCATCAGTCATCAACTCATGAACGTGAGATGCCAATAATTTTTTAAATTGAGCATTGTATTCACCGATGCCATTGTAATAGATGCTAGCGCCTAATACATTAACATAATGAGGCACATGAGGACGTACTTTTTTATAAAGTAAATCACCTTCAGAGATAATACCTAACAACTTATTATCATCATCCACTACGGACACAGCTGTTAAATTATATTTAACCAATAAATCAGCTACATCAGAAATCGGCGCATCTTTGCCAACAGTAACAGGGTATTTATTCATTACTTCTTGGATTTTCATAGTGAATTCCTCCTTACAAATACATCTTGCTTTATTATACTATTCGCCACAGTATAATAAAACTCCTTTTTTCTGAAAGTATTATACAAATAATTTTTAAGTCTACGTCTTCTACCAATGATAAGGTTCATTACGATTGATTTTTGATGCTCGATAAATTTGTTCTACAAGTAGCAATCGAACCATTTGATGAGTAAAAGTCATAGGGCTAAAAGATAATTTATAATTTACAGCCTGACGTAATATATCACTCACCCCAAAGGCACCACCAATAATGAAAGCCATATCGCTAACACCACCCACCTCAAGCTTAGATACCGTCTTAGCGAGTTCTTCAGAGGACATTGGTTTGCCATACACGTCAAGTAATACGGTATACGCATTTTTAGGGACCGCTTTTAATAAACGGTCTCCTTCTTCTGCAACGACTTGTTTGCGATCCGCATTACTCGGCTTATCTCCAATTTTACTTTCATTCAGCTCTGTAATTGTAATGCCACCATAGGGGCGCATGCGTTTCACAAACTCTGCTACGCCCTCACGTAAATAAGCATCCTTCAATTTGCCGATACAGACTACATAAAATCTCATTTTTACCTCTTCACAGATTGGATGGACACAATTTCATTAGGCTGACCATGTTGTAACTTCATTTCAGGTCCAATACGAACACCACCATCAACAAGCATTTTGCCAATAGTTTGGGTAACAAGGACAGCGTTATTATTATTTTCAGATCGATGAGCCAATATAACTTGCATAAAATTAGGACGCTTCATCATGAGTAGAGCTTGTGCAGCCATTTCATTACTCAAATGACCTTCATCACTAGCCACACGTTGTTTTAAAAACGGCTGATAGGGTCCGAAACGCAACATATGCGGATCATAATTTGCCTCTAGCACTAACAGCGTCGTATCATCAAGCCTGCGTAAAATATCATCTGAAATCACACCTGTATCAGTAACAACAGTTGCCTTATCGTTCCCAGCAAACACATTTATTCCAATTGGATCAGCCGCATCATGACTTACCGAAAACGGCTCTACGGTGAGACCGCCCAACGTTAAACTGCCCTTTGTAAGCTCAATCAATCGATTCTTCGGTACGATTAACTTATCTTGAATTTCACGCCATGTGCCCTGCTTCGTATACACAGGAAGATCAAATCGTTTTAGTAATTGTTGTAGTCCCGCAATATGATCACTATGTTCATGACTGACGAATATGCCCTCCACCTGAGCCATGTCTATATGCAATTCTTTTAACCCATTGACAATGCGCCGACAACTGATGCCTACATCATGCAATATTACGGAGTTCCCTTTTTTTATCACTGTACAATTGCCCTTACTACCACTGGCAAGGACATGGACCTCCAACGGTGATGATTCACTCATCAAAACACTCCATATACTTAATCATAAATCTATTATTTCTGTAAAAGTCAATAGCTTAGTTATTTAGTTAAATATTGTATTAACTCATTTAAATTCAAGCTATTATTACGTTCTTTCAGATAATTTAGTCAAACGCTCTACAAAGTACGACATATTAGCCTCAATATCTGGTCCTCGACGGAACATGTCACCGCCAACGAGGAACATAGTATCATTTCCGTACAGCTCAACGAGTTCATTAAGACGAGCATCTGTAACACCACCACCCGGTGCCGGGCAAGCTGCTTTCATCAAGCCCATTGGTCGTTTAATGTAAGAGGAAATTCTCTTGCATTGTTCCTCTGTAAAAGTAAAGCGTCCACCATAAGATACGAAAATTGACATATCAGCCCCAAAGATACGAGGTAATAAACCTAGTTGTAAATAGTCAGCTACTCCAGATACACCAGGGCTTACAAATCCACCAGAATAAGCTGGATGATGAATAATGGGCAATCGTAAGTTTTCATCAGTAGCTAATTTGTGTAACCAACCGAAACCAACGAGACCTACGGCCACCATGAGAGCAGTAGCACCAACCTCTTTAGCAAAATAAGCACGTTCTAACACATCTGTACCATCACCTGATACGTTTGCAGCATATAAAGTATGTGTACCATGTACAGCATTCATTTCCTGTACCATAGCAGCACATCGTTTTACACGATCTTTATATTGAGAGAAGGACTGATTAGAAATACCATGATCATCCTTTATGACATCTGCCCCACCACGTGTATAGGCTCCACACATGCGAGCCAATTCCTCATTTGGTGTTCCCATCGGCTTTACAACGGCTTGAATCATTGGACGCGTCGGGGTTTCCACTAATCGACGAATTCCTTGTAAGCCAAATTGTGGTCCCTTAAACACATCGTAAAGTGTTGGACATAGCTCAATATCCACCACCCAAATATGAGGCTGTAACGAAGAATTGCCAAAGACAACATTTAAAAATTGTGTAGCCTCTAAGGCCGTGGTATCTACGTGATATGAAATACGAGCCAAATAGTAACGAGAGGTGTCAATTACAGCATTTGGCATCACACCTACATTGATATAAGGAGAGTCTTCTACTATAGGTTCAAGAGATTCTAGTCGACCAGTAATAGTTTCTTTAATGTATGGATCCGTTACAAACTCATAAGGAAATTCTATAGTTTGCTCCACTTGAACAGCCCAAGCAATTGATTTTGCTTCTTCATATGTACTCGCTTCTATTCTATATGTAACTATAAATCGCTCGTCTTTCATAATGCGTCTCCTTTGCAATAATATTATTTAATTATATACCAAAGTAGTATACGATTCCATAAAAAAAGACCTCACTCCAAATCAGAGTGAGATCTTTTTAACAAACGAAACCATATATATTGATGTTTTACCTATACTAACAAGGTTTCTACTGTGAGAGACAATACATATAATCGCATGAGAGTAAACTCGTCTAACTATATCTTATTGGTAGAAATGTTTAGGATAACCTTTGAATCGTGTGAAGTGGCGATATTTACGAGTCGCACGATTAGGTTCGTTAACAGTTTTATAACCAAAACCATTAAACATTACATTTAAAATAACAGCTACTATACTACCAGCTGTGATACCAGATTTCAAAAGAATTTGAGCCCATGCTGGAAAGTGTGTATAGAATTGAGGTGCTGCAAGAGGAATCATGGATACCCCAATACTAATGGCAACTAGCATCAGGTTATAGTTACCATCGAAACTAACTTTACCAAGAGAACGAATCCCACTGGCGATAATCATGCCGAACATAGCAATCCCTGCGCCCCCTAGTACAGCATTTGGAATACAAGCTACGATAGCGGCTAATTTAGGGAAAAGGCCTAATAAAATTAAAATTACACCAGATGCTGCTACAACGAAACGACTCTTAACACGTGTTACAGCAATAAGACCTACGTTTTGAGCAAATGCTGTATACGGAAAACTATTAAGGATACCACCAATAATGGTGGATAAGCCATCCGCACGAAGTACCGCAGCCAACTCTTTTTGACCAATAGGTTTATCTACAATTTCACCTACCGCAATACTATCACCAGTTGTTTCTACCATAACTACGAGCATTACAATAATCATAGATACAATAGAAGCAAAGTCAAAGGTTGGAAGACCAAAATAGAATGGTGTTACAACAGAAATCCATTGAGAACGTCCTACCTCTGAAAAATCTGTAATACCAACAATCATAGCTAAGGCTGTACCGAGAATAAGGCCAACTAAGATTGCCAAATTACCAAGGAAACCTTTACCAAATCGATAAGTTAATATAACGAGAACAAATGTAGCTACACCAAGAGCTATGTATAGTGGATCGCCAAAGTTTTTATTGCCTACGCCACCCCCCATCCAGTTAACAGCTACTGGCATCAAGTTGATACCAATAATAGTAATGATAGTACCTGTTACTACAGGTGGGAATAGCCGAATCAAACGACTGAAAAATGGTGCCACAAGGAATGTAAAGAGACCAGCTACGATAATCGCACCGTAAATCGTATTGATATCATGCTGTTGACCAATCATAATCATAGGGCCTACAGAAGCAAATGTAACACCTTGAATAAGAGGAATACGCCCGCCAACTGGTCCGAATCCTAATGTTTGAATCAATGTAGCTACACCACATGTAAATAAGTCAGCTGTAATCAAACGAATTAAATCTTCAATTGGCAAATGCATAGCTTGTGCAATAATAATTGGTACAGCTACTGCCCCAGCATACATAGCCAGAACGTGCTGTAAACCATAAGCGAATAACTGCGGGATTGGCAGCATACCATCTACATGGTCGACGCCAGATATAGCTTTACTCATAAGAATCACCTCATATCTTACGTTTTAGTTACTAGTTAAACAATATAGTCATACTATCGTACATGATAGAGTTTAGAAATCTCATCGACTTCACGTGGGAACCTTGATGGCTAGGGGCAAAAGCCCCTACCATTAAGCAAATATTCTATTTTTTATAACCTGTATGTTTAATCGGCAAGGACCTACGTGGTTCTCCGTCGATACGACGATACGCATTTGCAATAGCCGGTGCAATCGGAATGCTAGAGATTTCGCCAATACCTTTAGCTCCGTATGCATATTGTTCTGGTGTCCCTTTTTCGATAAGACTTACATGAATTGGAGGACATTGGGTAGCTCTAAGAAGTCCTAGCGTACCGTATTTAGATGTTACATACCCTTCTTTATAAGGGAAGTCTTCTGTAACTGCATAACCCATTCCCATAATGGCACCACCTTCGGCCTGACCTGTACAGGATTGAGGGTTCACTACACGACCTACATCGTATGCTACATGTAAATTAGCAACCTTATTGTCTTCACCAATTGTTGCTACACATGCACCATAACCATAGGCAACGTGATTTTTTGGATGCGATTTATCAGAATTAAATGGATCTGTTTCACCGAGGAACTCTTCATAAATCTCTACGCCATTCAGTTCTTCTAATGTTTTAGAATCTAACATTTCTTTTAAGCGAAGACTTGCTTTGCGCGTTGCTTCACCGGTAAAGAGCGTTTGGCGAGATGCAGTAGTTGTACCAGAATCTGGTGTGCGTACTGTATCAGGACGTTCTACAAATACTTTATCCGCCGTTAAGCCTGTTGTTTCACAAAGTACTTGTGTTGCCATAGTAGCCATGCCTTGACCAATACAAGCAGCACCCGTACGAATACGAACTTTACCATCACGTACTTCTAAAATAACGCGACCCGTATCAGGTAGTCCTACACCAATACCACTATTTTTCAAACATACCGCAAGACCAGTACGATCAGAGGCATAATATGCATCTTTTACAGCTTCCAAACATTCTACTAAAGCGGTTTCTTTGGAACAAATTTGGCCATTTGGTAATGAGTCACCAGGGCGCACAACATTTTTATAGCGGAATTCCCAAGGATCCATGCCTACTAACGCAGCTAATTCATCAATATTTTGCTCTTGACCAAAGATAGTTTGTGTTACGCCGAACCCACGGAATGCACCACCAGGAACAGTATTTGTATAAACACATACACCATCAAAGGCAAAATTATCAAAGTGATAAGGGCCACAAGAATGGGTACCAGCACGTTGAAGTACAGGACCACCTAAAGATGCATACGCGCCACAATTAGAAACGATATTTACCTTACTTGCTACCAAATTACCTTCCGCATCACAAGCTGTTGTAATATCCATTTCCATCGCATGACGTTTAGTATGAATATTGAGACTTTCTTGACGGGAGAAAAGTACCTTAGTTGGTTTTCCTGTAAGCCAAGCTACGAGTGATGCATGATGTTGTACGGTCATATCTTCTTTACCACCAAAGCCACCACCTACGAGCATACTGTGAACCTTTACAGCCTCATTCGGAATACCAAGCATACGAGCAACTTCACGACGATCATCATAAACATTTTGGCTACCTGAATACAGATGAATTTCATCTCCCTCACGATATGCAACGGCACATTCTGGTTCCATAAATGCATGGTCGGTTTGAGGTGTGGAATAATGATTTGTTACTACAAAAGCAGCCTCTGCAATAGCCTTATCTACATCGCCACGAGATAATGTTTGACGAGATAATACATTTCCCTCTGGATGTAACTGAGGAGCATCTGGTTTTAGTGCTTCCAATGGATCTAGTACGGGTTCTAATTCAGTATAATCAACTTCAACTAGAGCCAATACTTCGTCTAAATATTTCTTTTCTGTAGTTGCAACAAGTGCAATTGCATCGCCTACATAACGTGTAATATCACCTTCGGCGATAAGTACATCCCAATCCGGTACTAAATGACCAGTCTTATTGAATGGTACATCCTTAGCAGTCAATGCCGTTACACATGCTGGATGTTCAAGAGCTTTAGACACATCAACACGATCAACTCTAGCTCGTGGATATTTAGAACGCAATGCTTTGGCATAAATCATGCCATCCATATAGATATCATCAGCATATTGTCCAGTACCTAATGCTTTTTCCTCAGCATCTACACGGTGTAAACGAGCGCCTACATTACCATTTGTATCCTTTTCTGGAACTGGTAAGTTCTCACGGAACATTTTTGCAGCTAGCATAATGCCCT
>ERZ833963.3734-NODE-3734-length-11403-cov-67.023176_pt1 | contig 11403 bp, 9 predicted proteins | sample MGYA00519693_ERZ833963 | MGnify/ENA primary metagenome ERZ833963 (study PRJEB31850, sample SAMEA3708748) | human gut metagenome | biome: human gut; feature: human-associated habitat; material: faeces | place: China | collected 2014 ... | reverse complement strand
TCTGCCGCACCTCGCTCGCCGTATCGGCACTTAGAATTATGCGGTATTGCCCTATGAAAACAAAAAAGCTTTGGACGCAGGCTTGTGCGGAGCAAACTATCCAGGGTGTATACAAAAGACGCATATTTGCTGGTTCGAGCGCGAAAAGCCCGTTTGCCATTCTTTTGTCAGCGCCCTTGAACGCTGTGCTTTTCTCCCTGCGCTGCCCGGACGCTGCTACCGTTGTGCCTATAGTCAGAACCCCCGGCTAAGCCGGGGGCTTGAGGAAGCCCTAGAAGGGCATATTACAGACAACGCCCCTCAAGGGGCCTCGAGCGGTTCGGCCAGCTGCATTGCCGACTCGTGGCAGGCTCCTTACGGGGCGTTTTACTTATGCCTTGGTATTCTTGCTCCCCGTAAACGGGTTAATAAACTCTTTCAGGCTCATTTGATCCGCTATCTGATCTTCGTCAAGCTGATCGAACCTGCATAGAAGAACCAATATTTGTCCGCATCCAACGTGTGGAATTGGGATGCTTCGCCCTGCCTCAATTCATAATGGATCACACCATGGGCAGGCCGTTCCTTGGGCCGTTCGCCATCGCGATGCAGTTCACGGTCCCCTCCACATGCGGGGGCAATCCAAAGTCTATATTGTTTCTCCTGCGTTGCAGCAATAACATTTCTTTATTCGGATTCCAGCAGCCCCCATTTGCGCAGCAGCAGGTCGCGCACAAAAGGTGTACCATAATTTGTAAAGCCGCCAGGCGTTTCCTGAACACGATATTCCCGCGGAGTCTGTCCGGAAAAACGCACAAAATCGCGGTCAAAACTGCGAGAATTTGCATAACCGCAACGCTGATAGATCTCACTGATTGGCAAATTTGTCTGAACCAACATGCGGCGGGCTGCATTGATATGCATCAACGCGCAGTAAGTGCTCAGATTGGTGCCAATATACTGACTAAAGAGCCGCGAAATCTGAAAACGCGATACGCCGGTATGGCTTGCCACATCATCGGCTGCAATAGAATTTGGCAGCATGTCACTAATGTACATCAAGGCATCATCCAGTGCCGTATTTTTTCTTGATTGGCTAACAGGTTGTTTATCCAATCCGGCTACCACCTGTGCCAGGATCAAGTTAATGTAGGCTACCAGTGAGACCCGGCTGGCATTGTTGCGGATGCCGTCCGCTACGCCCTGCACTGCCATATCCAGGCTGCCGTTTATCTCAGCCGCTGGTAAGTAGCAAAACTGCCTTCCACTTTGCTGCAATATCGTAGTAAATTGCTGGGCATCCTGCGGAGAAAAAGCCGCCAACAGTGAAAGCGACTCGAAAGGCGAAGCATAGCTGTGCACAGCACCATTAGCAATAAATAAAAGGTCTCCTTTATTTAAAGTAAAGCGATGACCTTGTACTTCAGTTTCAATCTGCCCCTTTAGCAAGCACAAAATCTCGTAAGAGCGATGCACATGCTCCAGATAGGTCAAGTTTTTCACGATACTGCAGCAAATTTCAGATCCAAATTTCTCGGCATAAGACTTAATGGTATAGTCATCCAACGGCATGCCCTTGCACGGCTCCTCTCTGTAAAAAAATAGTTGTATGTTAATAGATTTGTCACATTTCACAAATTGTCCGCATTTGGCGTTGTTTAGTATTTTATCACACTTTCTGGCGTTTGCGCAAGATTTGTCTACTTTATTTATCTTTAATTCCACTCTGTCCTGCGGCGCTAATGAAAAAAGCCCTTAAAGACCAGTTATAAATGGAAAATTGCAAAAATATACAAAAAAATCCTTCGCGTAAACAGTGAATTGTTTTCATGCGCGAATTGCCGCCTTGCGGTTTTCTTTTTTTCAAGTTTTTCTTGGTGCAAAATCCGTCCAAGCTCAAAGTGCATTTGTTTTTCAATTGGGGACAGTTTTAAAGACGCTTTATTGGTGTAAAGCATTGAATCTTTAGACGTTTTGCACAAAAAGGCTTATATTTTTCGTTTGACATTGTTCTAAAAAACCGTATAATGGCAAATATCAACTCAGTCGAACGTACGGGAGTCCGGGTTGGAGGAACATTCATTTTATAAAAGGAGTGGAATGTATGAGAAAGAAGACTTTCAGCCGTTTCTTGCAGGGTGCTGTAAGTATGGTAATGGTTGCCAGCATGCTGACCGGTTGCGGCGGCAGTGCAGCATCTACCAGCAGCAGTAATGCCAGCGCAGAAACAGCAACTACTGCGGCAGACAACGTGGAGTATAAGGATACCTTGATCGTTGGCGAATACGGCGACTCGGATTCTTTGGACCCGCAGAAAAACGTTTCCCATGATAAGATTGAGCGTGAGTTATACGAGGGCCTGCTGGAGATCGATCCCGATACCGGCGAGTTCAAGGGCTGCCTGGCTGAGAGCTGGGAGCACAGCGATGACTATATGACCTGGACCTTCCACCTGCGCAAGGGTGTCAAATTTGCATCCTCTGGCAAAGAGATGACCTCCGCCGATGTTGTTGCCACCTTTGACCGCCTGCTGGACAAAGAGCATCCCGGTCGTTACTACCAGAACGTGGAGTTCATCGATACGGTTACCGCTCCCGATGATTACACCGTCGTCATGACTTTGGCTCATGCTTTTGGTGCTGTTGAAGATACTTTGACCCAGGCATGCACTTTTATCCTGAACAAAGACTACATCGATCAGTATGGTGATGACATGGGCTTTGACCCCGCCACCATCGATGGCACCGGCCCTTACAAGCTGGTCAGCTGGGATGTTGACGAACAGGTCGTTATGGAAGCCAGCGAGAACTGGTGGCGCGGTGAAGTCGGCACCAAGAACCTGATTGTCAAGATCATTCCTGAAGCTTCCTCTCGTGCCATGGCAATCGAGACCGGTGAGGTCGATATCATCGACCGTCCGGGTGTTGACGATGTAAGCCGTCTGGAAAGCACTGATGGCCTGGTTGTTTTCAAGAAGCCCGGCTACGGTATACATGGCTTCCAGTATAACTGCTCCGAGGGCCATGTGACCAGCGATACCAAAGTTCGCCAGGCTATCATGTACGCCATCGATAAAGAGACCATCTGCCAGGCTCTGTACGGCAGTATTGGTGAGACTGCTACCCATGGTCCTGTGGCGCCTCAGTACTTTGGCTATGTTGACCTGGGTGTTCAGCCCTATGATCCTGAAAAAGCCAAGGAATTGCTGGCCGAGGCCGGTTACCCGAACGGTCTTGATCTGTCTGTTATGACTTACAATGGCTATAATAAGGGCGTTGAACTCGCCGAGGCCATTAAAGATAACCTTGGCAAGGTCGGCATCAATGCTACTATTGACAGCGTGGATGGTGCAACCTTCAATGCTTCTCTGAACGGTATCACCCCCGATCAAATGTCCTGGGATATGTTCATCATGGGCTACGGTGGTCTGGGCGGTCTGGACTGCGATGGTTGTCTGCGCCGTGTGTTCGTCACCAGTTCTGATGGCCTGAACACCAACAATTATGGTTGGTATTCCAACGCCCGCGTGGATGAGTTGCTGAATGGCGCTATCGTTGAGATGGACCAGGAAAAGCGTAAGGAAATGTACAAAGAGGCTCAGCAAATCCTGTACCTCGACGACCCCGTTGCCGTCTACTTCAACCTGCGCAGCAGCATCTTTGTTATGACCGATAAGGTTGAAGGCTTCTCTATGAACGCCACCCAGCGTGTCGAATTTGAGAAGATCAAGGTTCGTGCCTAAAGCACACTGAAAAGTAAACCATGGAGATATGGGTCTGCACCGATGCAGAAGGTGTAGACCCATTCTCCACATATATAGGGGTAGATCCGTATGCTGAAATATATCGTTAAACGAATTCTGCAAATGATTCCCATGATGATCATTCTTTCCATCGTTGTTTTTTGCATGGTTCGTCTGATCCCCGGCGACCCCGTTACCATGAGCTTGGGCATGGGCGCTGGCAAAGAAGCCATTGCCGCTGAGACAGCCCGCCTTGGTTTGGACAAGCCGCTGTGGCAGCAATATTTTATCTGGGTAAAAAACTTGTTCCACGGTGATTTTGGTACTTCCATCTCGACCCATAAAGCAGTTCTGTATGAAATCGGCCGCCGCTATCCTAACACAATTAAGCTGGCAATCGGCGCCACGATCGTATCTACTGTTTTGGGCGTTTCCTTTGGTATCCTGGCCGCAGTAAAACACAGCAAATTTACGGACAACCTCCTTATGGTCGTCTCTCTAATTTCTATTTCTACCCCGTCATTCTTTCTGGCCATGATCCTGATGCTGATTTTTTGCATCTGGCTGCATTTGTTGCCGGTCAGTGGTTTTGACACCTGGCAGAAGATGCTCTTGCCGATTCTGACCCTGGGTACACAGGAAGTCGGCTATATCACTCGTATTACACGTTCGTCCATGCTGGACATTCTGGGGGAAGATTACATCCGTACTTCCCGCGCCCGTGGCGTGTCGGAGCGCGTGGTCGTCTGCGTGCACGCTTTCCGCAATGCCATCATTCCGGTTTTGACCTCTGTTGGCTTGCGTTTTGGCTCTCTGCTGGCTGGTGCTACCCTGACGGAAACAGTATTTTCTATTGCCGGTATCGGTCGTCTGACAGTCGACGCGGTTTCCCAGCGTGATTATCCGCTGATTCAGGGGTGCATTCTGGTTCTTGCCTTTACCTTTGTGGTTGTAAACACGCTTGTAGACGTACTATACACCGTAGCAGACCCGCGTATCAAATTTGATTAACAGGAGGGCGTCAAAATGAAGAATAAAGTTTTCCGCCGTTTCCTGCGGCGCAAAGTTTCGGTTGTAGCAGCCATTATCTTGCTTACTATCATTCTGGCCTGCATATTCGGCCCGATGTTTATCACCACCGATCCCCTGGAGCAGGATATTCTGAATGCCTATCAGGCTCCCAGTTCGGCTCATTGGTTTGGCACCGACAATATGGGACGTGACATTTTTATTCGTATGCTGTACGGCGGGCGCAACTCGCTTTCTATCAGCTTTGAGGGCGTTATTCTGGGCACCTTTATTGGCGTTATGCTGGGTGTCTGCGCCGGTTATTTTGGTGGTTTGGTTGACACCCTTATCTCCCGCTTTTTGGATATTCTGCTTGCTTTCCCTGGTCTGCTGCTGGCAATCGCCGTTGTTGCTGTATTGGGCAACGGCATGCAGAACACTGTTATCGCAATTTCGATCTTCTCGATTCCTACAGTAGCCCGTATGGTACGCGGCGAGGTGCTTTCTCTGCGCGGCAATGAATATATTTCGGCCTGCAAAGTCATGGGTGAAAGTTCTGCCCGCATTATCTTTACCCACATCATTCCCAACGCGGTTTCGCACGCGGTTTCGCAGATCATCGTCAATGTCACTCTGCAGCTGGGTACCGCAATTCTGATTGCTTCTTCCCTGTCCTTCCTGGGTTTGGGCGTCACCCCGCCGGACCCGGAATGGGGTTCGATGTTAAGCCAGGCCCGTGAGGTGCTGCGCTCCTACCCCATGCAGGCGTTGATTCCCGGTGCTGCCATTACACTGGTGGTTATGAGTTTCAGCCTGATTGGCGACGGTTTACGTGATGCACTTGACCCGCGCTTGAAGAATGTGTAAGGAGGCAACCTGTATGAGTGAACAACCATTGCTGCAGGTACATAACCTGAAAACCTACTTTTATACAGAGGATGGCGTTATGCCTTCCGTTGATGGCGTAGATTTTGATCTGCACGAGGGCGAGACCCTGGCCATTGTGGGTGAATCCGGCTGTGGTAAATCTGTGACCAGCCTGTCCATTATGGGACTGGTGCAGTGCCCTCCCGGCAAAATTGAAGCTGGCGAAATTTTGTATCATGGCAAGGATTTGCTGAAGATCAGCAAAAAAGAGATGCGATCCATCCGCGGCAATGAGATTTCAATGATTTTCCAGGAGCCCATGACCAGCTTGAACCCTGTTTTCACCGTAGGGCGCCAAATCATGGAGTCTTTTATCATTCATCAAAAACTGAATAAAAAAGAAGCCCGTACCAAAGCCATCGAAATGATCCGAATGGTAGGTATCCCCGACCCGGAAAAAGTTGTGGACAAATACCCGCATGAACTTTCCGGCGGTATGCGCCAACGTATTATGATTGCCATGGCTTTGGCTTGCAAACCGCGCATCCTCATTGCCGACGAGCCGACCACGGCTTTGGATGTTACAATTCAAGCGCAGATCATGCAGTTACTGAAAGATTTGAAAGAAAAAACCGGCACATCAATCATCATTATCACACATGATTTGGGTGTTGTAGCACAAATCGCACAGACTGCTATGGTTATGTATGCCGGTCAGGTAGTTGAATATGCGCCTGCCCGCAGCATCTACAAGGATCCGCTGCATCCCTATACAAGGGGCCTGCTGAAGAGCATTCCCAAGTTGAACGAGGATGTAGAAACTTTGTACAACATCAAGGGCATGGTTCCCAGTCCCAAAGAATATCCCAAGGGCTGCCGTTTCTGCCCGCGCTGCCCTTACGCCGCCAAACTTTGCCAAGACAAGCAGCCGCCCCTGACGGTGCTGCCTGATGGCCGCAAGGTGCGCTGCTGGAAATATGACGAACAGGAGGGCAAGAACTTTGAGTGAACCGCTGCTTCAGGTGAAAGACCTAAAAATTTACTACCCCGTAAGAGCAAAAAATGCTTTGGGTGGTTCCGTTTCTTATCTGCACGCTGTGGACGATGTTTCCTTTGATGTGTATAAGGGTGAAACCTTTGGTATCGTTGGTGAGTCCGGCTGCGGCAAATCCACCACCGGCCGTGGCATCGTAGGGCTTTTGGAGCCTACTGCAGGTAGCATTCTGTTCGAGGGAAAAGATATCAAAGGCTGCTCCCGCCGCGAAATGGCGCGCCATATTCAAATTATTTTCCAGGATCCCTATTCTTCCCTTGACCCCCGCATGACGGTTGGCCGTTGTATTGAAGAGCCGCTGGACGTGCACAAAGTAGGCATCAAATCGGAGCGCTGGTCCAAAGTGTTGGAACTGATGCAGGAAGTCGGCCTACGTGAAGATCAGGCTTCCCGGTTTCCTCACGAATTTTCCGGTGGTCAACGGCAACGTATCGGTGTTGCCCGCGCTATTGCCCTGCAGCCGGATCTGGTCATCTGCGATGAACCTGTATCGGCTCTGGACGTATCGATTCAGGCACAAATCCTGAACCTGATGCGGGATCTTCAAAAAAAGTACAATCTGACCTACATTTTTATTTCTCATAACCTCAGCGTGGTCAAGCACTTATGTGACCGCATTGCTGTTATGTATTTGGGGCACATTGTGGAGCTGGCGGACAAAAAATTGTTGTTTGATAACCCTGCCCATCCTTACACCAAAGCCCTGTTGGCGGCTATTCCTGTGCCAGACCCGGATGTTCCCAGCATGGTTGGTACGTTGAGCGGCGATGTGCCCAGCCCGCTAGATCCGCCCAAGGGTTGCTGTTTCCATACTCGCTGCCCCTATGCAGATGAGCGTTGCCGCACCGAAGTGCCAAAGCTGCATGAAATCGAACCCGGCCACACGGTGGCCTGCCACAAGTTTGATACCCAAAACAAGTAAAACACTATAGGAGGAACTACATCATGATTGAGCGCAAACTGGAACAAGCTCTGGAAGTCACGCCCTGGCAGCATATTGCCTATGAGCCTGACGACGAATTAAAAGAAGTAGAGACAAAACTGGAAGCAGATCCTGAAAACGCACGTCTTTGGATGGACAAAGGGTTGGTTCTTGCCAAGAATTCATTGTACCGCGAGGCGGAAGAGTGCTACGCCCATGCCATTTCTCTGGCACCCTTTGATGGCATCTTGTACCGGCACCGCGCCCACCGTTTTCTTTCCCAGTGGCGTTTTGAGGATGCCCGTGCCGACTTTGTGATCGCCAGCCGCCTGATTCCCGAAAACTGGGATGTATGGTACCATTTGGGCTTGTCCAACTTCCTGCTGGGTGACTACAAAAAGGCCGCTGCTGCCTACCAGCGTTGCCTGGAGCTTTCTACCAAAGAGGATGAACTGATCGCCGTTTGTGACTGGTATTACATGACTGAGCTGCGTTTGGGCGATAAGGGGGCGGCAAAAAAGCTTCTGGACAACATCCACGAGGATTTTGATCCAGGTGATAATGCCGACTACTTCCGCCGCTTGCTGATGTACAAGGGCGTGGTCAAGCCGGAGGATGTTCTGCCCAAGGATATTGCCGGTATGAAGCCGTTGGATGTCGTCACCCTAGGCTTTGGTCTTTCCAACTACTACTGGTACAATGGAGAAAAAGAAAAGTCAAACGCGCTGATTGACCGTATTCTGGAAGTTGGAGACAGCAGTGATTGCTATGTTGCTTTTGGCTATTTGGCCGCAAAAGTAGACAAGACCAACCGTGCGAAAGCCTAAGGCAACACCGCACAATTCCCGCCTTGCGGCTTAAGCACCGCTCCGGCAGCTGCGGCACGGCATCTGCGTTGCCAAAATGCTCGATAAGACATCCAGTATTATCTGCGCTTTTGGCTTGGCATCTGCCGCACCTCGCTCGCCGTATCGGCACTTAGAATTATGCGGTATTGCCCTAATAATTTTGAAAAGAGGGTATTGTTATGGCAACTGAATTAAAATTAGCGCCCAAAGAGCATCAGGTTGCAGATCCCATTCGTACCCCTGGTCCCTACCCTGATGCCGTAGCCGAAATTGATGAAAAGCTGAAGGCAGACCCCAAGAACGCTGATTTGTGGATGCAGCGTGGCTTGGCCTTGGCTGGCGGTTTTTATATGCGTGAAGCCGTGGAAGCCTATTCCCGTGCCATCGAGCTTGATCCTTTCAAGGGGATTCTGTACCGCCACCGCGGCCATCGTCATATCAGCTGTTGGGAATTTGAAGAGGCCGCTGCCGACTTTGTTATGGCAAGCCGACTGATCCCTGACAACTGGGATGTATGGTATCACCTGGGTCTTTCTTATTTTCTGCTGGGCCGCTATGAGGATGCAGCTGTTGCTTATAAACGCTGCTATGCACTTTCCAATCCCGCTAAAGCAGATGATTTCTGTGCTGTTACTGACTGGCGCTGGCGCACCTACATGCGTCTTGGGCGCAAAGAGGATGCTACAGCTCTGCTGAAGAATCTGCCCGATGGTTACGAGAAAGCTGCGGATGCCTGCGGCTATACCTTGAATTGCGCTATGTATCAGGGTAAGATCAGCCCGGAGGATCTGATGAAGGATCGCTTGGTGGATGGACACCTGGATGCTATTACGAGCCTGTATGCCCTATCTAACTACTACTATGTCATGGGTGATATGGATAAATCCAACGAACTTGTAGACAAATGCCTGGAATTTGCTGATGCCAATCAGTGGTGCAGCTTTGGTTATCTTGCTGCACGCGTAGATAAGGCTGCGCGTGCCAAATAAGAAAGGGGAATTTTGTTATGAGACAAAGTATGCTTCTGGAAGGTCCTCTGTCTGAGTATGAGCAGCGTATTGCCCGTCTGACCGCAGAGATGAAGAAAGTCGGCATGGACGGCATTTTGCTTTCTGCCCCCGATAATATGCGTTACTTCTGTGGTCATCGCAGTATTGTGTGGGATTCCAATGTTTCCATGCCTGGTACGTTGGTGCTTTCCGCTGACGGCAACATGCGCCTGGCTGGCTCTCAGAGCAACAATCCCACTGCCCGTATGACTGCATGTGTTGACGAGGACTGCTATATTGCTTATTTTAACGGCGGTACGCGCCAGCCTGGTCAGCCCAGTAGCTACCCCGAAGCCATTCTACAGGCTTTCAAGGAACTGGGGCTGGAAAACGGCAAGATCGGTATGGAGTGGGGCCGCGGCTGCCGTGTGCGTATGATCCATGCTGATTATGAGAACATCATTGCCCACATGCCGCATGCCAACTTTGTGGATGCCAGCAACACCATCTGGGCGGTTCGTGGTGTAAAGAGTCCCTATGAGCAGGATCTGCTACGCAAGGTCAACAACATCAACACCAAGCTGTACGAGCATGCCTATGCTCGCATTGTCCCCGGAGTCACTACTGAACGAGGCCTGTACAACAGCATGGTAGCTGAAGCCTATGAGCTGGGATGCGACAGCATGCTGGAAATGGACGTTCGCGGCCACAAAACTCGTTATGGTCTGCCTAACTGCCCGCCGAGCGATTTGCCCTTTGGTACCGAAGACGGCACTTCCATCATGATCGATGGCGGCCCCAGCTACAAGGGTTATTTCTCTGATATTATCCGTGTTGGCATCATCGGCAAGCCCACTGCTGAGCAGGAGCGTCTGTACAAGATTGCCTTGGAAGGCCACGCCATTGGTATGAGCAAGCTTCGCGCTGGTGTTCTGATCAGCGATGTTGTTGCTGCCGTAGATGCATACTATGAAAAGGCTGGTGTATCTGACATTAACCAGACTAAGGGGTGGATTGGCCACAGCATTGGCCTGAATGTCCACGAGTATCCTTGCCTGGAGGCCGGTGAGGATACGCCGTTGCAGGCTGGCATGGTTATGTCCATGGAGCCGTCCCTGACTACTCCCACCGCTGGCACCATGTGCTTGGAGCAGAACTTTATCGTAACGGAAACCGGCTATGAACTGCTGAGCAAAATGCCTACCGAGTTGGTCCGCGTTTACTAAACAATGATTAAGTAACCTCCCCATTACTTAAGGCAATACCGCATAATTCTAAGTGCCGATACGGCGAGCGAGGTGCGGCAGATGCTAAGCCAAAAGCGCAGATAATACTGGATGTCTTATCGAGCATTTTGGCAACGCAGATGCCGTGCCGCAGCTGCCGGAGCGGTGCTTAAGCCGCAAGGCGGGAATTGTGCGGTGTTGCCTTAAATCATTCTCGTGTACAAACATCTCTCCCTCAGAATAATTGCGCTCAGGTGTAATTGCCAGAACGCGATGCTCTATTATTAAGTCAAAGCTTGTCCTACATCTAGGCATCGCCTTATATCTCCGGCCACATAATCTTCCACTCAAAATACTCTGCCTGTGTGATCTCTCCCGCATACAACTTCTTCTGAACCGCAGCCCAATCCTTTAGAAAATCATCCAGAATCGTATCATCAAGCCACATCGCCACCGGGGAGCGCGGCGGCCAGTTATCGTTGTCATCATATTGCAGCGCAAGGTCTGGGTTGGCATTATACCGCGCTGTGCCGCGCTCGGTGGGGACCAGCTTGATAACGCCGGGCTGCCCCTCGTCCAGCCAGAAAAGCTGCTCCAGAATATCGTTTGCCGGGCCGTTTCCGCCATCGGAAAGTGCCAATGGGGAAACACGCAAAGCCTCTGCTATCTGATTTAGCAGAGGCTTTTTTGGTACGCGGTAACCCATTTCGTACTGCGCAATGCGGTTTGCGCTGAGGTCGACCAACTCGCCCAACTCTTTCTGGGTCA
>ERZ833963.3731-NODE-3731-length-11410-cov-6.635139_pt1 | contig 11410 bp, 10 predicted proteins | sample MGYA00519693_ERZ833963 | MGnify/ENA primary metagenome ERZ833963 (study PRJEB31850, sample SAMEA3708748) | human gut metagenome | biome: human gut; feature: human-associated habitat; material: faeces | place: China | collected 2014 ... | reverse complement strand
CCGGTCAGGTACATGACCATGCGCTCAAAGCCGAGGCCGAAGCCCGCGTGACGGCAGCTGCCGTAGCGGCGCAGGTCGAGATACCACCAGTAATCCTCCTCGCGCAGGCCGAGCTCCTGCATACGCTTGGTGAGCAGGTCGAGCCGCTCCTCACGCTGGCTGCCGCCGATGATCTCGCCGATGCCCGGCACGAGGCAGTCCGCCGCGGCGACGGTCTTGCCGTCGTCGTTCATGCGCATATAAAACGCCTTGATGTCCTTCGGGTAATCCGTGACGAACACGGGCTTGTTGAACACCTGCTCGGTCAGGTAGCGCTCGTGCTCGGTCTGCAGGTCGATGCCCCACGAGACGGGGTAGTCGAACTTGTGGCCGGACTCCTGCAGCAGCTTCACGGCGTCGGTATAGGTGATGCGGCCGAAGTCGTTGTCTACGACGTTGTGCAGGCGCTCAAGCAGGCCCTTATCCACGAAGGAGTTGAAAAACTCCATTTCCTGCGGGCACTTTTCGAGCACGGTGTTGATGATGAACTTCACCATCGCCTCCATGCACTCAAGATCGTCGTCGAGGTCGGCAAACGCCATCTCCGGCTCGATCATCCAGAACTCGGCGGCGTGGCGCTGGGTGTTGGAGTTCTCGGCGCGGAACGTCGGACCGAAGGTGTACACGTCGCCGAAGGCGAGCGCGAAGTTTTCAGCGTTGAGCTGGCCGGACACGGTCAGGTTCGTGCTTTTGCCGAAGAAATCCTTGCTGAAATCGACCTTGCCGTCGTCCGTGCGCGGCAGGTTGTCGAGGTCGAGCGTCGTGACGCGGAACATCTCGCCCGCGCCCTCGCAGTCGGAGCCCGTGATGATCGGGGTCTGCACATAGACGAAGCCGCGCTCCTGGAAGAACGTGTGCACTGCCTGCGCCGCCACGCTGCGCACGCGGAACGTCGCGCTGAAGAGGTTCGTGCGCGGACGCAGATGCTGGATCGTGCGCAGGAACTCCACACTGTGGCGCTTTTTCTGCAGCGGATAATCCGGCGCGGACGCGCCCTCGAGCGTGATGCTGTCAGCCTTGAGCTCGAACGGCTGCTTGGCGTCCGGCGTGAGCACGAGCTCGCCGTGCACGATGAACGCCGCGCCGACGTTCTGGCGGGCAATGTCGTCGTAATTTTCGAGCTTGCCGCGCTCGAGCACGACCTGCAGGCTCTTGAAGCAGCTGCCGTCGTTGAGCTCGATAAAGCCGAAATTCTTCATGTCGCGGATCGTGCGCGCCCAGCCGCAGACGGTCAGGGTCTGGCCGCCGAAGGCCTCCGGCGACGCGTAGATGCCGGCGATGTGCTGTCTTTTCATATCTTCCGCCTCGTTTTCGATGGATTTTATATAGGTAACTCTTTTATTATACGCATTTGCGGCGATATTTTCAACCGCTTTTGCGCGCGTCAGGCAATGATGTGGATGGCCGCGTGGTTGTTGCTGAGCCGGACGTCCGTCGTCACGCCGCCGGCCTCACCGTCGCGCGTCCACGCCACGGGCTCCTGAAACGTGAAGCGCAGATTCTTCGACTGCACGAGGATGACGTTCTCGTTGTCGTAATACTGGTTGAGCACGCCCGTGATGATGCGGCTCAGGTCGCCGAACTGCTTCGGACGGCGGATGAGCAGCGTCTCAAACAGACCGTCGCCCAGACTTACGAGATCCTTGCGCAGACGCACCATGCCGGCCACGGAGGTCGAGTTCGACACGCCGCCGAAGATGAAGTCCCCGTCGACCGTGCCGCCGTCATACTCCACGTGCGCGCAGTAGTGGTCGATGCTGTTGAGGCGGCTCATCGCCTCGAGCACGTAGGCCAGATGACCGAGCGCCTGCTTTTCGTTTTGCGGCGTCTCATAGCTCACCGCCGTGAACGCGCCGAAGGCCGCCACGTAGGTGAAAAAGCTCTTGTCGCCGAAGCTGCCGACGTCGAACGCCGTCGGCGTACCGGTCACGATGCGCAGGGCTGCGTCGGTCGCGTTTTTCGGCAGGCCGAGCGTCGAGGCAACGTCGTTGGTCGTGCCCATCGGGATGTAGCCGAGCGGGGGCGGATTCGGCACCTGCATCAGACCGGACACGACCTCGCTGAGCGTGCCGTCGCCGCCGATACAGGCCACGGTGTCATACTCCGCCGCGTGCTGCGCCGCAAATAGCGTCGCGTCGCCGCGCCCCTGCGTGAAGTACACCGTCGTCAGATAGCCGCCGCTGTCGAGAATGTTCATCACTTCGCCAAAGCCGTTTTTGTAGCCGCTGCGTCCGGCCATGGGGTTGATGATCAGCATCATGCGTTTTTTCATAGTCAGCCTCCTGTCGGGATAGCAAAAAAGGGCATGGCGTACTGCCATGCCCCCGAGATTCTGTGATCAGCCAAGCTCGTTCATTTTCTGAGCCATTGCAGACTTCTTGTGCGCTGCGTTGTTCTTGTGGATCAGACCCTTGCCGGCCGCGCGGTCAACAGCCTGGACAGCAACTTTATAGGTACTGACGGCTGCGTCACGGTTGCCTTCGGCAACAGCCGCATCAAACTTCTTCAGGTTGGTCTTCAGGGCGGATTTCTCAGCCTTGTTTTTCATGTTCTGCAGCTTGGACTTCTCGTCTCTCTTCATTGCGGACTTGATGTTCGGCATTTCTCAATCGCCACCTCCTCCTATAAAATTCAGTCATGGATATGACCGTGCAATGTTCTGCAAGTGTTGATGATATCATCAAACCTTTCAAATTGCAAGTCTTTTTTTCAATTTTCATTATAATTGTATCCATTTGTGGCAACGCTTGCTGTGTGCCACAAGATGTGGCGTCAGAAAGGAGCAAAAAATGCCGAATTTTCCCCGTACTGACCTCGCCGTCGAGGCCGAAGCCCTCCGCAGCGCCGCCGCTGCGGCGCAGCTGCCCGGCGTGCGCGCCGAGCAGACACAGCGCCGCGGCTTTGCCATAACGCAGGTGGAGGTGCTCGATGCCGCCGGTTCCGAGGCGTTATGTAAACCAATCGGGCGGTACGACACGCTCGACCTCACCCCGCTGCTGCGCCGCGCGGACGATGCCTTTGAAAACGCCGCGCAGACGCTCTCCGAGCTTCTGCGCGCTGCCCTGCCGCTGATGCCGGAGGCGTCCGTGCTCGTCGTCGGGCTCGGCAACCGGGCGATCACGCCCGACGCCGTCGGACCGGACGCCATGCAGAGCGTGCTCGTCACGCGCCACCTGCGCGCGCAGCTGCCCGAGCAGTTCGGACGCTTTCGCTCCGTGGCGGCGCTGACCCCCGGCGTGCTCGGCACAACGGGCGTGGAATCGGCCGAGCTCGTCCGCGCCATGACCGACCGCCTGCGCCCGGATGCCGTCATCGTGGTCGATGCGCTCGCCTGCGCCGAGCCGGAGCGCCTCGGCTGCACCGTTCAGCTCACCGACACCGGCATCACGCCCGGCAGCGGCGTCGGCAACGACCGCGCGGGACTTGACCGCACAACGCTCGGCGTACCGGTCGCGGCCATCGGACTGCCGACGGTCATCGACGCGGGCAGCCTCACGGATGACCCGCGCGCCGAGCGGATGTTCGTCACGCCGCGCGACATTGACGCCGTCGTGCGCGACGCCGCCAAACTCATCGGCTACGGCATCGACCTCGCGCTGCACGACGGTCTGACCGTGGCGGATCTTGACCTCCTGCTGTCGTGAGCCATGTTTCACGTGAAACATTTCCCGCCGCGCTCGACATTGTTTCACGTGAAACATCACAAAAATTCGCCCCGACGCCCCCAAGCGGTTGAAAACGACGCCGCGCACTGGTATAATAGCTGCAAACACAATTTAGGGAGGCAAACCATGGGCAAAATCATTGCCGTCGCCAACCAGAAAGGCGGAGTCGGCAAGACGACGACGTGCGTGAACCTGACCTGCGCGCTCAAAAAGCGCGGGCGGCGCGTGCTCCTCATCGACTGCGACCCGCAGGGCAACAGCACCTCCGGCATGGGCGTGGACAAGACCGTGACGCCCAATTGCTACGACCTGCTGATGAACGGCGCGGCCGCTGCCGACTGTATCCGCAGCACGAAATACGGCGACGTGCTGCCGGCAAATATGAATCTCTCCGGCTGCTCGGTCGAGCTCGTCGGCTCTGCGCAGCGGGAATACATCATGAAAAACGCGCTTACTCCGGTGCAGGCGGACTATGACTTCATCCTCATCGACTGTCCGCCGTCGCTCGAGCTGCTGACGATCAATGCGCTCGTCGCGGCCGACAGCGTGCTTATCCCGGTGCAGTGCGAGTATTATGCGCTCGAGGGCATCGCCGATCTCATGCGCAGCATCAAAATGTGCAACAAGCGCCTCAATCCGGAGCTGAGCGTACAGGGCATCGTCATGACCATGTATGACGGGCGCACGAAGCTGTCCGATCAGGTCGTAAACGAGGTGCGCAAATTCTTCGGCAAAAAGGTCTACAAGACCATGATCCCGCGCAACGTGCGCCTGTCCGAGGCGCCGAGCCACCGCAAACCCGCCATCGCCTACGACAAGGAGTCCAAGGGCGCGCGGGCGTATCTGCATCTGGCGGGGGAGCTCATCAAGCGCGAGGAAAAAGCGGCAAAGGCGGCGCAGGAGGCTGCTGCCGCCGCATCGGAGGTGGAACATGGGTAAAGACGGAAAGAAAGGTCTCGGCATGGGGCTCGGGGCACTGTTCGGGGAGGAATATCCGACCGCGCAGCCCGAGCGCGAGGAGACGGCGCCGGATCTGCTGCCGATCGAGAAGATCGAGCCGCGCGCCGACCAGCCGCGCAAGCGCTTTGACCCCGAGGCACTGGAGCTGCTCGCCGAGTCCATCCGCACCTACGGGCTCATCCAGCCGATCACGGTGCGGCCGCTCGACAGCGGCTTTTATCAGATCATCGCGGGCGAGCGCCGCTGGCGCGCCAGCCGCATGGCCGGGCTCAAGGAAGTGCCGGTGCGCATCCTCACGGCCGATGAGCAGCGCGCCATGGAGATGGCGCTGGTCGAAAACCTGCAGCGCGAGGACTTAAACCCCATCGAAGAGGCCAAGGGCTACCGCGCCCTGCAGGACGTGTACGGCATGACACAGGACGATGTGGCGCAGAGCGTGGGCAAGTCGCGCCCCGCCGTCGCCAATGCGACGCGGCTTCTGGCGCTGTCGGAGCAGGTCCTGAAGCTCGTCGAGGACGGGACGCTCTCGGCCGGCCACGCACGCGCGCTGCTGCCGCTCAGCGATGCGCAGGTGCAGCTCGCCGCGGCGAAAACCGTCATCGAAAAGGGGCTCTCGGTGCGCCGCGCCGAGGCGCTGGCTGCGCAGCTTTTGAAGGAAACGCAGGGAAAAGCGGCAGCAAAGCCCGCCGGCGTCGATTATCTCGGCGAATGCGCGCGCCATCTCGAGCAGGTGCTCGGGCGCAAGGTGCGCATGACGCAGGGACGCAAGACCGGGCGCATCGAGCTGGAGTACTACGACGCGGACGACCGCGAGGCGCTGCTGCAGGCGCTCGAGGGCATCGGCCGCAGAAACTGATACCAATTAGAATATTGAGGAGACAGAGACAACATGATTGACATTCGACTCATCCGTGAAAACCCCGAGCTCGTTCGGGAGAACATCCGCAAAAAGTTTCAGGACGCGAAGCTGCCGCTCGTCGACGAGGTGATCGAGCTCGACAAGGCCAACCGCGCCGCCATCAACGAGGCGTCGAATCTGCGCGCCGAGCGCAACACCCTGTCGAAGCAGATCGGCATGCTCATGGGACAGGCGAAAAAAGACCCGTCCAAGCTCGCCGAGGCCGAGGCCGTCAAGGCGCAGGTCACCGCGCAGGCCGCGCGGCTTGCCGAGCTTGAGCAGCAGGAGGCGGAGCTTGAGGCCAAGATCCACAAGATCATGCTCACCATCCCGCAGATCATCGACCCGAGCGTGCCGCTCGGCCCGGACGACAGCTGCAACGTTGAGGTGCAGCGCTTTGGCGAGGCGGTCGTGCCGGATTTCCCGATCCCGTACCACACGGAGATCATGGAGCGCTTTGACGGCATCGATCTCGACGCCGCGCGCCGCGTCTCCGGCAACGGTTTTTACTATCTCATGGGCGATATCGCGCGGCTGCACGAGGCCGTGCTGACCTATGCGCGCGATTTCATGATCGACAAGGGCTTTACCTACTGCATCCCGCCGTTCATGATCCACGGCAACGTCGTCGAGGGCGTCATGAGCCAGACGGATATGGACGCCATGATGTACAAGATCGAGGGCGAGGATCTCTATCTGATCGGCACGAGCGAGCACTCCATGATCGGCCGCTACATCGACCAGATCCTCACCGAGGATCAGCTCCCGCAGACGATGACGTCCTATTCGCCCTGCTTCCGCAAGGAGAAAGGCGCGCACGGCATCGAGGAGCGCGGCGTGTACCGCATCCACCAGTTTGAAAAACAGGAGATGATCGTCGTCTGCCGCCCGGAGGAGAGCATGGACTGGTACGAAAAGCTCTGGCGCTATTCCGTCGAGCTCTTCCGCAGCATGGACATTCCGGTGCGCCAACTCGAGTGCTGCTCCGGCGACCTCGCCGACCTGAAGGTCAAGTCCTGCGACATCGAGGCGTGGAGCCCGCGCCAGCAGAAGTATTTCGAGGTCTGCTCCTGCTCGAATCTCGGCGACGCGCAGGCACGCCGCCTGCACATTCGCATCAAGGGCAAGGACGGCAAGAACTACCTCGCCCACACGCTCAACAACACCTGTGTTGCGCCCCCGCGTATGCTCATCGCGTTCCTCGAGAACAACCTCCAGCCCGACGGCAGCGTCGTCATCCCCGAGGTGCTGCGCCCCTACATGGGCGGTAAGGAAGTCCTTGTGCCGAAGCACTGAGGATGCGCAGCGCGCAGCAGCATAGAGATAACAGAAAAATGGAGGCAGCATCATGAAAAAGCCCGGTTGGCTCGATGAATTCAAGACATTTATCTCGCGCGGCAACGTCATTGACCTGGCAGTCGGCGTCGTTGTCGGCGGCGCGTTCACGGCCATCGTCACCGCGCTCGTCAACGATATCATCAACCCGCTCATCTCGCTCATCATCGGCGGACTGGATTTCTCCGGTGTGACCGTCGGCGTGTTCCCGATCGGCGATCTGATCATGGCGATCATCAATTTCCTGTGCATTTCGTTCGTCGTGTTCTGGATGGTGAAGATCATCAACCGCTTCAACCGCAAAAAGGCGGACGAAGCCGAGCCTGAGCCGGAAGCCCCTGCCGAGCCCACGACTGATGAGCTGCTGGCGGACATTCTCGCCGAGCTCAAGATCAGAAACAGCCGTGCCGCCGCAGCACAAACGCTCGACGACGCCGAAGAGGAAGAATATTCCACCTCTGAGCGCTAAAAAAGTACTTGACACCTCGGGGCTTATATGTTATAGTATATAAGCCTTGAGGGGTCAATTGTATATCGCGGAGTGGAGCAGTTCGGTAGCTCGTCGGGCTCATAACCCGGAGGTCGCAGGTTCAAATCCTGTCTCCGCAACCATGGCGAGTGTTCTTACAGCATTTGAAAAGCTGTAAGAACACTCGCTTTTTATACAGCGAGTTCACAGGGGGCGTAGTTGACGACTACGCCTTTTCTTGTATTTACGGACACTTCCGGGATCGGCAGGGGCAGTACCGTTGGGATCTCGATCGTTCCGACGCAGTTATAGTGGATGCGAAGCCGCTGCTCCCAAACGCCGTCGATCTTCTCAGCATTAAACACTTCGATCTTCTCAACCAGTTCGTTCAGCATCCGGGGCGTCAGTTTCCTCGCTCTGGTGTACTTGCGAACAAGACCGATAAACATATCCGTTGTCATGGAACGGCTGCTCTGCTTCTCTATCTCGGAGCGGAGCTTTTTTATTTTCTCCGACAGCTCCTTTTGCTCGTCCTCATACCGCCGGGACATTTTTGCGAAGCGGTCATCGGAGAGCTTGCCGGAAACATTGTCCTCATAGATGCGCTCAAAGAGACCGTCCAATTCTTCGTCACGGGCAAGGAGCGTTTTCAGCTCTTTTTCCTTCAGCTTGCGGTCTGTCTGTTCCGCCTGCTGAGAATGTCCGATCACCGCTTTTACAAACTCATCCTCATAGAGGCTGGCGAATTTCGTTAAGCGCCGTATCTCTCCCAGCACCACTTCCTCCAGGAAGTCCACACGGACATAATGGGTAGAAGTACAGGTGCCGCGGTTGCCCTTGTAGTTGGAGCAGTTGAAATACTTGATCTCCGGATTGCCCTGATTGAAATGAAAGTGAAGGTTGCTGCCGCAATCAGCGCAGACCAGCAGGCCGGAAAACATATTGTGTTCTCCATTGTTGGTGCGGCGCTTACGGATTTTGCCCCGCTTCTGCTGCACCTGCTCATACACAGCACGCTCGATGATCGCCTCATGGACGTCCTGGAACACCACCCAATTCTCACGGTCATTGTCGATTCGCTTCTTATTCTTGTAGGATTTGGAATAAGTTTTGAAATTGAGAATGTCACCACAGTATTCCTGCAGGGAGAGAATTTTGGTTATTGTGGAGCTGTTCCACTTGGTAGGCGGCTGCTGTTTGCCCTTGCCGGGGCGTTTGATGCCCTTCGTGAGCCAGTAGGCCCGCGGGGTCAGGACATCGTCCTTTTCAAGCTGGGCGGCAATCTGCTCTGTTCCGAACCCCTCCAAAGTCATGCTGTAAACGCGGCGCACAACCTGGGCTGCCTCGTCATCCACGATCCAATGCTTCGGATCATTCGGGTCCTTGATGTAACCATAGGGAGGCTGGCCCATCGGCTCACCGGCATTGCCCTTGATCTTATTGCTGATGCGCCGCTTTTTGCTGATATCGCGGGCATACCACTCGTTGAACAGGTTGCGGATCGGGGCAAGCTCATTTTCGCCCTCTGCCGTGTCGATGTTATCCGAAACGGCCACCAAGCGGATATCATGGTTCGGGAAAAATTCTTCCGTCAGCCGTCCGACCTCAATGTAGTTTCGCCCCAGGCGGGAAAGGTCTTTGACAAAGACGGCGGCGGCTTTTCCCTGTTCCAACTGGCAGATCATTTCTACAAAACCAGGGCGATCCATCGTCACGCCGGAAATGCCGTCATCCAGAAAATGAACCAGATTTGTGTAACCCTTTTCCTTTGCGACTTTGGCAAGCAGTTTCTTTTGATTGCCGATGCTGTAGCTTTCGCCTTCAAGATTATCGTCACGGGAAAGCCTTTCATAGAGAAAGGCGGTCACGTCACGGGATTTTTTGTTATTCGACTGTTTCATAAGTCCTCCTTCCGTCAAGGCAGTCGAATAGCAAATATACTTGTACGAACACATTATACCGCCATTTGCTGCCTCTGTCAGCCGGGTTTGAAAGCTATTTACAGCTTTTCACTCTCGGACTTCATCAGGCGAAGGAGAACGCTACCCAGGGTATCCGGGCTTTCTTCTTTGAAAACCGGCTCAACAACGAACGACCGATTGCCAATGTGATAGGTCGTTTTTGCATCCAGAGGATTTTTCTCTGGTCTGCTGGTCTTGCCGGGATTTGTAGCTTTATCTTGCATGATAAAATCCCCTTTCATAAAGCATAAAGATAGCAATGAAAGAGGCAAAACGGACGGCTGCTGGCACAGCTCCACGGGAGTCTAACCCCGGCCCATGCTGATGGGTGCGGCGCACAATGCTTTGTGGGCGTTCAATGCGCGAGTATCTTTGACCCTGCCCGTGTGTCATCGCCCGCAAGCTGCCACGCTTGCTTTGCGGTCTGGTGTTTCTCGCTCTCTCCGCATGGAGGTCATGGCGCACCGACCGTATGGCTCGGCACAAACAGGAATGTATCCGTTTGCCTTATACTGCGGCGCTGGCCTCCCAACGGGCTTTCTTTGTCAAGGTGCGGAACACACCATGCGGAAAGGGGAACGCACGGCGGTCATCTGAATCAGGTCAGGTCAAAATCCAGAATCGCAATAATCAGCTTCGTTTCCAGTCTGCGGCGCAGATCATCGTCCACCTGAGAATGAGGACAGCCCTGAGGATCATAGCTTGTCCTTGTGGAAAGCGCCGCTATGTAGCCGGAGTAGTGGCCGATCACACGGTTTACCGCGTCAGGGTCGCCCTGGACAGCGGCGGTAATGACCGGATAAGGAAGAAGATTATTCCGGGAAGCTGCGGTGTCACGCATCCGTATCACCTCCCATCAGCTCTTTCAGCAGCCGATAGGATTTCAGCCTGCGGTTGTTGATCGTCCTGCGGGCCAGGTTCATACGCTCCGCGATCTCACGGTCCGCCATTTCCAGGAACCAGTACATCAGAAGGATATCCCGGTTGTCCTGAGGCAAGGCGTTCAGCGCATCGGCCAGCAGATCGTTTTCGATCAGGATCACATCACCGCCAAGAATGAAGGTGTTGTACTCCCAGGGATAACGGTCATAGGCCGCAAGCTGCTCCATTGCGTCCTCCGGCAGTTCGCTGAAAGGGATGCTGTGCTTCTTCCTGCGGCTGATCTCTCGATAGCCATTGCAGGCCTCGCACTTCAAGACCTTTTTGCAAAAGCTGTCAAAGGCGTGCTGCTTGTGTTCGGCGTGGCGATCAGGTTTCATGTTCTCACCTCCCTTCGTGCCGGGAGGCAGTTCTTTTCTTCCCCTTTCGCCCACTACTCGTTCTGCGGAAGGCTGTTTTGGCCAGCTCTGCCGGGAAAAATCAAAATTATTTTTTTCTGTCGCTCATTTGTGCGCTCCTTTCGTCCTGATCGGGTGGGTGGCCGGATCAGGCAAAGGGCGGAGCGCGGGGACAGTAGAAACATCCCCGATAACGACAAAAAGCGCCTGTCTGCAAAACGCAGACAGGCGCAGAAGAATTATAAAATCTATTTACATGATTTCTGTGTTCATACTCATAGCCGGGATAGTCCGATGGAGGGGCTACGCTTTTTTTAACTGGTGCAGATCATGGACGTTGCGAAAAAGCAAAAAGGACACGGCAATACCTCCCAGATACCGCCGTGTCCTTAAAAAAGGGCGACTTTAACACACCCCCCGTATTCTTATTTTTCGAAAAGAAAACGGCGGCTTTGATTTCGTATTAAAGCCGCCGTTTTTTATTTCGCGCAAATCTGCTGTTAGCGGCTCTGTGCGAATGATTTATAAAACTTGATGCTTTGCAAATACACGGCGAGAGATACCTGCACCAACTCCCAAAAAGAGCAGTGCTGCCGGGATTGCCCATATCGCATACAGCATCCCGTTACTCATTTGTTCCACCGACAGGAGCGAAATGGCTAGTACATGATAGATCGGAAGAAGTCCAACCAATCGGAACAATGGATTTACTTCGGTGATCGGCAGCAAAACGGGAAAAAGAAAAATTGCCATCGCCGCAACCAAAGCTACAATCTGATTTTTACTGATTGCAGATAGGAACAGTG
>ERZ833963.3730-NODE-3730-length-11414-cov-31.297385_pt1 | contig 11414 bp, 3 predicted proteins | sample MGYA00519693_ERZ833963 | MGnify/ENA primary metagenome ERZ833963 (study PRJEB31850, sample SAMEA3708748) | human gut metagenome | biome: human gut; feature: human-associated habitat; material: faeces | place: China | collected 2014 ... | reverse complement strand
TGCCGGAGCGGTGCTTAAGCCGCAAGGCGGGAATTGTGCGGTGTTGCCCTAAGTTTTCGGAACGGTCAGGAACGCTCTCTACAGTACAATTTATAATGGGCAATTCTCAACCTCCAATTTTCCCTTCAAGTTTCCTCCAATCTCTGCCAAATCTCTCAACAACAAGCCAAACCGAAATGGCAAAAAATGCGCGATCACAATACCGGGTGATTGGATTAAGAGATTGCAAAGAACATTATCGGGGTAAATGTTTAATCATTTGATAAAATCAGGAATAAACCATTCAAAAATGTTAATAAATACCGCCAAAGGGTCACCGCACCGCAACGCAAATAATGTGCGAAAAACAGGTTTCAGTTGATTCAAGGACAAAAATTCACATAGAAATCGCGCTAATTAACTATGCAAATTCTGGCAACTGTGATATAATGTATATACCTAGATGTGTCGGAAAGGTTATCATTTGCAGGATCAAGACATGCAGCCGGTACAACGTTTTGTCAGCCGCTGTGCCGGGGCCAAAAGCCACGAAAGCAGGCCGCAGCCCGGCAGGGGATCGCCAGACCGAGGGGGCACAACCAGGCGTTTTGCAATCAACACCTGCAAAGTGCCGCACATCTGCCGTACCACTTTTCACACAAAAGGGGAAAGTAGTAACACTTAAGGGAGGATAAAACTATGAAGAAAAACCTTCAGCGTTTTGGTGCATCCGTGCTGGCAGCAGCCATGGTTGCCCAGAGCGTGGCGCTTCCCGCAGCAGCCGAAACTACCAAGATTGATTCTTCGGTAGCGCAGTCTGTTGCAGCTAGCGCAGCAAGCGCGGCCAGCGCTGTGCAGTCCCTGCCCAAGTTCACCAGCACCGCAGACCTGATCAAGCAGACAGCCCAAACGCTGGCTGCCCAGGGCGAAGTGCATGAACTGGAGCAGGACGATGCCAAGCTGGAAGCTACTGCACAGAGCAAGGCGGGCATGAGCCTTGCAGCGTTGGAAAATGCATTGGCCGATGCCATGTACGCCAACGCCGCAGCCGGCAAGATCAACACCGAAGCCTATGGCCTGAACAAGGACGAGATGGCATCGGTGATGGCTGCCACCATCAAAACGTATCATCTGTCCAGCGCCGTTACCGACCTGGGCTATGAGACGAACGCCGCAGGCGTTGTGACCGCCGTTACCTTTACCGGCAGCTCCGGCATGACCTCTGCGATGGAGTCCATGACCAACAGCGATGATGAAGTGATTGCGCAGCAGGCTGACAGCTACGCACAGGCTTACGTTGCTGAAAACTCCGATACCTTTGCTGCCAGCGCCGCTGCAGACGGCCATACCTATGGCGAGCCGAAATGGTACTGGAATGACACCAACCCGGAAGATGGCCACACCCATACCTGGAAGGAAACCCCCGATGGTTACTGGACCAAGACCGATGACGGCTGGGCTTACACCGCTGTGTATACCTGTGAAAAGGACGATGCCTACCAGAAGGTAGAAGGCACCGTAACCAAGGATACCACCGAGGCAAAGCCCGGCGCTGCCGGCAAGACCGTTTACTCTGCCAGCGTGCCCGCTGACAAGAGCCCGGTTAAGAAGGAATACAAGGAACCCACCACCCGCACCGACGACATTGCCGCCCTGCCCTGCCAGAGCCATGTTGTGTCCAAGGATGCAGATGGCAACTTTGTTGCTACCTTCAACTGGGAAATGAAGAAGGTCGAGGGCAAGCTGGCCGATGACTACAGCAACGCCCAGCTGTTCTATGACAGCGAAACCGGCAAAATTTCTGCCGGCGCTCCCGTTACCATTGACTGGGAATGCACCAGCGTCACCTTCAAGTGCGCTGTCTGCGGCGAAGAAATCAAAACCCAGCCGGTAATGACCATGCCGGTCAGCGTTGTGGTAGACCAGAATGACAATTCCGTCTACATCAATGTGGGCGGCACCCCGACCCTGGATACCACCTCCGGCGGCACAGGCGTTACCCTGGTGTCCGCAATGGACGGCGGCAACTGGTACGATATGCAGAACAACCCGGTTGACGCAAGCAAGGTGAACTTCACCTATCAGAGCGGCGACAACAAGGGCAAGAACAGCCTGCTGCTGTACGACAGCCAGAAGACTGCCGTGTATGTGGACGACCAGAACAACCAGGTCACCAATACTTACGATGTCTCCACTGCGCAGATGAACTACTACTACTTCCAGCTGTCGCAGTTCAACCAGGACGAAGCAGAGTACTTCGGCGTGGTTGCCCCGTTCTGGACCTCCAAGGGCGTTCAGAAGCAGGGCGAGGATGGCAGCATCACCGGCACCATGGGCGCAATCAAGATATTGTGCAGCATTGATCCGAACGATGATGTCCCGCCGACCACCATGGCATTCATGCTGAACATGCTGCCGCAGGCGTTCATGTCTTACGTCATGAACTATGGTGAAGCTCTGAAAGCCATCCGTGATGCAGGCTTGGCACAGGTTGCCAAGCTGGGTGACAGCGCTGACTATGTCACCAAGCTGCTGATCCTGCACGACTGGATCTCCCAGGTTGCAGAATTCGATATGGGCTCCATGGGCGATATCACCGGCGGCGGCAACAACGACCCCATCCAGACGACTGCTTTCGGTGCCCTGCTGGGCGGCGAGATCGGCGCTAAGGGCGTTGAGTATGGCTGCATCTGCCTGGGCTATGCAGCTGCATTTAACTACATGGTCCAGAATTTGCCTGACAACAAGAGCATCTATAAGAATGATGACGGCAGCTGGAAGACCCCCGATGAAGTAGGCGATAACGCTGTTGTTGACTTTGCCCAGATCCTGTATTACTGCGATACTTCTGATACCAGTGTTGCCGGTAATGCGTTCGGCGGCGGCATGTTCAACAACGTCCACTACTTCAACGCAGTCAAGGTCAACAAGCTGCAGGGCGACAGCAACTCTGCTACGATGACCACCGGCGAACCCAACAAGAACTGGTACTATGTTGACGTCTGCTATGACGACGTGAACACCGAGTGCATGGCCCAGACCCGCGTTGAGAACGCAGGCGACCTGCGCCATGTCAACTTCCTGGTTTCTCCCTCCGGTCTGGAAGGCCGTTACAGCAAGTACTATGATTACATTGACTCGCTGTACGATGGCTACACCTACACCAAGAACAAGAATCCCGATGTGGATGATGACGGCAATGTTGTGTTGAACAACGGCAAGCCGCATTACTCTTACACCAAGGCGGAGAACAAGAACGAGACCCGTTACACCGATACCTGCTACGAGGATACCTGGTTCACCTCTATCTGCAGCCCCATCTACTTCGACAATAATTACTTCTATTACGTTGATACCACGACCAACCAGAACCTGTATAACAACATGCGCCGCCAGCAGTCCGAGAACGGCAACAACGGCAGCTCTGGTTCCGGCAGCTCTGGTAACAACTCCCAGATGCAGCAGTTCATGAAGAAGATGCAGAACCAGGGCCCCGATACTCTGGAAGCACGTCCGCGTAATGCGAACTACTATATCCGCAAAGAGGATTCCAGCAGCAGACCCGGCGGCTTCAGCATGAGCAGCTTTACCAAGACGGATGACCCGTTTGATATCATCCTGATGTACTACAACGATCTGAAGGAAACCAGCAGCAACTTCAATGATGACGACAGCAATGCCAAGGTCCTGGCCGAAGCTGGCACCATCTATAAGATCGATACCAGTGCAAAAGATAAGCATACCAAGGTTGAAAACAACCTGAACACCGAGTGCCTGGCAGACGCTGCTGCAAAGCGGATCTACCCCGCACTGGTACACTCTACCGCACTGTATGATGGCAAGCTGTACTTCAACGTCAACAACGCCATCTACCGTATGGACCCGACCACCGGCGCAGTGGAAGAAGTGAAGGAATACAACACCGTCTATGGCGGCATTAAGCTGACCAAGGATAAGGACGGCAACATGGTTCCCGATACCCACTTTCCCGGCATGAGCATGGTTATCATGGATAGCGCCCAGGATACCAGCAGTGTGAAGTATCTGGGCACCTTCAAGAACCATCCTCTGGCTGGCCTGACCCTGCGTGACAGCTACAGCTTTGCTACCACCACCCAGCAGGGCCAGACTGTGATCACCGGCATCAACACCACCAAGGATCAGCTGGTCGTTTCTGTCGGCACCAACCTGTCCAACACCTATAAGGAACTGGTGGACGGCAAGGCAGAAGTCAAGACCGATGCCTCCGGCACTTCTTATGCAAACCGTAAGAGCTACAAGACCGAGTCCTGGAACTACAACCCGAGTTACAACCAGAACATGAGCAGCTCTGACGAGAAGAACAAGAACGAAGAGTTCATGTGGTGCGCTAACCTGGTTGAAACCATGCCGATGTCCGACATGGTCAGCGACCTGAGCAGCGGCGCAACCACCGATGTTACCGTTGAAGCATGGTGCGATACCCCCGCTTACACCCAGGCCCGCACCAACAAGTACGGCCTGACCAAGGGTGAAAAGGTGTACGCTGACGACGCACTGCCCAAGGGCCATACCTGGGCTCTGGACGAGCTGGAAACCAAGTCCGTTGGCAACAATGTGTACCTGTGCGCCGACTGCCATACCGCAACCGAGAGCGTACCTCACACTGTAACCCTGCCGGATGCAGTTGAAGGTGTTACCCTGACCCTGGGCACCACCAGCAACACCTACCTCAAGGACGATACCGTTACCCTGACCGTAGAAAAGGAAGGCACCGATATCGTTACCGTTACCGCAAAGAACGGCGATACCGATGTTGCTCTGACTGAAGTTCAGGAAGCAGCGCAGGATGAAGCCGCAGCCCAGGCTACCACCGAAAAGGCTAAGACGGTTTACACCTTCACCATGCCGGACGGCGATGTGACCATCAGCGTTGAAAAGAACGCTAAGACCTATGAGGTCAAGCAGGCGGAAACCACCAACGGCAAGTTGGAAATCAGCCCGGCCACCGCTGCTGAGGGCGCGACCGTTACTGTTAAGGTTACCCCGGATGCCGGTTATGCCCTGAAGGAAAATGGCCTGAAGGTTACTTACACCGATGCCGACAACAAGGAACAGACCGTTGAAGTGAAAGCTGGCACCGAAGCCAACACCTACACCTTCACCATGCCTGCTTACGCTGTTAATGTCAGCGCAGAGTTCGAAGCTACCTATACCATTACGGTTGACACAAAGGCCCAGACCAACGGCAAGACCGAGGCTGACGCCAAGACTGCTGTTGCAGGCACGACCGTAACCATTACCGCTGCGGCAAACGATGGCTATGAGCTGAAAGCTGACAGCCTGAAGGTTACCGCAGGCGATAAGCCTGTTGAAACCAAGGCTGGCACTGCTGCCAACACCTACACCTTCACCATGCCCGCAGCAGATGTTACCATCACTGCAGAGTATGTAGAAAAGAAACCGGAAGCCTACACTGTGACAGTGAACAAAGCTACTAACGGCACTGTGACCGCAGATAAGGAAACCGCCGCAGCAGGTGATACCGTTACCCTGACTGTTAAGGCAGACGAGACTATGTACTCTCAGGCTGTGCTGGCTGAGGACGGCCTGAAAGTTGCTGACAGCAAGGGTGCTGCAGTTGCATGCACCGCTGGTGCTGACGGCACTTACACCTTCACCATGCCTGCCGACAACGTAACTGTCACCGCAACGTTTGAAATCGTTGCATATGGTGTTGAGGTTGCACCGACTGAACATGGTTCTGTTACCTTTGATGGCGGCAAGAAGTACTTCAAGGTTGGCGAGAATGTTACTGCTACCTTTACCGCAGAGGCTGGATATGAGCTGGCTAGTGCTTCTTATCAGGAAGGCAACAAACCTACAGACATTACAGCCAAGGTTAAGGAAGCTAGCAACACTTACACCTTCACTATGCCTGAAAACTATGTGAAGATCGAAGCAACCTTCACTGCTGTTCAGCCTACTGAACCTACTGAGCCCACCGAACCCACCACTCCGGATGAGAACGGCGGTGACAACACCGAAACCGAGGCTCTTGAGGCCGAGGAGCGCACCGCTCACGGCGCTGCTGAAAAGACCACCGTTACCGCAATGGCTGTCTTTACCTGCACCGATAAGAACTGCGCAAGTGCACAGTTTGTGGATGCTACTGTAAAGCAGATCAGCGGCGTTACCACTGCTACCGTCAACTTCAACGGCAAGGACTACACCGCCAAGTACGGCGAGAAGAACGGCTGGGTTGAAGAAAACGGCAAGAAGTACTGGTACGAAAAGGGCGTGAAGCAGGGTACCACCGGCCGCGGCAAAGAGATCTATGATCCCGATTCCGACGCCTGGTACTGGCTGGATGCTGTCCAGGGCGGCGCAATGACCGTCAGCAAGGACGTTTATCAGGAATCCGCCGCCGGCCAGTGGGCTGATAAGCCCGATGGCACCGGCAAGTGGGTCCGTTACGATGAGAACGGCCACATGGTCAAGGGCTGGCAGACGACCGATAAGGGCACCTACTACTTTGACCTGATCACCGGCGCTATGGCTAAGGGCGCAGGCGATATTGACGGTGTACCTTGCGCATTTGACGAGTACACCGGTATCGCTCTGGACGGCCAGTGGCTGACCATCAAAGGCGCTGACTTCTGGTACGAAAAGGGCGTTCGCCAGGGCCTGGATGGCCGCGGCAAGGAAATCTATGACCCGGCTTCCGACGCTTGGTACTGGCTGGACGCCGTTGACCAGGGCAAGAAAGCCACCAGCAAGGATGTCTATCAGGAATCCGAAGCTGGCCAGTGGGCTGACCGCGCCGATGGCACCGGCAAGTGGGTCCGTTACGATGCACAGGGCCACATGATCAAGGGCTGGAGCGCGGACAAGCGTTACTATTTCGACCCGATCTATGGCACCATGGCTAAGGGCGATGCAGTCATCGACGGCCGTACTTATCACTTTGATAAGAACACCGGCGTTCTGCAGTAATCCCACAGCCGAACAATGAGCTGTAACCAGCCCATTAACCCCTAAATAGAAATGCCGCAGCAGATGTAACAGTCTGCTGCGGCATTTTTGTATTTGTGGGCATAGGTTCGGTGAAATATTTGCCAGGCCAGTAGGGCGGGTGACCCCACCCCGCCGAAAGCTAGAAATAGTACACGATTAAAAAATCGCAATTTACCTTACCCGCATAATAAAGGCAACACACAAAAACATGGCGAACACATCAGGCCGGTGCAAGGGCAAAACCTACTAAAAAGCTGCGGCTAAATTTGGCAAATATGGCGCGCGAAGTATAATTTTTGGAGGATATCACAAGCAGAACAAACAAACTTTGTCAGTTCAAACAACAAAAAAACAACAAACTGGCATGAATGCCAAAGAATGCGGCCGCGAATTGTGAAAGATTTTAATATATTTTCTTCGTTTTCTCCTTACCTGTTATCATTTGAATTTGCAATCGAAATATGGAACTTGTATAATAGAATAAAAGAAAAGTGTAAACTAAATGGGTGAAGAGGATTTGGTGCAATGGAAGATAAAAATAGATTCAGCATTCTGCTGGAGCATTTGCTGGAAGTTGCGGAGGTCAAGAACTATACCCTGGCCAAGCGCCTGCAATACGATGTTTCCTATATCAGCAAATGGGTCAGCGGCCGCATGCTGCCTGCCAAAAAGACTGAAAAGCGTGTGATGGAGGGCATCAGTGCCTGCGTGGTGGATGAAGCCACCGATGATGGCCGTGACCTGCTGCTGCGGGAATACAGCGTTAGCATCCCCAGTGACCTGAAAGCCGCCATTTATGATAACCTGATTGCTGAATATGATTATTTGCAAGAGGAGCTGGACAGCGGCGAAGCGCGCATTGGCCCCTATACGGACTTTTGGGCCGAGCTGAACATGCTGCAATACCTGACCAAAATGGCGCACCCCGTGCTGCGCCGCGTCAGCCAGCTGGACATTGTGGCTGTGATGGACCTGATGGAAATGGCGCGCGAATACCGCCTGAAAGTTGCCAACCTGCAAAACGGCCAGCTGGTGGACCAGCGCAGCTATGATAACGTCTATTTCAAGCTGATGATCGATATCAGCCGCGAAAAATGGGACCCCATCTATGATGCCGCGCTCATTATTAACGTGCTGACCAACTTCAGCCATATTCATTTCAAGCTGTTTGGCAGCACCGCGGCTGCCGGGCGCGCGGTGTTTGTGGTCAAGGGCGATTTTGCCATTACCGGCCTGCTGGTCAGCCACAGCCGCTGCGCTGCCGTTACCGCCACCGAGGATCCGCAGAACTGCGAAAGCCTGTATGATAACTTCTCCAAGCTCTGCGTGCGGGATGACCAGCTTTTCCGCGATACCAGCATGCGCCAGCTGATCAGCCAGTACGACTATATGCACACGCTGCTGGCCTCCAATCTGCGGTGGATGTTCGGCCACCTGAATGAGCTTCTGCTGCCGGATGACTTGTTTGAAGAGATCCTGACCGCCCACGAGGCCGAGCTGAAAGATTTTTTGGGTGCTACCCCTGCGGAGCTGCGTAGCGTACACAACCTTGCCAAAGGTGTGGTGGAGGAAACAAACATCCGCATCCTGATTTATGAAGCTGCATTTTCCTCCATGGCGGTTTCCGGCGAGCTGGACTTTTTCAGTTACAAGGTCAACCTTACCCCGGATCAGCGCAGCCGGTGCATCAGCTATGTGCTGCAGCTTTGCAAGCAGCGTGAAAAACTTGAATTCCGCTTGATCAGCGGCCGCATTGTGAACGATTTCCAGTATGTGGCGGACCCCAATATGTTCCTTTCTGGCGCTGCATCGTATCTTCGGCTGGATAACAACTGCCCCGTCAACCGGATTGCAATGGTCAACAACAGTGTGATGGAAGACCGCCTGAGTGAATATTTTGATCAGGTCTGGAATTTGGATGACCAGAACGTGACAAAAGAGCGCAACGCCATTGCGGAGCACATCCATCATGTCCTGCAGGGAATCCATCTGATTACTCGCGCCAAAAGTGATGAAATGGAAGAACTGCAAGAGAACTGGATGAACAAAATCTAAAAATACAACATACATACGCATAAACATAAAGCCCTGGCTGCTGCGGTAGCTGGGGCTTTTGTTGCACCGAGGAAAATGAAATTGCAAGAAAACTCCATGCCAAAGCGTGAAAATCCATGTGAAAAAAGTGAATCATGCGGAATCAATTTCTGGAAATTTGTGCCATGGGATTCTCGTGCTTTCCGTAAACAGGAATGGTATACTATGTTCAGCACCGAAGATAATTATAGCATTATGGTTCGGCGACGCTGTGCAACGATGTGCACAGCAGGGGAAAGCGCCATAAAGGTTTGGCCTGATTTGATTTGGATAATTTAATTCCCTGCAACTATAAGGGAAAGACATTTGGAGGAAATTGCAATGAATGAAAACGCGATGTTGACTGGCAAGCCCAGCATTGACCGCCCCTGGATGAAGTTCTATCCAGATGTTCTGCGCGGTATCCAGGTTCCGGCCTGCACCGTGGAGCAGTACCTCTCCGTGCGCGCTGCAGATCCTAACGTGATTGCCATGCACTACTATGGCGTGGATATCACCTGGGGTACCGTGTTCCGTAAGGTGGACGCCACCGCCCGCGCTCTGCAGGTGCTTGGCGTCAAGCAGGGGGACCAGATCCCCGTGTTCCTGCGTTCTGTGCCGGAATTCATTTATCTGCTGCTGGCAGCCGAGCGCATCGGCGCTTCGCTGCTGTGCCGTGACAACACCCTGGAAGAAAACATTGAAGCTGTTCAGAAAGCCAATGCCAAGGTGATTTTTGTTCACGACTTCTTCTCCAAGGCCGAAATCGAAGCCTACCGTGAGCAGACCAACGTGAATACCTATGTTATCGTTCCCGCTCTGGAAAGCGGCGACCGCGCCGCTATGCCGGTTTACCTGCAGCATTCCCTGGATGCCCTGTATCCGGATGTTCCCGCCCGTGGCTCTGATACCATGATGTGGGCTGATTTCTGTAACATGGGCCAGCGTTTTCGCGGCTTTGTGCCCGCTCCTGTCAACATTGACCGCCCGCTGCTGCGCGCCTACACCAGCGGTTCCACCGGCCCTTCCAAGCAGGTCATCCATTCTGCACACAGCATCATTGGTGTGCTGGCCCAGATGAACTTTTATGGCTCTTCGGATAAATTCCGCCCCACCTGGCTGCTGACCATCCTGCCCCCGGCTCTGATCGCTGTTGTGGTTTCCATGATGCTGCTGCCCCTGGCCGGCGGTATGCTGCTCATTCTGGATCCGTTTGTGGATGTGTACGATGTTGACCTGGAAATGATGCGCTACCGCCCCAACAACTGGCCCCTGATCCCCATGTTTGTGGAGGTTATCCGCCGCAGCAAGCGTCTTCCGGCTGACTATGATATGTCCCACATGCTGGCCATCGGCGCCGGCTGCGAGGCATTCAACAACAAGCAGCTGCGCAATGTTGAGGAGTTCCTCAAGCAGCATAACTGCAACCTGCGCTTTACTGCCGGCTACGGCAGCAGCGAGGCCGGCTCCAACGCCACTCTGCCCATGGCTCCGTTCCCGGTGCGTGACGGCAACGTTGGTGTGCCGATGATCCACAGCGTCATCAGCATCTTCAAGCCCGGCACCCAGGAAGAGCTGACCTACAATACCCCCGGTGAGATCTGCATGACGGGCCCCGGCGTGATGCTGGGCTATGACCGCCCCGAAGCAACCGCCAAGGCACTGCAGGTCCACGCAGACGGCAAGACCTGGCTGCACACCGGCGATATTGGCTATATGTCCGAGGACGGTGTGCTCTACACGATGACCCGCGGCGCATCCCCGCGCTTTGGCGGCGGCGACCTGATGGTGCAGCCGCTGGAGAACATCGTGGCCGATGCCGACATCAAGGGCATCAAGGACGAGTTCTTTGTTATCGTGCCGGATGATGAGCACGAGGGCTGCTTCCTGCCGTACCTGTACGTCCAGCTCAAAGATGGCTACACCTTGGACGATGTGCGCGATAAGATCAATGCCTGCCTGCCGGAACGTTACATGCGTCCGGTGGAGATTTTCACCGTACCGGAACGCCCGTTCTTCCACTTCAAGACCAACCGTATTGGCCTGAGCAAAGAAATCATCGCCAAGCGCAACCAGCAGAAAGAGAAAGCCAAGCGCAACAGCTTTGCCGATGGCTGCATTGCCTGATGACTTTGGCGTGATAAAATCATGATAATGTAACGGCATGTGCCACCTTATGATAGAGATAAGGGGGCACATGCCTTTTGTTTTGGGGTGGGGGAGCGGATGAAGATGAACGGTACGCGCGGTTGGGGGATAGGGGAGAAGGGCGATCGGATTCCGGTGCGGGGGAGATACTTGTGAAGTTGTAAAGGCAATACCGCATAATTCTAAGTGCCGATACGGCGAGCGAGGTACGGCAGATG
>ERZ833963.3699-NODE-3699-length-11504-cov-2.173465_pt1 | contig 11504 bp, 8 predicted proteins | sample MGYA00519693_ERZ833963 | MGnify/ENA primary metagenome ERZ833963 (study PRJEB31850, sample SAMEA3708748) | human gut metagenome | biome: human gut; feature: human-associated habitat; material: faeces | place: China | collected 2014 ... | reverse complement strand
GTTTTTATGTATGGCGATGAAACATTAACATCTATATATTGTACATTGCTATGTGTTGTCTTAATATCTTGTAACATAGACTGAGTTAACTCGGCTTTTTTAGGTAAGTCTTTACTATCTCCTAATCGAATTTGCACCCCCGATACGGTATACGCCATTATTGCATCAGGGTCTCCTATATTGACTTCTGCAATATTCTTGAAGGTGCTTTCATCAAGAGAGTTCAAGTATTCAAGAGCCGCCAAAATGGGCTTATCCACAACGGTATCACCTAACAAAATATTTCCTGCCTTAACGCCTGATATCATTGGTACCGACGTATCTTGTATTGCAGGCTCTGATGCAATCACTTGACCTTTACTATCAAGTGTTAGATAGCCAAACTGAGCTGGTACAACTGCAACAGCTTTGCGCTCTATGACACGAACAACCATTGTAAATGGCAATTGATAACTAATTTGGGCCTCTTCAACCCGTAAGTCTTTCGCCAATCTAGTTTTTAATTTCTCTGTACTAATTTGCAATATATTTACAGGTTCATGAATATCCCCTGCTACCATTACATCTTGTACAGTTACCTTATCCGATCCTATAATTTTTAAGGATCCAAAAGGAATAGGTAGTGTAAACAATCCCACCAACACGAGAGTAACTGCACCACCGATTTTTAACACTCGTTTTCTAAATACAGCCCGTTCATCATGAACAGGTGTAGAAGACTGCATCTCCCCAGAGTTGGATGGATGGTATTGCTTATCATCCATAGATAACTCCTTATGTTCTATTCAGCCCTTAAAATTTCCCTATACTAGCTGTTAATAGAATCTTTTCACATAATGTTGGAAAGTCAATTCCCATTTCTTTAGCTGCCTTTGGTACTAAAGACGTTGCCGTCATACCTGGCACAGTATTGTATTCTAGAACATACATATTATCTGCATGATCTGTCATAATATCAACACGAATAACCCCACTGCCTTGTACTTCGCGATACACAAGTTCCCCTATGCGTTGCATCTCAGCAGTCATTTCTTCACTAATAGGCGCAGGTACTAAATATTCTGTAGCACCTACAGTATATTTACTGGTATAGTCATACTCCCCAGAATGTGGACGGATTTCAATTACTGACAATGCCTTTCCGTCAAGAACGGATACTGTAAATTCACGACCATCAAGAAATTGCTCTACTACAAGAATCGGATCATATTTTAGTGCCTCTGTAACAGCATCCTCCAATTGTGCCTCATCACGAACAATGGTAACGCCAATACTAGAGCCTTGAGTAGCAGATTTCACCACTACAGGAATCGTAAATTGTTTACGAATATGTCCTATAATAGCTTCTGCAGATTCTAAATTACCATTAAAGGATTCAGAAGTAGCTGTTGGAATATTAGCCCCTTTGAAAACATCTTTGCTTACTTTTTTATTCATTCCTACCGCATGAGCCATGATGCCCGATCCAGTATATGGAATTTCTGCCATTTCAAGTAAGCCTTGTAATGCACCATCTTCACCATAACGACCGTGAATTGCATTAAATACAATCTCTCCACCTAAGGATTCAATGTCTTTTAAAACAGTACGAGGATTAAGTTCTAATGTTTGGGCATTATACCCCTTGCTTTCGAGTGCTTCCGCAATAGCAGCGCCAGTACGGCGAGATACTTCAGCCTCTTTGGAAGGGCCACCCATCAATACGATTATTTTTCTATCTTTCATTGTAAGCCTTCCTCCAATATAGCTAATAATTTTGGTCCATATTGATTAATAGAACCAGCCCCCATTGTGATAACCAGATCATTAGGTCGCACAATTTTTGCCAATACAGCCGGTATATCATCAACAGATGGTACATAATGTACAACCTTATGTGTAGCAGCTTCAACAGCGTCAGGAATAGTACGTCCATCGATACCTGCAATCGGATCTTCACCAGAACTGTAAATATCTGTCATATATATTTCATCAGCACTGGTAAAAGCAGTGGCAAATTCATCTTTCAACAAGCTTGTACGTGTATACCGATGCGGTTGAAACACACAAATAACGCGATGTTTTTCAAGTTCTTTTGCCGCTTTTAAGGTCGCTTTAATTTCTGTTGGATGATGTGCATAATCATCGACAACCCAGACTCCACCAACATGACCTTTTGTTTCAAAACGTCGTTTTGCACCGATAAATTTACCTAACGCTTTTGTAATAAAGCGATTTTCTACACCGCAACATTCATGAGCCACAATAAAGGCTGCCAATGAGTTTAATACATTATGTTCTCCAGGCACGCGCAAGCTGATACGGCTTATATTAATACCTTTATGATATACATCATATAGCAAGGAAGAGTCCACATAATGAATATTTTTTGCTACATAATCATTATTATCCTCTAAACCATATGTAATAAAAGTACGTTTTACGCGGCTCATAACATAACGAATATTTTCATTATCACCACATACGATAGCCTTGCCCGCTTCTGGTAACGTTTCGACGAACTCACAGAAAGCGTTTAACAAGTTATCCATAGTCTTATAATGATCCATATGATCATCTTCAATATTAGTTATAACGATAGTATGTGGATGCAATTTTAAAAATGAACCATCGCTCTCATCCGCTTCCACAACTGAAAAATGGCCTTTCCCAAGGCAACTGCTACCTTTGAGATAATCTACTTCGCCACCGATAATTACCGTAGGGTCCGCATTAGCCTCCACTAAAATTTGTCCAATCATTGAAGTTGTAGATGTTTTACCATGCGCACCAGCTACTGCGATACCATCTGTTACATCTAATACAGCCTTTACAATATCAGAACGATGTAAAATGGTAATCCCTTGCTCTTTAGCGGCAACAATTTCAGGATTGTCTTCACGAATTGCTGTGGAACGAACTATGGCATCAACACCATTTACATATTCTTTATTATGCCCGATATGCACCGTGGCCCCCATATCTCTAAACTTAGAAATCACTGCAGATTCAGCAATATCTGAACCAGATACATCATAACCTTTTTGAATCAAAATATTCGCTATCGCACGCATACCAGATCCACCAATACCGATAAGGTGAATTTTGTGAATACCGTCTAACATAAAACCTCTCCTTGTTACTTTGCAATAGATAAAGCTAATTTTGCAATATCATGAGCCGCATTCGGTTTTCCCAATTGCAATGCTCGGTCTCCCATTTGTGCCAACAAATCACGGTTGGCCATAAACATCTCGATTTCCCCTATTAAATCGTGAGCACTCAACATTTTATCTACAATCATATGCGCCGCCCCTTCTTGTACAAAGATACGTGCATTATAGGTTTGATGATCTTCCGCTGCGTATGGATACGGTATCAATACGGATGGAATACCGCGAACTGCTAATTCTGCAAGACCTATAGCACCAGATCTAAATACTGCTAAATCGGCTGCTGCTAGTGCTTTTGGCATATCATGTAAATACGGCAAAATCAAAGATGAACTACCTAAACCATCCCCATCGGTAATGCCCAATTGGGATAAAACAGATTCATATTCTCCGTTTCCCGTAATATGGATTAATTTAATACCTTTCACACCTTGGAAGTGTTTATGTACATCTATCATAGCATTGTTAATAGTTCTCGCCCCTCGAGAACCTCCAGCTATGAGTACTGTAAAGGTATCATCACTTAAGTTGAAATAGTTACGTCCCGCTGTTCTCGAATCAACTAGCACATCTGGACGAACAGGATTCCCTGTATAGACTACGCGCTTTGCTTTAGAAAACGATGCTTCTGCATCCTTATATCCTAGGGCTACCACATCAACAAAACGACTCAGAATTTTATTAGTAATGCCTGCTATGACATTCTGTTCTTGAATTATAGTAGGAATATTATGTAATGCTGCAGCCAAGAGAACAGGCCCACATACATAACCCCCAGTACCAATAACCACATCAGGTTTAAACTTACAAACTATAGCATTAGCTTTTACAATGCCTAAAGCAGTTTTACCTAATGTGACTAATGTACCTAACGATAATTGACGCTGCAAGCCTTGCACAGGAATCGTAGTAAACTCTATCCCCTCTTTAGGAACTAATGTAGCCTCGAGACCTTGCTTGGTACCAACATATAACACCTTTGCATCAGGATTCTGTTTCATAATTTCCTTATATATAGTTATTGCTGGATATATATGTCCACCAGTGCCACCACCTGAAATAATAACACGTTTCATTAATGGTGTCCTCCCTCTTGCAACATATGAACACAACGTTTAAAGTCATCTCCACGCTCTTCAAAACAGCTGTACCAATCAAAGCTTGAGCAAGCCGGAGATAATAGCACAATATCGCCAGTCTCTGCCAATTTATAGCCTTGTTCTACGGCTTCTTTCATGGATAAAGCACGATAAATCGGCTTCACACCAGCCTCTTTTGCAGCCATCTCAAAACGATCTGCCGCTTCCCCCATAAATATAACAGCTTTAGTATGCTCTTTAACTAGCTGCATAAAATCTTCTAAAGGCGTCATTTTATCATGACCACCAGCTAATAGAATAACTTGTTGATCAAAGGATTCTAATGCTTTAACCACAGAATCTACATTAGTCGCTTTAGAATCATTATAAAATGTAATACCATCAATCGTCTTAACGCGTTCTAAACGATGTTCAACGCCATGGAACTCATTAATAATACGATGAATTGTTTCTACAGGTACGCCCAATGCATGAGATAAAGCAATAACGGTCAATATGTTTTCAATATTATGACTGCCTGGAATATGAATATCTTCATCTGCAATAACAAATTTTGCTACCCCATCTTTAGCAATATAACATTGCCCATCAGCATAATAAGCGCCATTCTCTACGGCTTTTTTTTGACTAATTTTTAGAATATGACTAGGCGCACGATGTTCCATATCAGCTACAACGGGATCATCTATATTCAACACTAAATAATCTGTACTTAATTGATTTTCAAAGATGCGTTCCTTCGCAGCAATATAGTTTTCCATCGTCTTATGACGAGCTAAGTGATCTGGAGTAATATTGAGCATAATAGCCCCAATAGGCCTAAAATGCTTGATTGTCTCTAATTGATAACTAGATAATTCAGCTACCAAAAAACCGTCTGCAGGCATAGAATACGCCACTTCACTAAGGGAATCACCAATATTTCCACCGACGTGAACTGGTTTTCCAGAGCCTTCTAGTACTTTAGTTAATAAGGTTGTTGTCGTAGTCTTACCATTTGTACCAGTAACAGCTACGATAGGTGATTTAGATACTTCATAAGCTAATTCTACTTCGCTGACCACGTCAATACCACGGGCATGTGCTGATTTTACAATCGGAATATCTAAAGAAATACCTGGAGAAATAACGATACGGTCCACGCCATCTAGCAAGGATTCATCTTGACGTCCTGTAATAATATTTCCCCCTGCCGCAACAAGTCGTTTCTCCTCAGCCGTAGGCAGTGTCATAGGCTTATAATCATTTAACACAACATGCGCACCCACTTGGGCTAATTCCCAAGACGCGCCTATACCGCTGGCTCCAGCGCCAAGAACAAGTATATGTTTATCTCCGTATTCCATCTATATCACCTAAATTATCTACAAAATTAATGTATCCTATCTAATAAGCATACCATTATTTACAACTTCCGTTAAGTATTATCTTATAAAGTTATAGTCGCTAAAAGTACACCAATAACGGCTAAAACAGCTCCACCAAACCAGAAACGATTAACAACTGTTTGTTCTGCCCATCCGGAAAGTTCAAAATGGTGATGAATAGGACTCATCTTAAATACACGCACACCACGTGTTTTGAAAGAAATAACTTGAATAATAACAGATAATGCTTCCATAACAAAAATGCCACCAATCACCACAAGTAGCAATTCTGTTTTAGTTAAAATAGCCATTGCTGCAAAGGCACCACCTAATGCCAAAGAGCCTGTATCCCCCATGAATACTTTTGCAGGGTTCACATTATATACCAAGAAGCCAAGACATACAGCTGCTATTATAGCGCCGAAGTACGCAACACTTTCAGCACCAATAGAATTTGTCATCGATGCAGCCATCAGACCAATAACAGAGAATGCTATCGCCGCCACTGCTGATGTACCACCAGCAAGACCATCAAGACCATCTGTTAAATTTACTGCATTTGTAGCTCCTACAATAATCAAAAATGCCAATACATAATAACCCCATCCCAATTGTAATTGTATATCTACAACAGGAATCCATAATGTGGTAGGAACAACCATAATCTCAGTAATGCAATAACAGAATACAGCAGCCAATATAAATTGTCCAAGTAATTTTTGCTTCGCTGTTAAACCAAGATTGCGTTTTTTTACAGCTTTTACAAAATCATCAAAAAAACCTAATAAACAATGACCCAGTGTTAAAAATAATAACATTCCTGTGCCCACATTCCATGGTGCAAACAATGCCACGCCAATAATAAGGGCCACCATCATAAAAGCACCACCCATTGTTGGCGTACCGGCTTTTGCTTGATGACTTTCAGGGCCTTCTTCACGAATACTTTGTTGTGCGTGCAAAGAACGCAACATAGGAATAGCAATTTTACCTAGCACTACCGTAATGATGAAAGTCGCTACGAAGGCTAATAGAATGTGATTTATCATATGAATCCTCTACTTATTAATAAATAGGACGGCTAGATATAACTAGCCGTTACCTATTATTCTCGATCCTTTAATTCTTCAACAACGCGCTCCATTCGTAAACCACGGGAACCTTTCACAAGGATAACATCCCCTTTTTCACGAATATCACTGTATGCGTTTGCCATTTCTAAATGACTCTTACAACGGAATGCAGTTAAACCTGCTTTTTTCGCTTCCTTTGCAATAAAGGCAGCAGCATCACCAAAGGTGAATACAACACTATACCCCTCTTCAGCAAGCAAATGGCCGATTTCACGATGTGCTTCTTCAGAGAAGTCGCCGAGCTCGAGCATATCGCCGAGCATTGCAATTTTACGCTTACCTTCCAACTGACCAAGCGCTTTAATCGCTTCAGCCATGGATGAAGGATTTGCATTATAAGCGTCATTTAAGATAACAATATCTTCAAACGGAACGATTTCTTGACGCATTGGAGTTCCACTAAACTCACTCAAACCTTTGCGAATTGTGTTGGATTTAATGCCTAGCACTCGACCTGCAACGATAGCCGCCAATGCATCATATACATTGTGTTCACCAATCATAGGCAAGAAGATATCAAAAACTTCATCATAACACTTACAAGTGAACTTAATACCGTCTTTTTTATAGCGCAAATGACTACCAATACAAGTAGCATTCCGTTCAATACCATAGGTAATTGTTTTACCCTTAGCTAAACGATCCATAGCTTTTACATATGGATCATCTTCATTAAGGATAGCCACGCTGTTTTCAGGCAAGCAACGAATCAATTCACCTTTCGCTTCGGCAATGGCTTCTCGAGAACCTAAAAGCTCGATGTGACTAGTGCCAACATTAGTAATAATCCCCATCGTTGGTTCTGCAATCAAAGCCAATTCTTCGATTTGTCCGAGCCCACGCATCCCCATTTCAACAACACAGGCTTCATGCTCAGCAGTTAAGCGCAATAGTGTTTTTGGTAAGCCAATTTCATTATTAAAATTTTTCTCAGTTTTTAATACATTAAATTCTGTACCAAGTACGGCTGCCACCATTTCCTTTGTTGTAGTCTTACCAGATGAACCGGTAATAGCAACTACAGGAATATCAAAACGGCGACGATGATAACGTGCCAAATTTTGATATGCTACCAAAGTATTGTCTACCTCGATGCAAGCAATACCTTCTACAGAACGTCCTTTTTCAACGATAGCCCCTGTAGCACCTTTTTCGATAGCCGTATTGATAAAATCATGGCCATCAAAGGTATCACCTTTTAAGGCTACAAATAAAAAGCCTGATTCAATAGTTCTCGTATCAGTAGACACATCGAAAAACTTAATATTGTCGGTATGTGCACTCGTCCCCTTTGTGGCCTCCAGTACTTGAGACAATGTAAATTCTGCCATATTAGATCTCCTTGAGGGCTGCTCGCGCCTCTTCACGATCATCAAAATGGATCGTTTTATCCTTTAAGATTTGGTAATCCTCATGCCCCTTACCTGCAATGAGTACAATATCCCCAGGTTTTGCATGTTGTATTGCATGTTGAATCGCTTCCCTACGATCAACGATAACTTCATAGTGAGTTCCTTCTCGAAGGCCGTCTTTAACGCCGACTTCCACATCGTTAACAATTTTTACAGGATCCTCTGTACGCGGATTATCAGATGTAACATACACAACATCACCGTATTGTGCCGCAATGCGTCCCATAATAGGGCGTTTCGTTGCATCTCGGTCACCGCCACAACCAAAGACTACAATAATACGATTTTCTTGAATAGCCTTTGCTGTTTGTAAAATATTTTCTAACCCATCTGGTGTATGTGCATAGTCTACAACAACAGCAAATGGTTGCCCTTCTTCAATCAATTCAAAACGACCAGGTACAGCACTAAATGTTTTCAACGCTTTATCGATGTCTTCCATGGAAATACCTTCTAATAGGCAGGCACCAATAGCTGCTAATGTATTATACACATTAAACAAGCCAGTCGTATTCATTGCAACTGTATAATCATGACCATCATAAGATACCGTGTAACGGCTAGACTTTGGCGTCATATCAACGTCATGAGCATTCAATGTGCCGCTACCATCGATACTATAGGTAATGATAGGGGCTGTAGTTTTTTCAACAACCCGCTGTCCATAGGCATCATCAATATTGATGACAGCACCCTTACCAGATTTTACTTGGTTTGGTTTGCTAACCTGTTCAAATAGTTTACATTTAGCTGCCAAGTAATTTTCAAATGTTTTGTGAAAGTCTAAATGATCTTGTGTAAGATTTGTGAATACAGCCGTATCATACTCAACACCAGATACGCGTCCTAAAGCCAACGCATGAGAAGATACTTCCATTACACAATGTGTAACACCCTCTTCTACCATTTGATGCAAAATATGTTGTAAATCTACTACGTCAGGAGTCGTATTATGAATCGGATATGATGTATCACCAATCATGATATGAACAGTACCAATCACACCGACCTTGTGACCTTGAGCTCTCAAAATATGACGAATCATATGAGTTGTAGTCGTTTTACCATTAGTACCAGTAACACCAATCATGCGCATGGAATTGGCTGGATAATCAAAAAAGTATGGCACACAGGCCATCATAGCCGCACGTGTATCTTCAACAGTGATAACACAAACATCACTATTTACCTCAACAGGTTTAGATACTAATACAGCTACTGCCCCAGCCTCAACAGCTTTATTAACATAGTCATGTCCATCGACAGTAGCACCATCTAAAGCAATAAATAAACTACCTGCTTTTACAGCACGAGAATCAGCGGTTACATCTAAAATTTCAACAGCTGTATTACCTTCTACATGCGGTGCATGTAAGGTTTTTACTATATCTTGTAAGTGTTTCATATACAATCTCCTTTACACGCAAAGGAAAGCAGCCCAATACGAGCTGCTTCGCCTGCTAGTCTATAATTTGCTGTTTCTCTTGCACATTACGTTCAGTAACAGCGCTTTTTGTGCTATAAACAAAAGAATCAGGCAAAACCATTCCTAGTTGTTCTTCTGCGATTTGTTGGATACGTACAGGAGACTTCAAAGAAGCCACTTCAACGTCCAATGCATCGTTATCTTTTGTTAATTGTACTACAGCTTGCTGTGTTTTAACTACCTCATAGCCCAACTTTGTACTGTATGCATTCATAACCATCATGATAAGCAAGCATGCAACTAATGCAGCAATACCATATACAACTTGCCACATCATAGGGCTTAAATCTAAAGCTACGTTTGCACTGCGTCTTCTCCCTTGTGCAATGACCAACATATCACCTTTTACTTGGCCCACAACAGCCTTTCTCGCTAACATAACACTTAACCCCTTCCAATTCTACAACTTTACTGCTACGCGCAATTTAGCGCTTCTAGCCCTCGGATTAACTTCAATCTCCCCTATACTTGGCTCTATAGCCTTATTTTTTGCCTTTACAACTGCCTTGTGATTACAAACACACACAGGCAATTGTCGAGGACATATACATGCGGTACTTAACTCTTTAAAAGTTTGCTTTGTAATTCGATCTTCCAAGGAGTGGAATGTAATAACTCCAATCTTTCCCTTTGGTTTTAACATCGATACAGCATCTACAAAACTATCATGCAAAATTGCTAATTCTCTATTTACTTCAATACGTATAGCTTGAAACGTCCGTTTTGCTGGATGAGGTCCATCTTGTCGCGCCTTTGCAGGTATTGCATTCTTAATAATTCTAACTAACTCACCAGTAGTAGTAATTCTTTTTTCTTGGCGTGCTTCAACAATAAACTCAACAATCCGTTTAGCCCATCGTTCTTCCCCATAGTCGCGGATAATTTGCAGTAATTGTTCACTGTCATATTCATTAATAATTTCCTCTGCCGTGAGAGGTGCATCTTTATCCATACGCATATCAAGAGGTCCATCATTCATATATGAAAAACCTCGTTCAGGGGTATCTAGTTGATAGCTTGATACGCCAAGATCAAATATAAAACCATCTACTTCATAGATGCCCGCATTTCGGAGGGCTTCTTTTAAGTTAGAAAAGTTTGTAGGTATTGTTAACACCTGACATTTCAAATCAGATAAACGCTGTCGAGCTATACTCAAAGCATCTTCATCTTGATCTAAACCTATAATCATGCCTTCTGGGTCTAGCATCTCGCCCACTGCGTGAGCATGTCCTGCCCCACCAAGGGTACAGTCCACATAAATGCCTTTTGGATTAGTTACGACGGAGTCCACCGTTTCACGTAAGAGTACGCTAGTATGATTAAATTCCATCATAGCCTCCTATAACATAATCCCTTCAAGCCCTTCAACTAATTCTTCCATGCTTTCAGCCACTTGATCATCATAGTAATCGTATTTTTCGCGGCTCCAGATTTCGACATGATCCCCAGCCCCTACAATAACAGCCTGTTTATCAAGGCTAGCATATTCACGTAGTGGTACAGGAATGAGGACACGACCTTGTTTATCATATTCAAGCTCAGCGGCACTACCAAAAACAAAACGTTTTAAGGCACGCACGCTAGCTTTAGTGGAAGATTGTGATTGTAAAGCAGTAGAAATTTTTTTCCACGCCTCTTCGGTGTAAATAGCCAAGCAGTTATCTAAGCCTTTTGTAACGATGCACAAATCGCCTAGTTGTTCACGTATTTTCGCAGGTATAATCATCCGCCCTTTTGTATCAATGGTGTGATTATATTCGCCCATGAACATACGTATCACCGCCTTTCACTATTTCTTATCCACCACTATATGGTAAATTCTACCACAATTCCCCACCTTTCACAACAAAA
>ERZ833963.3696-NODE-3696-length-11516-cov-40.160893_pt1 | contig 11516 bp, 8 predicted proteins | sample MGYA00519693_ERZ833963 | MGnify/ENA primary metagenome ERZ833963 (study PRJEB31850, sample SAMEA3708748) | human gut metagenome | biome: human gut; feature: human-associated habitat; material: faeces | place: China | collected 2014 ... | reverse complement strand
CGCCCCTTATAGGGGCTGTGCAAACCACTAGTTTACTAGTGGTTATGATTTTGGTATGTAGCCGTTAGTTACGCCTTACGCGCAGATATCCGTTCAATCTTCTTTTGTTGGGTTTGGTTTAATTTCTTCATATTCATAGCTCGCCAAAATAGATTTGCTGTCTAACCTAACTTTTTCTCCCTGAGAACGACGCACAGACTCTTGCTCTCTGAGACGACTATAAAACGAGGTTACACCGTACAGTGTCTTTATTTTTATCATGATCTCACTCCATTTCAAAGGCGTCAATTCCTTTCATAATTATAATACAGGGTACTAAATTTGTCAATATAACATATAAGATGAAGAGGCTCATTTGTAATATTGTATGGGTTAAGCTGAGAAATAATCATTTGTTGCTATTCAACAAGCACACCCCACCTCGCAAGGGTTTACGAGGTGGGGTGTGCTCCCGTTCATTCTAAACTATAAATAATGAGCCGCCATGTATAAAACTTACAAGATGACCGTAATTCTGTGCGGATGCCTTAGGACAACGAGACGTCCCACCTATGTCCGCAGAATTCAATATATTGATATTGAAAAATTTGTCGTATTGTGCTATAATGTAGCTGTAAATAAGGCAGACCTGCATAACGGTAAGCGGTTAACCCTCAATTTTGGAGGGTGTTTACCCTCTATTTTAAACTTAGGGGGTGGTGCGATGGAGCAATATTATCCTGTAATTCTGTTCCTTGTTGTAGCCACAGGCTATATAATAAGCATTAAAAAATAACCGCCCCTCCACCAAAAGTCGCGGTTATTTTTTACGAGATTTTTGGGGCTAACCGTTTATCAACAGGTTTGCCTTATTTCCATTTATATTATAGCAGTCACTTACGGCAAAGTCAACATTTTGGGTAAAATTTTTACCCGTTTTGAGACTTTTACGTCACCATAATGGCAATTTGTTGCTCTTAATAATGCCGTTGACAGAACGAGTAATGACATATATAATAATTTCGCACATCGTCCTTACCGCAGACCTGTTTGACAACGCGACAGGTTGCTGTCGGGAGAGGGGTGAGGCTGAATGGCTAAAATAAAAGTTACGACTAAAATTAAAGCCACAACCAAGACGCAAGTTAAGGTTCGTATTCGCCGTCATTAAAATGTGCCTTTAGGGAGTGCCGCGAGCGCTCCCTTTTGTTATACGCCATTGCTCGTTTTGTTAACAAAGCATTTGTTTATCACTCGTCTTTGCGTTCAGGTGGTTTATTTCCGGGCTTAATCTTTCTTTCAAGCTCCTGAACGACCCAGTAGTTATAACCAACCGACGACACTCGGTCTTTTCGCATACCGGACTGCTCCTTGACTTTTATAAGCGTTCCGGTGGGCGTGTATTTTAAGACTATTATTTCATTAATAAAAAGCGTTGTATGAATAAAGAGCAGTAAAAGCTTTCGTTTAAGTTCTGCGTCGTCGAGAATAGCTTGTACAATCCCGCGAGGTAATTCGTAGAAATCGTTTTCGGATGTAAGCAACTTGATTTTGTCCTGCCTAAACCCGTCACGCAACGCAAGATACATATCGTTATTGAATTGACCCGTGGCTTGTATAGCCCAAATAACCTTTGGAGCGTCTCTGTCGGTGCAACGCGCCGCAAATATCTCGTCGTTGCAACAGCTGAGCGGCGGGTATGTTATATTGTATTCCGGGTCGTATATGTCTCGCACGAGAGCGTCATACACACCTATACCAAGCCCCTTAAATCTTTTCATCAGCCATCGGGATTTCTGCGGCTTAACAAGCCGCCGCCGAGCGCTCAGGCAACCCAACACTTAACTTCTCGCGCTTCCTCGCGCTTGGATTTTTTGGAGCATCCTGCGTGACTCGAACACGCAACCCGTTGCTTACAAGGCAGCCGCTCTACCATTGAGCCAAGGATGCATATACTCGGATTTGACACCACTGGGACACATCATAGAGAGGTGCGGATGGTCTGACGTACCGAGCTTGTGGCATAACCCACACGTCCCCGTTGCGCAATACGGGATATTGGTTGCGGAGGCGGGACTTGAACCCACGACCTTTAGAGCATGAACCTAATGAGCTACCAACTGCTCCACTCCGCTATATAAAACAACAGCAAGCAAACCGTCTAACAATTGTCTAACACTATTATTATTTAGCGATTTTTCGCACCACGCGAACCGTTTATTAATTGCGTTATATGGGAAAAATCACGGTTCTACACTGCATGGAATCGAATGACACTGTTTGATATTCGCGTCACAACCACTGTTAACCGCAGGGTCGTTGGTTCGAGTCCAACAGGGGGAGCCAGGAAAAAGCACTTGCATTTGCAAGTGCTTTTTCAATTAAGCGCACCTTCGGTGCATGAAAAATGAAGTCGCTTCGCTAATGGAGTGCGGTCAAACCGCATAAAAAACAAGAGGTGCGTCTACTTCATGCGAGCATAGCGAACGCTTCATGACAACGAAGTTGTCGCTTCATGTTTGCGGAGCAAACACTTCATTTATTAAAAAGTCATTGTACTAAGTGAATTTTATTTAACTAACAGAGCAGTAAGACTAGAATCTTCCTGCTCTTTTTTTCTTTACCTACTGACCCAAACCGTCGACCCTGCCACACACAGCCGCACCGGCTGTTAACTGGCTCGGAGCACCGCGCTGCCTGCGGCAGATGAAGCGGTGCTCTGAGCAGGAAGAAACAACGAGCATTGCGAAGCGCTCCAAGCGAGCAAGGCGACTATGTTTCTGACCGAAAGGGTCGTTGACTTGAGTCCAATGGGGGCACAAAAACAAAAAATCCTGTCGAAAGACGGGATTTTTTGTTTTATTCAATATTTATCACTCGTTAAATGGGGGAAATTTCCAATGATTTGTACCTTTAAGGCATTTTTGGAAAAATTGTTTTAAATAAAGCACAGTTAAATATTTTAATGAGTAGAGTGTGACGCCTTCTCGGCTATGTGTGCCTTTAGAACAATATTTATATATTGAGATAACGAACGATCGTCATCCTCTGCAAAAATTCGTAATGCTTCCAAAATATCACTGTCAATGGTTATGCTTATTTTTTCTTTTAATGGTTTCAAAACTATCACCTCTAAAATAATTATACGCTAAAATCTTATTTACTATTGACAAGTAGGATAAAGTAGTATAAAATGATACCGTCAGTTGTCAACAAAAAATACTGAGAGGTGATTTGAAATGAAGTATTGTTCAAAGTGTGGAAAGGAAATTATGGACGAAGCCGTGATTTGTCCCGGATGTGGCTGTGCGCAAGAAAACAATGTGCCGGGAAATAATGCTCCGCAAATTAAGACGGCTTTAAGTAATCTTGGAAGAGAAGCTTCAAGTAACTTTGGATGGTCAGTTTTGGGCTTTTTTATTCCTATTGTGGGACTTATTCTTTATTTAGTGTGGAAGGAGACAAGCCCTTCAAAGGCTAAAGCTGCCGGTTATGGTGCGTTGAGTGGATTCCTTTTATCATTATGTGTCTCAGTGATTGCCGGAGTGATTGCCGGTATATCCGTTTTTATAGAGGCTGTCCTTTAAGTTAGTGAATGACATATTACCTGCATACTCCATAAATCCCTGTCTGATATCGCAGCATTGCATCTGCTTGACGGAAGATTCTATGTCTGAAGCGTACACGCTTTTTATCGGTGCATGAAAAAATGAAGGCGCTTCGCTAATGAAGTGCGGTCAAACCGCATAAAGAACAAGAGGTGCGTTTACTTCATGCGAGCATAGCGAGCACTTCATGACAACGAAGTCGTCGCTTCATGTTTGCGGAGCAAACACTTCATTTATTAAAAAGTCATTGTACTAAGTGAATTTTATTTAACTAACAGGGCAGGAAGACTAGAATCTTTCTGCTCTGTTTTACTTTACCTACCGACTCAAATACCGAGTCCGTCGCACTAACAGCAGACCCAATTAATCTCCACTTTACATAATTTTTGCGTTTGACTCAGCGCGAAAAAGGGCAGATATACGGAATTTTGCCGATGATATTGACATAAAGCCGAATGATTGGTAGAATATTATCGAACCGGATAGCAATGGCTAACCGATTGACTTTAAGATTTATAGTTAGCTAATGCTAATCGAGAAAAAGTACTGTGACGCCGAAACGGCGTTTGCTTTTTGTGTTGCAGTTAGCAAAAGCTAATTGAATGGAGGAGAAACATGAACAGAAAAATATCGGCTGTTGCCGCAGTTGTTTTGATGCTTGCGGTAATTATATGCGCGGCTCTGCCGGCTTTTGCGGCTTTGGCTCCGACTCAGGACGGCGTGTATGAAGTCAGCGTTAAGATGTACCACGCTCAGAAGGACAAGACCTCTATGGGCGACAAATACCTTGTTCATACCGCACTGCTGACCGTGAAAAACGGCAGCAAGACTTTGACTATAGCAACGCCCGAGAGCGTCTCGGGTATGCAGTTCTGGTACTACAAAAACGGCGGAGTTGAGGGCGACACGGTCGAAGTCAAGCCCGCAGGGAGCGTTAAGATAGCGGGCACGACATATCAGTCCGCGTTTGAGTTTCCGATAGTCGGAAACGGCGAGTTCGTCGGCGTGAAGTTCGCCGCACCCGTTATGCCGATGTCGCCCTCCGCGAGAATACATATCGACTATGCAAGCGCTAAAAAAGTTGCGGATGTCGGCTCCGCCGCTGTTACTGCTCCGAATGCAGTGACTCCCGCGAAGCCGACTGAAAGCGCAAAAGGCGAAGCTTCGGTTGATACAACGGCTTCTGCACCTGCCGAAACCGATTCTGCCGGCGAGACGGTAACAGGGGAGAGCATCTCGGAAAATGAGGCTTCAACTGTCTCTGAATCTGTTGCCGAACCCGTTTCCGAGATGACTTCAAATAACAGCGGAAGCAAAAAGACTGCGGCGATAATCGGATCTGTCTTTGCGGCGGTCGTTATAGTTGTGCTCATAGTTGCAACGGTGATAAAGAGAAAAGCAATAAAGGAGTAACCGGAATGAACAAATGCTTCAAAAAATTTCAGGTCAAGGATTTCGTTTTCCTTGCAATTCTTTCGGCGGCGATGACGCTCTGCGGCGGAATAACCATGCCGCTCGTTATGCACACGACTCTGTTCGGACTCCGCAATATGGCGGCAGCTCCGATATATGCGCTCTTCTGCGCGATAGGTCTGATGAAAGTCAGAAAGCCCGGCGCGCTGACCATAATCGGTCTGTTTTCCGGCGCTCCGCTCGTGTTCTTTTCGCCCGTCATGTTCTTCAATAATTTTGTGGCGGCTATCATCGCGGAATTGCTGATGCTCCTGTTCTTCAGAGGTTATAATAAGAAAGGCTCCGTGCTTTTCACGGCGGGAATATATATGCCGCTCTCTCTGCCGATTTCGGTGCTTTTCAGCATTTGGCTCAACGGACAGAGCTATGAGCAGCTGCTCGCGCGCCCGATAGCTTCGATATTTACTTCGCTCGGCACCGTGGCACTCGGCTTCATAGGTGCGGCAATCGGCATGAAAATAGCCGCCGAACTGCAAAAGGCGGGCAAGCTCAAGCCCAACGGAGAAGACGGAAATGCTTGATGCGTTCAGTGTAAGAAAACCGCTCTATCCGCTCATAGCTTTCGTCTCGTCGCTGTGCATGCTCGTGTGCGGAATGTTGTTTTCAAAGAGCCTTTGGGCGTTTGCTTTTGCCGACGTGTTGTTCGTGCTCTATTGCTGCTTCGGACTGTTTCGCGGCGCATGGAAAATGAGCGCCGCAATGCTCGCATTCGGGCTCGTGATAGGTGGATTGGCTTTTATAACTAATCGCAATTTCGACGCCTTTTGGCAGACCGTCGTGCGTGCACTCCTGCTCGGGATATGCGCCGTGCCGATGATAACAATACCGCCCGCGGATCTCACGCGCTGCATGAATCAGCTGCATTGTCCGCGGATAATAACGCTCGGAATGCTGGTCACCCTCCGCTTCATCCCGATACTTGTCACCGAGATAAGGCGCATATGGGAGGCGATGAGGGTGCGCGGCGCGAATGTCAAATGGTATCGCCCTGACTGCCTCTACAGAGCTTTTTTCATTCCGCTTGTCATGCGCATTATCGGTATTTCCGATACGCTTTCTCTTTCGCTTGAGACAAGGGCGTTCGCGCTCGATAATTCTCCCGCAACCGTCTACGGTAAGGTCGAGCTTCGTGCGCGCGACATAATATTTCTCGTCGCAGTGATTATTTCCTGCGCGGGTCTGGGGGTGGCGGCGTGGATGCGTTGAGGCTTGAAAATATCAACTTTTCATATAACGGCTCAGAGAAAATATTTGACAATGTCAATTTTACTCTCGAATACGGGGACTTTGTGCTTCTCTCCGGCGTATCAGGCGAGGGCAAGAGCACTCTGCTCTCAATAATCAACGGCATGATTCCGTTTATAACGCCGGGAAAGCTTGAGGGAAAAATTTATGTAAATTCCGAGGATGTTACTGCCGTCAGAGTCAGCGAGCGCGCGAAGCTCATAGGCACGGTGCTCCAGAATGCCGATGAGCAGATAGTCTATGATACCGTCCGCGACGAAATAGCTTTCGGGTGCGAAAACCTCGATATCCCGGTCGAGACAATAGATCGGCGTATAGAGGCGAGCACAAATATGATGAAAATATCGCCCGACGCAAAGACGCGGACTATGTCCGGCGGGCAGAAGCAGAGACTGATTACCGCTTCGACGCTCGCGATGAAGCAGAAAATCATAATTCTTGATGAGCCGCTGGCAAACCTTGACGTTGAGGGCGCGCATATCCTGCTTGGCGCGCTTCGTTCGCTTTCAAAGAGCGGTTATGCCGTGCTGCTCGTTGAGCACAGGCTCGATGTTGTCAGACCCTATGTCAACAAGGTCATGTGGATAAAAGATAAAAATGTCACAATGAGCGCCGACAAGGATGCCGTCCTCCGCTGCGAACGGGTTATAGAGCCGGAGAACAGACTGCACACAGTCGGCTCGCCCGTTATAAGCGGGCGCAGCTTGGTTTTCGGCGCGGGAGGCAAAAATATCCTCGATTCGCTCGATATCGATGTGTATAAAGGTGAACGCCTTGTTCTGCTCGGTGCGAATGGTTGCGGCAAGACTACGCTCATGCGGACTCTCGCAAGGCTCAACAAGCTCACATCAGGCACGCTCGAACAAAATATAGTTCAAAAGTCGGGGCGAAGAAAGCCCAACGCCGCGTGGTTCAAAAAGGTCGGCTTTGTCTATCAGAATCCAACATATCAGCTCTTCATGCCGACACTGCTCGCCGAGGCCTCTTTCAGGGCATCATCGGAGCAGAAAGCAAGGGAGATGATCGAGGCGTTCGGCCTCTCGGGGCTTGAAAATAGGCATCCGCAGTCCCTTTCGGAGGGACAGAAACGCCGCGCGGGTCTCGCTGCGATATGCGCGGGCGAGCCGGAAGTGCTGTTCCTCGACGAGCCTACTGTTGGACAGGATTATAATAATCTTGAGCGAATAGTCTCGGCTGTCAATAAGTTGAACCGCGAAAACGGCTGCACGGTCGTCACCGTTACGCACGACCGCAGATGCGCCGCCGCCATGGCCGACAGGGTGCTCATAATGGACAGCGGAAAAATAGTCGAGCAGGGGGACGGAAGTCTCGCTGACGGCTATCTCAATAAACAGTTCAAAATCATTGGGGAGTGATCGGATGATAAAAACAAGACTCATAGGGCAGGTACCTTCCTCAAAGAAGTACATTGCATTTACGGTGCTTGCGCAGTGGATAAGGCTTTGCGCGAATATCGTGATGATGTTTATTTTCTCACATATTCTTGAGCTTATTTTGGGCGGCGCGACCATGACGGTTAGCGTGCTTCTGCCTTATATTATAGGCATCTCCGCAGTTATGACAGTGCGCTATGTCTGCGGAGTGTGCAGCTCAAAGACATCTTTTTTGGCGTCGGCTCAGGTGAAAAAAGTCCTGCGCGGGAAGATGTACAAAAAGCTTACCCGCATGGGTGCGTCGTATCATGAGAAGGTTTCAACCTCCGAGGTGCTCCAGGTTTTTGTCGAGGGTGTCGATCAGCTTGAGCTTTATTTCGGAAAATATTTGCCGCAGTTCTTCTTTGCCATGCTTGCGCCGATAACGCTTTTTGCGGTGCTCTCTTTTGTCAGCTGGAAAGCCTCGCTCGTGCTTCTCGTCTGCGTGCCGTTGATTCCGCTTTCGATAGTCGCGGTGCAGAAGATAGCAAAACGGCTGCTGAGCAAATACTGGGGAGTATATGTCAATCTCGGCGACACGTTCCTTGAGAATATTCAGGGACTCACGACCCTCAAGGTATATCAGGCCGATGAGAGAAAGAACGTTGAGATGAACGAAAAGGCGGAGGAGTTCAGGCGTATCACCATGAAGGTGCTTACCATGCAATTGAACTCCGTCAGCGTCATGGATATCGTCGCATATGCGGGCAGCGCCGTCGGCGTTGTTATCGCGGTATTTCAGGCGGCAAACGGAACGATAACACTGCCGCAGGCGTTTCTTATCATTATGCTTGCCGCGGATTTCTTCCTGCCCCTGCGCCTGCTCGGCTCTTTCTTCCATGTTGCGATGAACGGTATGGCGGCGAGCGACAAGCTTTTCAAGATTCTCGATACTCCCGAGGACGAGCGCGGAACGCAGATTCCCGCATGCTTTGACAGCGATATAAGGCTCGAAAACGTGACCTTCTCCTATGACGGGGAAAAGTCGGTGCTCAACGGCATCTCGGCGGACATTCCGAGGAACAGCCTGGTGTCCGTCGTCGGCGAGTCCGGCTGCGGAAAGAGCACAATAGCTTCTCTTATCTGCGGCACAACAAAAGGCTACAAAGGGAGCATAAAGATAGACGGCGTTGAGATAAGAGACATCGACGAAAAAGCGCTCATGGATAACATAACCGCCGTCAATTTCAACAGCTATATCTTCGCCGGGACGGTTAGGGACAACCTGCTCATGGCTTGCCCGAATGCTTCCGACGACGAACTCATAGACGCGCTCGAAAAAGTGAATCTCTGGGAGTTCCTCTCCTCGCAGGATGGGCTTGATACGGCTCTCTCTCAGCAGGGAAGCAACTTCTCCGGCGGTCAGCGTCAGCGCCTCGCGATAGCCCGCGCGCTTTTGCATGACACACCTGTGTATATCTTCGATGAGGTCACTTCGAACATCGATGTCGAGAGCGAAAATGACATCATGGAAGTTATCCGCGAAATGGCAAAGACAAAGACGGTTTTGCTCATTTCACACAGGCTCGAAAATGTTGTCACCTCCGATATGATCCTTCTGCTCGACGGCGGATGCCTCGCGGAGAGCGGCACGCATTCGCACCTCATGGAAGAAAAGGGCAAGTATTATACAATGTATTCGACTCAGGCTCAGCTTGAAAAATATTCAAAGGAGGCGGCAGCGGTATGAAAAGAAAACAGAGCGGTCTGCGTATAATGAGCAGACTCATAGTCCTCGTCAAGCCGCTTTCCGGCTTTATGTGTCTTGCGGTTTTGCTCGGCGTGCTCGGATTCCTTTGCGCCATTCAGATAACCGTCGCGGGTTCGCTGACCCTGCTCACCGCCGCAAAAATAAGCGGCGGAATCGCAATAAAGACCGGCTGTATCTGCATCATAATTTTTGCCGTTCTCAGGGGATTTCTGCACTACGGCGAGCAGGCGTGCAACCATTATATAGCATTCAAGCTTTTGGCTCTTATCCGCGACAAGGTGTTCAAAGCCATGCGCCGGCTTTCTCCCGCGAAGCTCGAGGGTAAAGACAAAGGCAACCTTGTCTCGGTCATAACGAGCGACATCGAACTGCTTGAAGTGTTCTATGCGCACACGATATCGCCGACCTGCATTGCGATACTGACCTGCCTTATTATGCTTATTTTTATCGGGCGCTACAGCATTTGGCTCTCGCTCGTTGCGCTCGCCGCCTATATAACGGTCGGCGCGGTGATTCCGTTAGTGTCCTCGAGGCTCAACAAGAATGCAGGCATGACCTACAGAGACGGCTCCGGCGTGCTCTCGGGCTTTGTGCTCGACAGTATGCGCGGACTGCTTGAGTCGATAAGATATAACAGCACCGACAAGCGCCTTGAAGAAATGGACAAAAAGACCGACGAGCTGAACTCGCTTCAAAATAAGCTCAAGAAGATAGAAGGACACACGGGCACCGTTACGGATATCGCAATAATCTTCTTCTCCGTTGCAATGCTGCTCACGGGTATCGCCCTCTATCAAAAAGGCGTTATCGGTTTCGACGGAATGATAGTTTCTACCGTTTCGATGATGAGCTCGTTCGGCCCCGTCGCCGCGCTCTCGGGACTTGCTGGCAATCTTACCCACACTCTCGCGGCGGGCGAAAGAGTTCTCGGCATACTCGATGAGACCCCGGTGGTTGAAGAAAACACAGACGGAAAAACAGTTGCTTTCGACGGCATGGAAAACGAAAATGTCGGATTTGCTTACGGCGATGAAAAAATTCTTGACGGCTTCAATATGACTGTCGAGCCGGACAAGATAATCAGTATCACGGGCCCGAGCGGTTCGGGCAAGTCCACCGCACTCAAGCTCATGATGCGCTTCTGGGATGTTCAGCAGGGCAGCATAAAGATGAGCGGCGAGGATATCAGAGATATAAAGACCTCGTGCCTCAGAAGCAACCAGAGCCTTGTCAGTCAGGAGACGCAGCTTTTCAACGATTCGATAGAGTCCAATATAAAAATAGCCGATTACAACGCCACGCATGAGCAGGTCGTTGAAGCGGCGAAGAAAGCTTCTATCCATGATTTCATCATGACTCTGCCCAAGGGCTATGACACAAATGTCGGCGAGCTCGGAGATCTGCTATCCGACGGCGAGAAGCAGAGAATAGGTCTCGCCAGGGCGTTCCTCAGCGACGCGCCGATGATTATGCTTGACGAGCCTACGAGTAACCTTGACAGTCTCAACGAGGGTCATATCCTGCGCTCGATAAACGAGGCAAAGAAGGGCAAGAGCATAGTGCTCGTCTCCCACAGAAAATCAACTTCGAGAATAGCCGACAAGGCTTATACGGTTTACAGAGGCAGATTATCATGAGCAAGAAAGAGACAAAAGACAGAATAACCCGCGAAAAAGAGATGCTGCCGGAGATGGTGAAAATCTACTGTCACGGCGTGCACAAGACAAAAAGGGGAGAACTTTGCCCCAAGTGCCGGGAGCTGTGCGACTATGCGCTTTACAGGCTCGACCACTGCCGTTGGGGGAATGAAAAGAATTTCTGCTCCCAGTGCCCGTGCCATTGCTATAAGCCCGCCATGCGCGAAAAGATAAGAGCCGTCATGCGCTACTCCGGTCCGCGGATCATGCTCTACCATCCGCTCGTCGGCTCGCTCCACGCATTCGAGACTGTCAAAGGCGTGATAAAAGCGAAGAAAAGTCATTGATAAACTCTCTGACCAGACATTCCAGCAATTAATAAACCGAGCAGTAAGACTTAAATCTTACTGCTCGGTTGCCTTTATTTTTA
>ERZ833963.3693-NODE-3693-length-11525-cov-3.358588_pt1 | contig 11525 bp, 10 predicted proteins | sample MGYA00519693_ERZ833963 | MGnify/ENA primary metagenome ERZ833963 (study PRJEB31850, sample SAMEA3708748) | human gut metagenome | biome: human gut; feature: human-associated habitat; material: faeces | place: China | collected 2014 ... | reverse complement strand
TTGACGGCTTCTTTATTCCCAACGTTACGCTTATTGGTGTAGGCGCCGCAAAAGCTATCCCCGAGCGTATCGTTTATTTGAATGCCACGAAGCCGCTGCTTGTCACGGACAAAGGTATCGTCCACACCGGCATCCTGAAACAGATTACGGATATCCTCGACGAAGCGGCGATGGAATACGCCATCTATGATGAGACGGTTCCGAACCCCACCGACCTCAATGTCGCCGCCGGCGTCGAACTGTACAAGAAAGAAGAATGCGACAGCCTCATCTCCATCGGCGGCGGTTCTTCCCATGACTGCTGTAAGGGCATCGGCCTCGTCGTTTCCAACGGCGGCAAAATCCACGATTATGAAGGCGTGGACAAGTCCACCAAAGCCATGCCCCCCTACCTCGCCGTGAACACCACCGCGGGTACGGCCTCCGAAATCACCCGTTTCTGCATCATCACCGACAGCGCCCGCAAAGTGAAAATGGCCATCGTCGACTGGCGCATCACCCCGAGCGTCGCCATCAACGACCCCATCCTGATGGTGGGTATGCCCCCGGCCCTGACCGCCGCCACCGGTATGGACGCGCTCACCCACGCGGTTGAAGCGTACGTCTCCACCGGCGCTAACCCGCTGACCGACGCCTGTGCCGAAAAGGCCATCAAGCTGGTTTCCGAAAACCTGCGCCGCGCCGTCGCCAACGGCAGCGACATCCACGCCCGTGAAGGCATGTGCTACGCCCAGTACCTTGCCGGTATGGCCTTCAACAACGCCAGCCTCGGGCACGTGCACGCCATGGCCCACCAGCTCGGCGGCTTCTACAACCTGCCCCACGGCGAATGCAACGCCATCCTCCTGCCCATCGTGGAAGAGTACAACCTGCTCGCCCATTTGGACAAATTCATCAACATCGCCAGGATGATGGATGAAAACATAGACGGCCTTTCCAAACGCGACGCCGCCGAACTGGCCATCTCCGCCATCCGCCGCCTGTCACAGGATGTGGGCATCCCGGCCAGCATCACCGAGCTTGCCAAGCGGTACGGCAAGGAAGTCAGCCGCAGCGATATCCCGACGATGGTCGCCAACGCCCAGAAGGACGCCTGCGGGCTCACCAACCCCCGCAAGATGACCGACGCCGCTGTCCAGCAGCTGTATGAAATCGCGTTTTAAATGAAGTGAATATATCGGGGGAGGGCGCTTTTTGAAAGGAGCGTCCTCCCCCGGGCCCCCACCCGCAAAACTTCACGTTTATCGAATCCCTGTTCGCGGCTTTCCCTGTTGGTCTTTTGGGCCTGTGGAGAGGCCGGGAGCAGGGATTTTATGGACTGGGAGGATTGGAAGGGGGGCGGATAACGTTTAGAAAGACGTGGTGAGCCGTCTTTTTTGAAGAGGGTCGTTTCCCTATTCAATGCAAAAACAGGAGAGTGTTTTGGAGAGTTCCGTGATGCGGCGTACTTTGAGCGCCGTTTTGCTTTTGCTGGCGTTGGCTGGAGCGGGGTGCGCGCAGAACCGGATCGTGTACGCGCAATCCGGCGTGCAAGTGCAGCCGCCTCAATATCCGTCCTATCAGGGTTCGTACACGAACGGCGCGATCCCCTCGGCATGGCTGCCCCTGTACCAGCGCTTGCGTGCCGACGGTCTGGACGGCCCGGATTTGCCGGCGCTCTTCGCCTCAATGGGCACGCCGTCGCAAGACCCCATGGGCCGCAAGATCAAGGAGCTGTATACCAAGGCCTTCGCTCCCAAGCCGAAACCCACGCCGCCGTCCTCAAAGCCCACAACGCCCGCCCGGCCCAAGCCGCTGGTCTATCCCGGCGTGATCACCGCCGAGAACGTGGAGAAATGCCGGGCCTTCCTTGAGGCCAACAAGCCGGCCTTCGATTATGCCGAACGGACGTTCGGCGTGCCGCGCCAGATTTCCGTGTCGCTCCTGTTCGTGGAAACCCGCCTCGGCACGTTCTTGGGCAAGGAGAAGGCGTTCTACACGCTGGCGAGCATGGCCTCATCCCGGCGGCCCGAGGCCATTTCCACGTATGTGGCGCAGCTTCCCGGCTCCACAGCGGCCGATCGCCAAAGCTGGATTCAGCAGCGCATGGAGCAGCGTTCGGACTGGGCCTACAAGGAACTGGTCGCTCTGCTCAAGAATATCCGCTCGTCCGGCGAGGACGCGCTGGCCATGCCGGGCTCCATTTACGGGGCTATCGGGCTGTGCCAGTTCATGCCCACGAATATCAGCCACTACGGAGCCGACGGCAACGGGGACGGCGTAGTGAACCTGTTTACCGTGCCCGACGCCGTAGCGAGCCTCGCCAACTACCTCGCGCAGCACGGCTGGAACAAGGCGGCGACCCGCGCCCAGAAGCAGAAGGTCATCAAAACCTATAACCGTATAGATATCTACGCCAATACGATTCTCGGCCTTGCGGAGGCGCAGGGATACGTGGCGGAGTAAGTTTCCCTCCTCCGTCCAAACGGGGGAGGGTTTTCGTTTCGTCCTTCACGGAATTGTATCCGTCCGTTCGCCAAGGCGTCACGGAAGCGGCGTATCAGTTGGGCCTGTCTCTAGACGGGCCAAACTTTTATTCGGAGAATGAAAATGACGTATCGACTTTCCGGCAGGCTGTTGAACAAGGGCCTCATGGGTGCCGTGGCCGCACTGCTTCTGCTGATGAGCCTGCTGGCTCCGGCACGGGCCGAGCTGGTTCAGTTTGTCTATACCTCTGACCAGCATTACGGGATCACCCGTAAGGCATTCCGTGGGCTGGACAAGGTGTCCTCCCGCGAAGTCAACGCGGCGATGGTGCAGGCCATCAATACGCTTCCCGGGATCACGCTTCCCGAGGACGGCGGCGTCCGGGCCGGACAGCCCGTTCAGTTACGCGGAACAAATCAAGAGTGGCATAAACTCCAAAAGTGAGGCGGAACGTTATGCCATTAAATATGCCAAAGACCTGTTGCATCAATTACTGGAACAGGAAAAAGCACCGAAAGACACGGAACCTTCTTCAGACGAGGATTCCGATTTCGACGAAAACCAGGAAACAAACGAACAGGCATAATATTCAAAATCAATAAACAATGGATAGAAAAGTACGAGTAAGATTTGCTCCCAGTCCTACCGGAGCCCTCCATCTAGGAGGTGTGAGAACAGCTCTTTTCAATTATTTATTTGCCCGTCATCACGGGGGTGATTTTTTATTACGAATTGAAGACACGGATCAAACCCGCTACGTTCCGGGTGCCGAAGAATATATTATCGAATCATTAAAATGGTGCGGCCTCACTGTCGATGAAGGTGTCGGCGTGGGAGGTGAATACGGCCCCTATCGTCAAAGCGAGCGGAAACCGCTTTACAAACAATACGCCCTACAACTCGTGGAATCAGGGAATGCTTACTATTCTTTTGACTCCGCGGAAGAACTTAACGCACAACGGGCTGCCTGCGAGTCAAAAGGCGAAACATTCATGTACAACGCCATCAGCCGGAAGAACATGAAGAACTCGCTAACTATGAGTGCCGAAGAAGTGAAGACATTGTTGGATAGCGGGGCAAACTACGTGATCCGTTTCAAAATGCCTGAAAACGAGGATCTCTATTTACAAGATATTATTCGGGGTGAAGTACATTTCAACACCTCGTTACTTGATGATAAAGTTTTATTCAAGGCTGACGGGATGCCTACCTATCATCTGGCAAACATCGTTGATGACCACTTGATGAAAATATCCCACGTAATCCGCGGAGAAGAATGGTTACCCTCTCTCCCGCTACACGTGTTATTATACCGTGCTTTCGGTTGGGAAGATACCATGCCGGAGTTCGCTCACTTGCCGCTAATTCTAAAACCCGTGGGTAACGGAAAGTTAAGCAAACGTGACGGAAATAAAATGGGATTCCCGGTATTCCCGATGGAATTCACCGATCCCGAAACCGGAGAAAAATGGCACGGGTATAAAGAAGACGGTTATTTGCCGGAAGCCTTTATCAACATGCTGGCTCTATTGGGATGGAATCCCGGAACAGAGCAAGAGATCTTCACGTTACAGGAATTGTGCGATCAATTCTCGCTGGAACGCGTGAACAAATCCGGGGCTCGCTTTAATCCGGACAAGGCCAAATGGTTTAATCACAAATACCTGGTACAAAAAAGTGACGCGGAACTAGCCGTTCAGTTAAACGAATTCCTTGTAAAAGACGGGATTTCTTATGACATGGCAAAACTGGAAAAGATTTGTCGCCTTCTGAAAGAAAGAGCCAATTTTGTCGCGGACATCTACAACTCATCCCAGTACTTCTACCATGCCCCTCAGGCTTACGATGAGAAAGGCGTGAAGAAAAGTTGGAAAGAAGAAACTCCGATACTTATGCAGGAGTTGATCGAGGTACTGGAAAAAGTGGCCGATTTCACCTCTCCAAACACGGAAGAGGCCGTGAAAGAGTGGGTTTCCGGAAAAGAAATCGGATTCGGAAAAATCATGAATCCTTTCCGGTTGGCTATTATCGGTTCTGCCGACGGCCCGCATATGTTTGATATTATCGAAATCTTAGGAAAAGAAGAAACTTTAACACGTCTTCACCGTATTATATCAACACTGAAATAACTCTGAAGACAATAACACAGAAAGTCAGAAAAGATCCACAGACCCTTTCTGGCTTTTTTGTCTACACAAAATAAACGATGGAACTATCTTGGGATAACGTATTACTTGCCTTTGCCCTCACCTTATTCGCCGGATTATCAACCGGTATCGGGAGTGCCATTGCCTTCCTCACCAAGAAAACCAACAAGAAATTCCTGTCCCTCTCCCTCGGATTCAGTGCAGGAGTGATGATTTATGTCTCATTCGTGGAAATATTCCCGACAGCCCAAGAGGCTTTGCGAGAAAGCTACTCCGAGAAAATAGCCGATGTTATCGTGGCCATTTCATTCTTTGCAGGGATGGGTCTGATTGCTATCATTGATAAACTCATTCCCTCGTATGAGAATCCGCACGAGGTGAAATCCGTGGAAAGCATGGATGCCAATCAACCGCATGACAAGAAGTTGATGCGCATGGGAATATTCTCGGCTCTCGCTATCGGGATTCACAATTTCCCGGAAGGATTAGCGACATTCATTGCCGGGCTATCGAATCCCGAAATTGCCTACCCGATTGCTTTTGCCATCGCCATACACAATATCCCGGAAGGAATTGCCGTATCTGTTCCTATTTTCTTTGCTACCGGAAGTCGTAAGAAAGCATTCAAGCTATCCTTCCTCTCCGGCTTATCGGAACCCTTAGGAGCAATTATCGGGTTCTTCCTCATCTACACTTTTATCGGAATCAATTCTGTTATCCTAGGCGTCCTATTCGCACTCGTGGCTGGTATCATGGTTTTTATCTCCCTGGATGAACTTTTGCCCACCGCCAAAGAATACGGGGCGCATCATCTATCCATTTACGGACTGGTCGCAGGCATGGCGCTGATGGCTTTCAGCTTGTTACTTTTCTAAAATATTAGCTAGCCCTTGTCTACCGATAGACCGGGACAAAAAGACAACAACTTCATAGCATTTACATAGCAAGAACACTGGAGATTGTACTTGCTATGTTCATGCCATGTAGATGCTTGGTACTTGTCTTAGTCCATCCCTAGCTTACCCCCGGAGTAAACATGGACAAGCGTGTGGACATAACCTCTCCCAATTAGTATTTATTCCGATGCACTCGTTGCGGGTCAAACTTATCTTTCGCTTTCTGTGGGCCATCCGGGTAACCTATCGGAATCACGCAAAGAGGCACGATATTTTCCGGTAATCCCGTATTCTGGCGTACAACATCAATCCGATCCTCATAAGGATAAGCTGCCGTCCACACGGCACCAAGTCCCAATGCCTCCGCTGCCAACAATACATTCTGTGTTGCCGCGGAGCAATCCAGATACCAATAAGAAGAAAGTGTCGTATCCCCACAGACAACAATAGCCAACGGGGCATTTGTCAACATTTTAGCATAAGGCAATTTCGCAGCCATCGAATCAAGAGCCTCCCGATCCGTCACGACCACAAACTCCCACGGACGTCTGTCCATACCGGAAGGAGCCGCCATACCGGCTTTCACCATGGCATCGATCTTATCTTCCTCCACACTCTTATTCAAATACTTCCGAACACTTTTCCGTTCAGCTATATTTTCCAAAACAGCCTTTGACTTCAAAGTCGTTTCATCTTGTTTCTGATCTCCCATACACGATGTTTTTAAAATTACAATTGCAAGTACTACGACAAGCAACAGGTAAAAGGTATTCCATTTCTTCATTTTCTTTCAATATTAATATAAAATTCATTCCCCCGAAGATACGAAAAAATGCTCTCCCCCTTATTTTTGAATTTATATAAAAAACATTTTTATTTGTAAACCGTATACCGGATTAAGGTTTGAATTAATTATTTTTGGCTAACTTTTTGTTGACAAAAAGAGTGAAGAGAGGGCTAGAAACAAACCATTTGACGCGTGACAATATAAACGAACACAAGTTATACACTATAATAACTATCAAATGAAAGCAGAAAAATATGTACTCGCACTAGACCAAGGAACAACCTCTTCCCGGGCCGTGCTATTCTATCATGATGGCAATATCGTTGCCATGGCTCAAAAACCGATCGAACAACATTATCCTCATCCGGCTTGGGTGGAACATGATCCGAATGAGATCTGGTACTCGCAATCATCCGTTGCGGCTGAGGCTGTTGCCAAAGCAAACCTTACAGGACTTGACATTGCTTGTATCGGGATCACGAATCAACGTGAAACCACCATCGTGTGGGATCGGGAGACGTCCCTTCCCGTTTACCGTGCCATCGTGTGGCAAGACCGACGTACAGCCGATATTTGCCGGGAATTACAAGAAAACGGATATACCGATATGATCCGGGAGAAAACGGGTTTGATCATTGACGCCTATTTCTCCGCCACCAAAATCAAATGGATTCTCGACAATATCGAAGGAGTACGGGAAAGAGCCGAAAAAGGAAAACTATGTTTTGGAACCGTTGATAGCTGGCTAGTTTGGAAATTCACTCACGGACGAGTACACGTTACCGATGTCAGCAACGCATCGCGTACCATGCTTTTCAACATACATACCCAGAAATGGGATAAAGAACTTCTTGATCTGTTCAACATCCCGGAATCCATGTTACCGGAAGTAAAAAGTAGTAGCGAAATTTATTCAGAAACGGCAACGACCTTATTTTCAACTAAAATTCCAATAGCGGGAATCGCGGGTGACCAACAAGCCGCCCTATTCGGCCAACTCTGTATCGAACCGGGTATGACGAAAACCACCTATGGAACAGGATGTTTCATGGTGATGAACACCGGCAACGAAGTGATTACTTCCGAGAATAACTTGCTGAGTACGATTGCATGGAAGATTGGAGATTCTGTAACTTATGCCCTAGAAGGAAGTGTTTTCGTGGGAGGTGCCGCCATACAATGGCTACGTGATGGTATCAATTTGATCCAAAGTGCAAGCCAAAGTGAAACGCTGGCGACTTCTGTACCGGATAACGGCGGAGTCTACTTCGTCCCTGCCCTCACGGGTATGGGAGCCCCATACTGGGATCAATATGCCCGAGGTGCCATGCTGGGCCTTACGAGAGGGACAACCCCCGCACATATTACCCGGGCCACACTTGAAGGCATAGCTTTCCAAGTCTACGACATTCTGAAAGCCATGGAACATGACACGAAACGTACCTCTCCGGAGATGCGGGTAGATGGTGGAGCCGTGGCCAATAACTTCCTGATGCAATTCCAAAGTGACATTTGCCGGGAAACCGTGATCCGTCCGAAGATTCTTGAAACAACAGCCCTGGGAGCCGCATATCTGGCCGGACTAGCTACCGGATACTGGCGGGACACGGAAGAATTACGCCAACAATGGAGTATCGATCGGGAATTTACCCCTATTGACACAGAGGAACACGTGAACGCTATGCTCCATAAATGGCATAGAGCTGTTGAGCGCGCAAGAGCCTGGGAAGAACTGGGTGAAGAATAATACTTTTAGTCTTTAACTTTAAACCTTTAGCTCATTATGTCACCTTTTATCGCAGAGCTACTTGGAACAATGGTCATGATCCTTTTGGGAGACGGCGTAGTAGCCAACGTCGTGCTTAAAAAAACCAAAGGATTCCAAGCCGGATGGATCACCATCACCACGGCTTGGGCGCTCGCCGTATTTACAGGAGTAGTGATCGCCGGCCCTTACAGCGGCGCCCATCTGAATCCTGCCATCACGATAGGTTTTGCCATCGCCGAGAAATTCCCGTGGGCCAGCGTGGGGCCTTACATCATCGCCCAAATGCTAGGTGCCGCACTGGGGGCTTTTCTGGTATGGATTATCTATTACGATCATTTTAAAGCCACGGAAGATGCCGGAGCCAAACTGGGAGTATTCTGCACCGCTCCTGAAATTCGCCATAATATCGTGAATTTCGGATGCGAGCTGATTGCCACCTTCGTGCTTATGTTCTCCGTCTTCTATATTACCGGGGCCGAACTCATGTCAGACGTGGATTCAACCACCCCGATCGGGCTCGGTTCCATCGGGGCCATTCCCGTATCGTTCATTGTTTGGGTCATCGGTCTTTCCCTAGGGGGAGTCACCGGCTATGCCATCAATCCCGCCCGGGACCTCGGACCGAGAATCATGCATGCCATCCTGCCCATTCCGGGCAAAGGCAATAGTGGCTGGGATTATGCATGGATCCCCATCGTCGGACCATTAGCAGGATCGCTTGTTGCAGCACTTCTGTATATCAGTTTATAAAGTTACAAGGTTCATAAAGTTTATAACGTACAACATACTAAAACTTTATGGACCTTACTCTATTGGGGGACTGTCTGACAAGTTTATTTGAAACAACTACCCCCTCTAACTATTCAGATCCTCCTCCACTAGATCTTCGGGATCCATCGAACCGTAGCGTTCTGCAATTTGGTCAAACACACCCCACAACTCTTCAATAGTAGGAGCTTGTAACATTTGAATCCGCAAGTCCCGGAAATGAGGCAAGCCTTTAAACATACAGGCCATGTGTCGCCGCATATGGAACAAACCTCTCACCTCATCCAACCATTCCATGGACAACAAAATCTGTTCCTTGATGATCTCTATCTGGGCCGGAACCGACAATTCCGGTAATATCTCTCCTGTGGACAAATAATGCTTGATTTGCTCGAAAATCCAAGGTTTCCCGATCGTGGCACGCCCGATCATCACCCCGTCAACGCCATAACGTTCAAAAGCTTCTTTCACCTTCTGTGGTGAATCTATATCCCCGTTCCCGATAATCGGGATCTTAATACGAGGATTTTGTTTTACCCGGGCAATCGGTTCCCAGTCCGCCTCTCCTTTATACATCTGCGAGCGGGTCCGCCCGTGAATGGCCAACGCACTGATCCCGACATCCTGCAAGCGCTCCGCCACGTCATCAATGATAATATTCTCGCAATCCCATCCCAAACGGGTCTTTGCCGTCACCGGAATTTTCACCGCCTGCACGATCTGTTTGGCCATCTCCACCATCAAAGGAACATCCCGGAGCATTCCTGCCCCCGCCCCTTTGGCGGCCACCCGTTTCACCGGACAACCGAAATTTATATCTATAAAATCGGGCTGAACCTCTTCAACTATTTTTGCCGCCTCAACCATGGAATCAATAAACCGTCCATAAATCTGTATCGTCACCGGACGTTCATTCTCTTCTATCGTCAACTTCTTAACCGTCTTGTTAATAGAACGCACCAATGCATCCGCCGACACGAATTCCGAATAGAGCCAGTCGGCCCCATAGCGTTTACAGAATTTCCGGAAAGGGGGATTGGTAACCTCTTCCATCGGGGCCAGAATCAACGGCCGATCTCCTACATCTTTTCCTCCGACAATCATCTTCAATTAAATAAGTTTTGCCACAAAAATAATAATTTCTATCTTTAACTCACGAAATAAAGAGAATGGATATGTCGATACTTAAAATTATACTTATCGGAATCCTCTGTCTGGCTCCGGAAAAAGACGGTTGGGTGAGAATAAACGGGGATAACTATATCTCGTTCTCGTTCCCCAGTCGCGGAGAACGTTTTAAGAAAGAGGTAAACAATATGCGGTCATGGATATTCCAGACCAAAAATATTACCTGTGTGTTCGGAGCCGTTTGTACCCAGCTCACCAAAGAAAAAGGCGTGCTGGACGAGTACACGATCAACCAGCTATACATCTCCATGAAAAAAGAATCTGTCTCCATGCCCACGGCAAAACTCACCGGGGAGAAAAGGATTCCCGACGTGGACATGGACATCCGGGAAATATCTTACACCATCATGAAAGACGGGGAAGAAATGACGTATTTCAAACGATTTATCTTCCGGGACAATTGCATGTACCAACTCACGATAGGCGGGAAAACTGAAGACTTGGAAGAACTCGAAAGCCAGAGAGACAAGTTTTTCAACTCGGTCAAATTTGATCAAAACACGCGTAAATAAACAGCTTACAATATAATATCATGAAAAGTATTATTATCACCTTGACCTTATTATGCAGCTTTTCCTTTTTTTCTCAGGCAGAAAAAACGAATCAAGCCGATACCATAAAGAACGTACATCTTCAGGAAAAACGAGAAAAAGGAGAAGTCTGGAAAACGCAAGTGCTAAGTGATCCTCTCCATAGTAGGGTATATCAACGCAGCCAGAATCCGCGTTTCCGAGGACACTGGAGCGGTTTCAACCTAGGCTTTGCCGATTTCTCTATTAGTAATGAACAACTGGATGAAGCCGGAGATTATTTAGATTTGGAACGTAAAAATTCACTCGTCATGCAATTCAACATGTTCCAGTATAGCATGCGCCTCAACAAGCTAAACAACATCGGTTTAGTTACCGGTTTGGGATTAGAGTATCAACGTTTCCGCTTTGCTAACAAAAACAGCATCGAACGAGGTGACGGCGGACAAATCTACCCGATGGAAGTTGAAAACGTCAAAAAGAGTTCTTTCAAGAACCTTTACCTGACCGTACCTCTTATCTTCGAATGGCAATTCCCGGCCAAGAAATACCAACGTGCCTACGTGGCAGCCGGAGTGATGGGCGGTTTAAGATTACATACCAAAACAAAAGTCGTTTACAAAAACGAAAACGGTGATACCCGTCGCATGAAAAATTCCGGTAATTATAGTATGAACCCGGTAAAAGCAGATGCCGTGGTTCGTGTCGGATATTACAAACTGGCATTATGGGGAAGTTACACTCTTACGAACATGATGGAAAAGAACAAAGCCCCCGAAATCCACCCGTACACAATCGGGTTTGGGGTAAATTTCTAAGCTAAATACAAGGGAAAGTCAAAATTAGTAAAGTGACGGGCGTCCTTCGGACAGAATCCATCGGCAGCAAAGCTGTCATAGACAAAACGCCTTTGAAAAAACAACTACCCCCTCCAACTCCCCCTTACACAGGGGGAGAGCTGATTACCAAGCGGTT
>ERZ833963.3692-NODE-3692-length-11529-cov-44.896984_pt1 | contig 11529 bp, 9 predicted proteins | sample MGYA00519693_ERZ833963 | MGnify/ENA primary metagenome ERZ833963 (study PRJEB31850, sample SAMEA3708748) | human gut metagenome | biome: human gut; feature: human-associated habitat; material: faeces | place: China | collected 2014 ... | reverse complement strand
TCTCCCTTCGGGAGAGGTGGCATTGCGCAAGCAATGACGGAGAGGGTGAGGATGCTAACTAAACAGCGAACCCCCCGGTGCGATCTGCACTGGGGGGGTCGCTGTTATTGTTGCTTCAGGAAACATGTACCGCTTCCAGCACCCTGATGCCCTCCTGCTCCATCACGTCGCGCAGGGCTTCGAGGTAGCCGGGCTTGTCCACCTTGTTCTCAATGCAGCAGGTCAGCACGCCGTGCAGGCTGGTGACCTCCATTGCAAGGGACGCACCGTCCGGCAGCACCCAGGTCTGGAAATCGGTCAGGTACGCTTCCAGCTCCGGGCTGTGCGGCAGCAGCGGGCTGCCGATGTAGCTGACCCAGAAATCTGCCGGGAAGCCGCTTATGTACTCGCCCATCTGGAACACACGCTTCTTGATCTTGAGCGCGGCCTTCTGCCGGAACACCTGATACACCCAGCCCATCTGTTCGGCCATGCGGAACAGGCGGCGCTCCGGGGTCAGGCTTTCCCGGATCTCATGGTCGAGCTGCTTTGCAAAGCTGTGGAGCCGGGCCTGCGGTTCCAGCCGCAGGGGCAGCTGAAAGGACGCAATGCAGTTGTACAGGGCGTGCGGCACCCCCAGCGCCGCGCGGGTGTCGGCGGCATAGCTGTACGCAAGGTCATTCTTTTCCAGATACCGCTGCGCTGCCTGGCAGGTCAGCCCCATGAGGGCGCTGAAGGGCTTCACGCCCTCCTTCTGCGCCAGATCCACAAGGCTCTGTCTGTCCAGCCGCAGCCGCTGAAAATGGGGCGTGCCTTCGTGGATTTGCAGCACGTCCTTCTGCATGTTGTTGGCCACCTGGCTCTCCGGGTAGCGGGCCAGCAACTGTTCCACATCGTAGGGCGGGTCAGAGGCAAGGGGCTCGCACACAAAACCGGCGTTGGAGCGCAGGTTGCAGTAGAGCTTGAGCAGCAGGGTGAAAAAGGGCGAGCCGCCCCGGCCATCGGCCAGGAAGTGGAACCAGTCCAGATAGACCGTGTTCCCCTCATAGCCCAGCGAGAAGAGATAATCGTTCGTCTCCTCGGGGATCTTTGGCTGGGCGCTGCCCTGCCGCACACGGCAGGGGGCAGTGTTGGGCTCCAGACGGGCCTCCCGCTTTTCCCACACCACATGGCAGAAATAATACTCTGCCAGCGGGCGGGCCGCATCCAGTGCCTGCTGCAGAAGGGCCGGGGCAACGGCCTCCTTCAGCGTGGCCTGATAGCGGCAGAGGACCTGATTTTCGCGGTAGTAGTAGACGATGCCCTGAAACACCGCACGCTGCTCTGCATTCATCCGGAATTTACCCCGCGTTCTCGGCCAGATAATCGGTCAGATCGCCGATGGTCACAAAGTTGCGCAGCTCCTTTTCGGGGATGCGCAGACCAAAGGTCTCTTCCAGATCGGCCACGACGGTCAGGATCTCCATGGAGGACAGATCCAGATCATCCATCATCACGCTGTCTTCGTTGACATCCTCGGGCGAGATCTCTGCCACATCCTCCAGAATTGCCAGGATCTGAGACACGATTTCTGCTCTTTCCATCAAAAAATCTTCCTTTCCGTGAGGGATTTTTTATCGCCTGCAAGGGCGCAGTTTCAGTATGCCACGCGCCGGGCCGGTTTAGCCAGCCGGGCGGGGCATTCCTGTGTTTTATAATACCTGTTTTATGGAGGAAATGCAACACACAGGCCGCCCGGTTTTGCGCTTTTTTTACAATTTCCGCGCTTACCTGCGCAGCAGCTTGCCCATGGCGTTGCGGGGCAGGGGCTCGGTGCTGAACTCCACCGCCGTGATCCGCTGGTACAGCGGCAGGGTACGGTTCAGCCCGGTGATAAAGGCCCGGACCTCCGCCTGCTTTTCCTCGGCACAGCAGATCAGCGCGCCGATCTTTTTGCCCATTTCCCTGACCACGCACTCCTGCACCTCAGGGCAGGCGTTGAGCCTTCTTTCCAGCTCCTCGGGACTGACGTTCTCGCCGGTGCCCAGAATGATCAGGTTCTTCTTCCGGCCCACCATATAGTAATAGCCGTCCTCGTCCTCACGGGCCAGGTCGCCGGTGTGGAGCCAGCCGTCTTTGTCGATGATCTCGGCGGTGGCCTCGGGGTCTTTATAGTAGCCCAGCATCACACAGCCGCCCCGGATGCAGATCTCGCCGGTCTCATCCAGCTTGTACTCACAGTGGCCGTCCGGCTTGCCCAGCGCCCGGATATGGGGCTCTGCCTGGGCGTAGTTCACCAGACCATCGCCGCAGGTCTCGGTCATGCCGTAGCACTGGGTGATGTACATGCCGTTTTCCACCAGACTCAGCAGCGTCTCGCTGTCGAACATGGCAGAGCTGCCGCAGGGGTTCCACAGGCCGTTCAGCTTATCGGCGCGGCCGCGCTTGACATCCTTGTAGATGCTCTCCATCAGCACCGGGGCCACGGCAATGGAATCGCTGTGCATCAGGCCCAGATCCCGGTAGAAATTCCGCAGGTCACTGCAAAGGTTCAGGGCCCAGCCCTTGAAGGGCCAGGAGAACAGGCAGATAAAGGTGCCCAGATGGAACAGGGGCAGGATGGCAAAGTTGCTCAGGACATCGTTTTTGTCCTCGGGCAGCTGCCGGTGCTTGAAGTCCAGCATGTGGTCGCCCATGGCAACGTGCATCTGCATCACGGTAAAGAAGTTCCGCTCCGCCAGCATCACGGCCTTGCTGCGGCCGGTGGTGCCGGAGGTGAACAGCATGACCATCCGGGCATTGGGGTCGATCTTCTTTTCCAGCCCGCCGGGCGCGGTGTCCTTCCAGACATCCATCGGCCGCAGGCGCTCCCCATACGCAGCCTCCAGCTGCTCACGGCAGCCATAGTCCACCCCATCGTTCAGGATGAGGGCAGGCTCTGCCAGCTCCAGCTCCCAGCTCAGCTCGTCCCAGGTCTTTTTCTGGTTCATCGTTACCAGAACAGCCCCGGCCAGCACAGCGCCAAAGGTATTCACGCCATACTCATAGCAGTTCCGGCTCAGCAGGACCACCCGCTTGCCCTCCACCTCCGGGATGTTCCGGGCAAACCAGGCAGCGGCGCGGCGGATATCCTGTGCATACTCGGCATAGGTCTTTTCTTTCACGGTGCCGGTGGCATCCTCTACCCAGCGGAAGGCCACCCGCCCGGGGAATTCCTGCTCCATTGTCCGGGTGACAAGATCATAGACATTATTTACCATGGTCTGCTCCTTTTTCTCCCGTTTGGTTTTACTTGCGCAGCAGTTTGCCCAGCGCGTTGCGGGGCAGGGGCTCGGCGCTGCACTCTACAACGGAGATGCGCTTGTACATAGGCAGGGTGCGGTTCAGCTCGGTGACAAAATCCTTCACCTGCTGCTGCTTGTCATCCTCACAGCAGACCACAGTGCCGATCTTCTTGCCCATCTCCTTGACGATGCACTCCTTGATGGCATCGCACTTGCCCAGCAGCTTTTCCAGCTCCTCGGGGCTGACGTTCTCGCCGCTGTCCAGAATGATGAGGTTCTTCTTGCGGCCAGTCATATAGTAGTAGCCTTCCTCGTCCACGCTGGCCAGGTCGCCGGTGTGGAGCCAGCCGTCCTTGTCGATGGTCTCGGCAGTGGCCTCGGGGTCCTTATAGTAGCCCAGCATCACGCAGCCGCCGCGGACGCAGATCTCGCCGGTCTCGTCCACCTTGACCTCACAGAAGCCGTCCGGCTTGCCCAGGGCACGCAGGTGGTCGCCCTCCTGGGTCACGTTCAGCAGGCCATAGCCGGCCAGCTCGGTCATGGAGTAGCACTGGTTGATGTAGAAGCCATTCTTCACCAGCTCGCTCAGAATGGCGGGGTCAAGGATGGCAGAGCTGCAGCTCAGGTTCCACAGACCGTTCAGGCGGTCGGCATGGCCGCGCTTGACCTCGTTGCAGATCATCTCCACCAGCACCGGAGGGGTAGACATGGCATCGCTGTGCATCAGGCTCATATCCCGGCGCAGGTCGCGGGCATCACAGCAGAGGTTCAGCGTCCAGCCCTGTATGCCGTAGACAAAGTAGCAGATGAAACCGGCCAGATGGAACATGGGCACCAGCGTAAAGTGGCTGAAGATCTGGTCGAGGTACTGGGGTGCCAGCCGCTCCTCCTGGTCAAGGATGTCCTTCTGGCCATCGATGTACATCTGGCAGGCGGTGAAGTAGTTCTTCTCGCTCAGCATCACGCCCTTGCTGCGGCCGGTGGTGCCGGAAGTGAACATCAGCATCAGCAGACCCTCGTGGTCGATGCGGTTGACCATCTCAGCCTCAGGGGCAGCGGTCCAGGCATCCATGGGGCGGAGCTGAGCGCCGTAGAGCGCTTCCAGCTGAGCGCGATAGCCGTAATCGATGCCATCATTGAAGATGAGGTCCGGCTCCACCATGCCCAGCTCATACTCCAGCTCGGCCCAGGTCTTGCCCTGGTTCAGGGTCACGATGACAGCGCCTGCCATCATGGTGCCGAAAACGACAGCGCCGTACTCATAGTTGGTGCGGCTCAGGATGACGATCTTCTTGCCCTTGGGCTCGCCCAGCTCCTGCTGCAGGTAGCTGGTCACTTTGCGGATATCCTGCACATACTGGGCGTAGGTCTTTTCCACCACCGTGTCCTTGCCCTCCACATAGCGGAACGCCACACGGTCAGCATACTTATTCTGCATCGCAGAGATCATGTCAAAAACGGTCATCGGCATATTTGCCACGGTCACAACTTCCTTACAAGCCTTGTTTGCCATTATTTTACACTCCCTGTTTATTTTTGTTAAAATATTCCCTTTCGTTTCCGCTAAATGGAATCTTCTGGGTACTCTAGCCTAGAGTATACCGCATAGAAGGCTCAAACGCAAGATTTAATTGCACAAATATGCAACTTAAACTTACAGTCAATCTGTGCACCCGGATGTAAATCCTGCCTTTTGTTGCGGGCAGGCCGTGAGTGTGGTACACTTTTCCCGGTATCCGCCCACCGTGCTTTCTCCCTGGGTTTGATTGACAGCAGGGGCAAAAAGCATTATACTTATTATAAATATCTCTAATTTTTAACATGATGCGCCAAAAATCCGGCAATTCTGCCATCCCGGGGCGGGGTGCGGCGCAGAGGAGGACCTTTTTATGGAGGGAACCAAACGCCGTGCCGCAAATTCGCTGGGCATGTTCGATCTGCTCAAGGGTGTCGGCATGCTGACCATCGTCTTTGCCCACACCGGTGAGCTTTACCCCATGGGCGATGCCAGCCACATCAACCCGTTGACCTTTTTCATGTTCGCCTACCGCGAATCCCTGATGGCGGCCTTTTACATTGCCAGCGGCTACGGCTTCCGCAAGCGCTCCATCAGCAAGTGCATCGACCAGCAGTTCAAAACGCTGCTCAAGCCTTACATCTATACCGGCATTGCCACCACCGTGTTCCATTTTATCATCCATTACAGCCTGTTCGGCAGCCTGCACAACGCCACTTACGAGACCTACAAGGTGCTGGGCGGCTTTGCACTGGGTCTGCCCCACACGGCCACCTATTTCGGCCAGCTGTTCTTCTCCTGCGGCCCCATGTGGTATCTGCTCTCGCTGATGATCGCATGGATCCTGCTGGATCTCATCCTGAATATCTTCCCGGAGCAGTACATAAACTGGGCGGTGCTGGGTACCATGCTGTTAGGCTGGGGCATCTGCATCACCTGGGAGGCCCCTTTTTGCATCGGCCAGGGCATGGTCACCGTTCCGGCCCTGTATGTGGGCTATCTTGCCAAGAAGTATAAGATCTTTGAGCAGCCTCTCTCGCCCCGTCTGCGCGGCGGGATGATCGCGGCGGCTCTGGCTGTGGCCGCACTGGTGCTTCTTACCAAGAGCACCGACTGCGTCTCGATGGCCGAGTGGACCTTCGGCCCCGTGAGCATCCTGCTGGATGCCGTAACGGGCCTGGGCATCCTTTCCATCGTCATCTGGTTCCAGCGCAGGGTGGAAAACGTTGTCACCCACGCCATCCAGGCCATTGGCCGCCGTTCGCTGTTCATCTTCTGCGTCCACACCGTGGAGCTCACGGCCATTCCCTGGTATCTGATGCCCCAGAAGTTTGCGGCTCACCCGGTGCTGGGCATGGTGCTGCAGTTCACCCTTTCGCTGGGCTCCACCCTGCTCATCTGCGAGCTGCTGGTGCGCCGCCGGGACCTGAAGTTCTGGCTCACCTCCCGCCGGGAGCAGAAGGCGGCGGAAGCGCCCCGCCGGCGCAGCGCCCGCACCGAAGCGCCTGAGCGTCATTTTGCGGCAAAACACTGATTTTTTGCAGAGGGTGCACCCTCTGCTGAAGTGAAATAATATTATGAGGAGAATCCGGTTATGAACAACGCAGCTCCTGAGAACACTGCGGCTCTGCAGGAAAAGATCGCCGAGCTGGAACAGCAGCTCAAGCTTTCGGACGAAGGTGTTTCCCATCTGGCAGAACGCTGCCTTGCCCTGGAACAGAAGGTGCAGTCCTACCTTGCGGCACACCCCCAGCGCGAGATGCATACCGACTCGCCCACTCTGCTGCAGCCGCTGCTCTATTATGATGCAGGCTTCGGCTTTTCGGAAAAGGACACCCTGACCGCACCCGACTGCACCACCGACGAGCTGACCGGTGCCGTGACCGCGACCTTTGAGCTGCCGGTGGCTGCACAGGCCCTGCGGTTCGACCCGGGTGAGCTGCCCTGCTGCATCACCAACCTGATCTTTTCAGATGACCGCATCATCTGCACACCCACCAACGGCCTGAACCTTTCCGGCGGCAGCACCCTGTTCCTGGGCGATGACCCCAACTACCGGCTGGAGGGCACCACCCACTACCCCGCTGGGATGAAGCTGGTGGTGAGCTACGGCTACTTCCCGCTGGAGACCCTGACGGACGAGCCTTTGTTCTGCGCCGTGCTGCAGGGCGTGCAGCAGCTCCAGCTGCGCAAGGACAGCGAAAAGCAGCATATCCAGCAGCTGGAGCAGAATGCCGCGGCCCAGCAGCAGATGCTGGCCGCCCTGCAGCAGGAGATCGCCCAGCTGCACCAGAAAAACGCCGATCTGCAGGCCCGGAGCATTGCCTACGAGACCTCGCTGGAAAGCGTGTTTTCCAGTAAAAGCTGGAAGCTCACTGCTCCCATCCGCAGCCTGATGCGTCTGTTCCACCGTGGAAACTGAGAAGCGGAACGGAGGAACAGCCATGTATAACAACTACACCCCCCTGCAGCAGCGTCAGCTGGCCCTGCAGGAGTACAGCAACACCCAGAGCACCTATCTGCTGGTCTGCGCACCGGCCCGCAGCACGGCCCTGAAAGCCACACTGACCGACCAGCTCCACCGCAAGTTCCGGTTGGTGGACCGGCTGGACGGGGAACTGACCGCAAGCGTGGACGGCGTGCTTCTGGCCGCTGAGGACGTAGAACTGATGTCCACCGCCCTGATGTACTTTGCCAAAGCCCTGCAGGACGGCGCGGATTATGTCGCCTGCAATGCTGTGTTCGGTTTTGGCGGGGCAACCGCCCTCTATCAGAGCCAGCCGCTGCAGGCGCAGAATCGTTGCGCCGTGGTCAGCCGCACCCTGCTGGAGCGCTGCCGCGCCGCCGCCCATGACCCCGAAAATGTGCCCGAGCTGCTGGCGCTGGCCGCGCAGCTCTGCACTAAGCCCGCTCTCATCCCGCAGGCCCTGCTCCACTACGAGCGCGGCATCTGCGCCGAGGATGCGTTTTCGGCCCATGGCAAACGCGCCTTTATTATGAGCCATGTGCTGGATATGACCGGCGCGCCCATCGTGCTGGTGAGTGCCGTGCCGGTGCTGCGCAGCATGGGGTATGAGGTACTTGTGCTGGGCCCCAGTGACGGTGGCTCCCTGCATCTCTTCCTGGATGCCGGGGCCTCGGTCATCACCCGGTCGTCCTGCCGCAATGTCTCCGATGCCTGGGGCATGGCCCTCTGTGCCGACTTCGTCATCGTCAATACGGTGGTCATGGCCCGGGCCGTCCGTGCCCTGAGCGGCACCGCCGTACCGGTGCTGTGGTGGCTCCACGATGCCTTTGCAGGCTATCCCCACATTGCTCACCAGATCCCCACCCAGCTGGGAGAGAATGTCCGGGTCTACTCGGTGGGCAGCCACGCCGCCAACGCCATGCACGCCGTGCGCCCCGAGTTCGAGATCCGGCCGCTCATCTACGGCCTGCCTGATTACGCGGCAGAGAACTTTGTCCGCACCGATCTGGGCTACAACCGCGGCCGCCCTCTGTTTGCCACGGTGGGCTCCTTTGAGCGCCGCAAGGGCCACGATATCTTCTGCAAGGCCATCCGCCTGCTGCCGCCCGAGGTACGGGAGAAGGCCTCCTTCCTCTTTGTGGGCCAGGCCGCTGACAAGGAGATGATGGATTCCGTCCGCACCCTGACCGCAGACTACCCGGAAAACGTGTTCTATTGCAAGCGGCTCACCCGTGACGAGATCAAGAGCCTGATGGAGCAGTGCACCGGTTTGGTCTGTGCTTCCCGCGATGATCCCATGCCCACCTTTGTCACCGAGGGCCTGATCTTCGGCAAGCCGTCCATCGTGTCGGAGCACACCGGCACCGCCGGGCTCATCTCCGAGGGTCGGAACGGCTTCGTCTACCATGACGATGATCCGCAGCAGCTGGCTGTCCTGCTGGAGCACGCCATCGAGCACCCGGAAGAGCTGGCCTCCATGCGGACAGAATGCCGCAAAATGTACGAGCAGTATTATTCCAAGGAGGCTTTTGAGCAGACGCTCTGGGCTGCTGTGGAAGATCTGACAGAGAAAAAGTAAGGCAGAACCTCTCCGTCATTGCTTCGCAATGCCACTTCTCCCCTACCGGGAAAGCTGGCGAACGAAGTGAGCCGGAGAGGTTCTTTTTTATCATATCACACAAAGTGACGAGAAAAATTTTGTTTCAGTTCACAAAAACAAGGCCCCGCTGTGTTATACTGCAAGCAGTATCGTGAAAGGAGCCTTATCCCATGGAACAGACCAACACCCCCCAGCAGCCCTCCCGCAAAAAGGCGATCCTTTCTCTGCTGGTGCTGCTGGCGCTGACCTGTGTTGTGGTTTTCATCTTCAGCAGCCACTGGGCCGAGATCTCGACCGCGCTGGCCCAGCTCTCCTTCTGGCAGGTGCTGCTGGTGCTGGCCATCGGCCTGACATACCCCCTGCTTGAGGGAATCGTCTGCTGGCTCATCATCCGCTGCCGCCTGCCGGGCTTCACCCTGCGGCGCGGCTTGGATGCCGCCTTTGTGGGCACCTTTGGCAACGTGGTCTGCTTGGGTGCCGGGGCCATGCCCATGGAGTCCTACTATCTCTACCACTGCGGCCTGCCGCTGGGCCCCGGTGTGGGCCTGATGACCCTGCAATATGTATTCCACAAGACCACCGTTCTGCTCTATGCCACTGTGATGCTCCTGCTGCAGCACCGTTGGCTCGCCGCCAACACCTCCGGCGTGATGCACTATCTGCCCGCCGCCTACTGCGTGGTGGCGCTGGTCATCGTGACGCTGGTGCTGCTCTGTGTCTCGCCGCTGGTGCAGCGGCTGGCCCGCTGGGCCATGGGCTTTCTGCCCAAAACGGAACCATGGCAGACCCGCCGGGAAAAGTGGCTGGAGCAGCTGGACACCCTGGCCACCGAGAGCCGCCTCCTGCTGGCCGACAAGGGCCGCTGTGCCCGCATCCTTGCCGTGCAGACCCTCAAGCTGTTTCTGATGTTCACCCTGCCGTGGTTCTGCATCCGGTTCATGGGGCTTTCCTGCGGGCTGAGCTTCTGGCAGGTACAACTGCTCACCAGCCTGATGCTCTTCCTTTCCAATGCCCTGCCCAATGTAGCAGGCATGGGCTCCATTGAAACAGCTTTTCTGCTGGTGTTCAGCAGCTTTATGACCAGCGGCGAAGCCATGAGCACCCTGATGCTCTTCCGCATCGCAAGCTACTATTTTGTGTTTGCCGCCAGCGCCGCAGGCACCTTTGCGGCACAGAAGCATCTGGAGAACAGTTGACATCCTGCGCGTTCCGGCACTATAATGAAAGCGTACTCTCTGAATCTCTCTGGCCGCCCTGCTGTGCGGCCTGCCAAAGGAGAACGCCTTATGGAAAACAAAAGTCTCCGTTTTTATGCCATCATGGCCCTTTGGGTCCTGTTGTTCGTGCTGTTATTCGTTTCCAACCGCCGCGTTGACCTGAAAACTGATATCAATAAAAGCACTTCCGTCTCTGTCAATGTGGAGGATACCGTCAGCCTGAGCCCATCGGTGGTTACCACCCACGCCTATTCTGCGGGCGATGACACCTATCAGGCATTTTTCAAGATCCTGCAAAACGCGAGCTGCTACCAGAAGTTCAACCAGAATGCCCGCTCCTACTCCCACGACTACGAAGCGCATTCCATTACCCTGCGCTTTGCAGACGGTTCCAGCCAGAACCTGCTTTTCACCGTCTATTCAGACGGAGTCTGCCAGGTAAACGGAAAATTCGTCTCCCTCCGCTCCCCCGATGGAAACGCAGAGGCGATCTACCAGCTGCTGCGGGATGCGGTGGTGTAAAGGATGTTGTCCGCTCCCCGGGATGCGGCTGATCAACGACCGGGACAAAACAAAAATCGGGGCACTCAGGTGGTCAAGCTGAGTGTCCCGTTTTTGTTTTCATCTGCGCACAGTGCCGTACCAGAGCCCTGTGTGCCGCGCAGCGGATGCAGAGCAAACCAGAATGCTGCATCCTGCCAAGAAAAAGAGAGTATGGAATGGAGGAATGGAACGGAGCGCTTGCAGACGCTCCGTTTTTTGGTGCATCGTGGTTAGATTTAGCTAACCGCCGTTGCGAGAACAGAATACCATAGATGGTTAGTCTTGTCAACCCTCAATTTGCAATTTTCCGCGAAAAAGGTGTGTGTCGCCGGGGTTTTAGCTTTTTTTCTACATTCTGCCCAAAGAATCCCCCTTGCTTTGGAAGAAAACCCACTTGTTTTCTATTGCTTTTTAAAGTGGTTCTTGTTATTATAGTAACGCAAGATTTTGTGGGCAGGTTTTCATTTTTGTCTACACCTTGTAGTCAGAGCTGCCGCAGACGGCAGTTCAAGACTGTTTCGCCCCCAGAAAGCCGCCTATGCAGTGCGGTTTTTCAAAGGCTCAGTAGTTAGAATGCGCTAACTTGCGCATGAAATGGAGCAAGGAGGTTCCAATGATCAATTTTGAACAGTGGGAAGGCTTTGAGGGCCGTATCTGGAAAGAGGAAGTCAATGTCCGCGACTTCATCCAGAAGAACTACACCCCGTACGACGGCGACGAAAGCTTTCTGGCTGGCCCCACCGAGGCGACCGATAAGCTGTGGGGTGCCCTGCAGAAGCTGCAGAAGGAAGAGCGCGCCAAGGGCGGCGTGTTGGACATGGAGACCGAAGTCGTCAGCAGCCTGACCGCTTACGGCCCCGGTTATATCGACGAGACCCTGAAGGATCTGGAGCAGATCGTCGGCCTGCAGACCGACAAGCCCCTGAAGCGTGCATTCATGCCCT
>ERZ833963.3688-NODE-3688-length-11540-cov-2.953156_pt1 | contig 11540 bp, 10 predicted proteins | sample MGYA00519693_ERZ833963 | MGnify/ENA primary metagenome ERZ833963 (study PRJEB31850, sample SAMEA3708748) | human gut metagenome | biome: human gut; feature: human-associated habitat; material: faeces | place: China | collected 2014 ... | reverse complement strand
TCTTTGAGGAAGTCTTTGGTATCCGGCCGGTACTAAAACAAAAACGAACAGGAAAGCGAGGATGATGATATGACCCAAAGCGAACGATTTACTAACCGCGAGTTAAGCTGGTTAGCCTTTAACAAGCGTGTTTTGTCCGAGGCAAAAGACAACCATCTTCCGTTGATGGAACGATTAAAATTTTTAAGCATTACCGCCTCCAATCTGGATGAATTTTTCACGGTCCGCGTTGCCTCTCTGAAAGACCAGGTAAATGCCGGTTACACAAAAAAAGATATTGCCGGTATGACCAGTAAAGAACAGATTGATGCGATTTTAAAAGAAACGCACAAATTTACGACGGCTCAGTATAATACCTACAACCGTTCTTTTCTTCCTTCACTGAAGAAGAATGGTTTAAAAATCGTCACAGAATTTGAAAAATTAACAGAAGAACAGGCAGACTATGTTGACAACTATTTTCAGAAAGAAGTTTTCCCTGTCCTCACTCCGATGGCTGTGGATTCTTCCAGACCTTTTCCGTTAATCCGCAACCGCTCGCTTAACATCGGTGCACTGTTGATGGATAAAAAGAAAAAGGGAACCATTGATTTTGCCACCGTGCAGGTTCCATCCGTTCTGCCGCGCGTTGTTACAATTCCGACCGATGGCGATAACTGCACCACTGTAATCCTTTTGGAGCAGATTATCGAAAAGAACATTCAAAAACTATTTTTGAATTATAAAGTTCTTTGCCAGGCTCCATTCCGGGTAATGCGAAATGCCGACCTCTCCATCGACGAAGACGAGGCAGCAGACCTTTTAATTGAAATCGAGAAACAGTTGAAGAAACGCCAGTGGGGCGAGGCAATCCGCTTAGAAGTCGAAGATAATATCGATAAGCGGCTGCTGAAAACGCTCCGAAAGGAATTGAATTTAAGTGAAGATGCCATTTTCAAAATTAATGGTCCTCTTGACCTGACTTTTTTAATGAAGGTATACGGATTGGAGGGCTTTGACGAGCTGCGTGCGCCGAAATATACGCCTGCGCCCGTGCCGGAGTTCGACGGTACCGACAATATTTTCGATGTAATCAAAAAAGGCGACGTGCTGATGCACCATCCGTACCAGAGCTTCGTGCCGGTCGTGGACTTTATCCGGCAGGCGAGCAAAGACCCGGATGTGCTTGCGATCAAACAGACACTGTATCGTGTCAGCGGAAATTCGCCGATCATCGCGGCGCTCGCGCAGGCTGCGGAGAACGGTAAGCAGGTTTCCGTTCTGGTAGAATTAAAGGCGCGTTTCGATGAGGAAAACAACATCGTCTGGGCGAGAAAGCTGGAAAAAGCGGGCTGTCACGTTATCTATGGTTTGGTCGGCTTGAAGACCCACAGCAAGATTACACTGGTTGTCAGAAAAGAGGAGGATGGCATCCGCCGTTATGTACATCTGGGAACCGGAAACTATAACGATGCGACTGCAAAGCTCTACACCGATATCGGTATGATGACGGCAAGCGAAGCGATCGGTGAGGATGCGACGGCGGTATTCAACATGTTGTCCGGTTATTCAGAGCCGCGTTCCTGGAACCGTTTGAGCCTTGCACCGTTGTGGTTAAAAGATCGTTTCCTGTATCTGATCGAGCGGGAAAAGAAAAACGCGGAAGCTGGGCGTGAAGGACATATCATTGCAAAGATGAACTCCCTGTGCGATCGGGATATTATCGTGGCGCTGTATGAGGCGAGCCGCGCGGGTGTAAGGATTGAGCTGATCGTGCGCGGTATCTGCTGCTTAAAAGTCGGAATTCCGGGGGTGAGCGAAAATATTTCCGTGCGTTCGATCGTCGGAAACTTCCTGGAGCATGCGCGCGTATTTTACTTTGAAAATAATGGCAATCCGGAATTTTACTGCAGCAGCGCAGACTGGATGCCGAGAAATCTGGAGCGGCGAGTGGAGATTTTGTTCCCGGTGGAAGCACCTGCTTTGAAAGAAAAGCTCTGGCATATTCTGGAGGGACAGCTGCGGGACAACAAAAAAGCGCATATCTTAAAGCCGGACGGCAGCTATGAAAAAGTGGACGGCCGCGGAAAGGAACCCTACTGCGCACAGGAGGTGTTCTGCAAAGAGGCACAGGAGATGAGCGTTAAAAAAGAATATCGGGACACACGGGTATTCATTCCGGAAACCCATGTGGAAATGGAGTAAGGACATGCAAAAAGAGCAAAATGTTCGGCTGGTACTGGCATCCGCATCCCCGCGGCGTCGGGAGCTGCTTTCGCAGATCGGACTGAAATTTTCCGTTATGCCGAGCACAAAAGAAGAAAATGCAAAAACGACGGAGGCAGGTGCACTGGTGCAGGAGCTGTCCCGCCAGAAGGCGGCGGATATCTGGGAGCAGCTTTCCGGCGGGCAGGGGCAGAATCCTGATACAGATCAGGAGCAGATCTCTGAGGAAACACAGGAGCCGAATCTTAACGGAAAACGGCAGCCGGAGCTGCTGGTAATCGGCGCGGACACGGTGGTATGCTGTGAGGGAAAGATCCTCGGAAAGCCCCATGACAGGGAAGCTGCAGTAGAAATGCTGACGGCGCTGCAGGGGCGCAGCCATGAAGTCTACACCGGTGTAACGCTCTACCATCAAAGGGAGACGGTCACATTTTTCGAGTGCACGCAGGTGGAATTTTATCCGATGACGGAAGTGGAAATTTCCGAATACATTGACAGCAAAGAGCCGATGGACAAGGCGGGCGCTTATGGCATTCAGGGACTGGGCGCGCGTTTTGTCAAAGGCATTCGTGGTGACTATAACAATGTGGTAGGACTGCCGGTTGGGCGTCTGTACCAGGAGCTGAAAAGCCACGGATGGATGTAGAAGCAAGTTTGAAACAAAGAAGTAGAGGTTACCCAAGAAAATGCATATGAAAAAAGCAGTGATTTTTGATCTGGACGGGACGCTTGCGAATACGCTGACTTCCCTCGCCTATTGCACGAACCGGGCGCTGGAGGATTTTGGACTGCAGGCGATCCCACAGGAATGTTATAAAAAATTCGTAGGAAACGGCGCGCGTATGCAGATTACGCGGGCGCTGCGTTATGCAGGGGCAAAAGAGCAGCCCTCCCCCGTCCGGGACGATGATGGATTTGCGGCGGTTCCGTGCCTTTTGGACGAGGTTTATGACCGATACATGGAATATTTCGCAAAGGACTGCCTGTATGAGGTCAAGCCCTATCCCGGCATTCCAGAGCTTTTAGATACGTTGAAGGAGAAGAACATTAAGATCGCCGTGTTCAGCAATAAGCCGCATGCCAACACGGTTGATGTGGTAGAAACGCTGTTCGGCAAAGGCTTTTTTGATGCTGTGCAGGGACAGAAAACGAATGTCCCCAAAAAGCCTGCGCCGGACGGCGTATATGCGATTATGGAACGGCTCGACGTTTCGCCGGAGGAAACGATTTATGTCGGCGACAGCTGGGTGGATATCGAAACAGGCAGAGCCGCAGGCAACTTCGCCGTTGGCGTGCTGTGGGGATTTCGGGATGAGAAAGAGCTGCGGGCACATCATGCGGACGCGGTGATTACAGCCCCGGGCGAGCTGCTGGAATTGCTGTGAAAATTTTTATTTTTTCTGTAACGTTTTACCGCTTTGGCAGGATATAGAAGTATAGGCTGCCGGTGCAAACTCCGATTCTGGGACGTTGAAGCAATAGAATGCACGCTCTGCGAACATGCTATTGTCCGAACAAATAAAACGGCAGCTGGAAAAGGAGAGCTTCATGGCGGAAAACAACCCAAAACAAAAACGGCGCACGCCATCCTGGTGTGCGCAGCTGCCCAATCGGCTCGGCAGGCGGATGACAGAGTATTGTCTGAGAAAAGGCTGGTCGCTGTATGTGCTTTCAGCCGCATCCGGTGTGCCGCTGACAACGATCGCGCACATCGCGGACGGGTCGACAAAAAATCCGGGAATTTATACGATCATGCGGATCTGCAGGGCGCTGGACGTCCCGCTTGCCGTGTTCCTGGACGGACTGGAAGATGAGTGCGGAAATGAATGAAAAAAAGAAAAACAAGGAGGAGAAATCCTTTCCTCACCAGAGGGTTCGGATTTTTCCTTCGGAAAAACAAGGAGGATTCTATGGGTTACGAGTATGATGAGGCGGTACTGAAGTGTTTTTTGAAGCAGCAGGACAGGCTGTTTCCGGAGCCGGTAGCAGAGGGAATGGAAGAGGCGGAAGCCTTCCTGGAGGACTGCATGGCGGTTGTTGTGGATTCCAAAGCTGCGGTGATGGAGTATTTTGAAGAAGCGGGAATCGACGTGGAGAACCCGGATCAGGTGTTGGACGAAGCAGAGGTTTTCGACGTCGGAGATGGGCGCTACCTGATCGTAGAAGGATAAAAACGAATTAAAAAGCTCAGGGAATTTGTCACAAAGGTGACGTTCCCTGAGCTTTTTATTCATGATACTTTTTACATCTCAAACAGCTGTAAAATCGCTTCCGAGAGTCCATCGTGGTCGTTATCCTGCTGCGTGATAAAATCGGCGCAGGCTTTGACCTCGGGCGTAGCGTTTGCCATCGCAACGGCAGTTCCGGCAGCCTGCAGCATGGAAATATCGTTTTCGGCGTCTCCGGCAGCGACACTGTTGGAAAGCGGAATCTGAAAATGCTCGCAGACGAAACGGACAGCGTTTCCCTTCCCGGCGGTCTTATCGAAAATTTCAAGATAAATCGGATTGGAAAAAATTGCGGAGATCTTGTCGCCATATTTTTCCTGAATTCTGCTGCGAAACGCTTCCAGACGTCCGTGGTTTTCCATATCGATCGCCAGAAGCTTGCAGGGTGCGTGTCCGATCGTCTTTAAAAGATCGTCGCTGACCTGATATTCCATTCCGGTGCGGGAGCAGTAGTGTTTTACTTCGACGCCGTCTTTGGGGGCAACAACGCAGGTATCGCTGTAGGAATGTAGGTACAGGCTTTCTTCCTGCGCCATCGAAATGATATCCTCGGCGATTTCGATTGGGACACTTTTACGCATCAGAAAGGTTTTGGTGTCGCAGTCATAGACCTCGTTTCCGTTCGCAGCGATGATAACCGTATCGGGAAAGAGCAGACCGGCATTTTTCGCAACCTTTAAAACACTTGGCAGGGCACGGCCGGAGGTGAGTACCAGACGGTTGCCTGCGAGCACCATTTTGGAAAGCAGCAGCTGCATACCGGGCGAAACTTTTTTCGCGGAATTGAGCAGCGTGCCGTCTAAGTCGGTAAACAGTATTTTTTCAGACATCGAACAGTTCCTTTCTTTTTTTCTTGAGGGCAATCAGAATATCTTCCGGGATAAAAAGCTTGCCATAGCCGGTTCCAAGCTCCAGTCCGGGTTTGCTTTTTCCGTGAAAATCGGAGCCGCCAGAAATCAACAGCCCATAGCGGGCAGCCAGCTGGCGCATCTGACGCTCCTCCCCGGCGGAATAGGTCGAATAAACCGCTTCCAGCGCGACCAGTCCGGCTTCTTTTAAGTGGCGGACGAGGGAGGAAAGGTTATCCTTTCCCATATGGTAGAGCGTCGGATGGGCGAGAACCGGGATGCCCTTGACGGCGAGAATTAGGGAAACCGCCTGGGCGGGCGTGATTTTTTCCCGGGGAACAAAATATTTGGTATGGTCCCCGAGATAGCGGTCGAACGCTTCCGGCAGGCTTTTGACATAGCCGTGGTCGAGCAGATATCTGGAGTAATGCCCTCTTGTGATGACGCAGTCCGGAAAGGCTTCCAGCAGCTTTTCATAGCTGATATCGATGCCGTCTGCAGCGAGGCGGGCGCACATTTTTTCATTTCGCTCTTCGCGCGCACGAACAAAGCTTCCGATCTGCTCCTGAAAAGCGGGAGCATCCTCATCGATAAAAAGACCGACGATGTGGATGTCCTTTCCATAGTATTCTGTGGAAAATTCGATTCCGGGGATGACTTCGATGCCTTTTTCCTGTCCGTATGCGACGGCCTCCTTAACACCGGCAGTCGTATCGTGGTCGGTCAGGGCAAAAGCGGTCAGCCCCTTTGCAATCGCCATATCGACAAGCTCGGAGGGCGTAAAGCTTCCATCGGATTTGTTGGAATGCACATGAAGGTCTACGGTGTTCAATCTTCGTCACCCTCTCTGTCAGCGGTGTAAACGGTACGTTTTCTCGCCATTTCATCGCTTTCCAGGTATTCGTCATAGGTGGTGATCTTGTCGATTAAGGAACCGTCGGGCAGGATTTCCATAATGCGGTTTGCGGTCGTCTGTACGAACTGATGGTCGTGGCAGGCAAACAGCGCAACGCCCGGGAACTTGATCAGACCGTTGTTCAGTGCAGTGATGGATTCCATGTCCAGATGGTTGGTCGGCTCGTCTAAAATCAGGCAGTTTGCACCGGAAATCATCATTTTGGAAAGCAGGCAGCGCACCTTTTCACCACCGGAAAGGACTTTTACCTTTTTCACGCCATCTTCTCCTGCAAACAGCATACGTCCGAGGAAGCCGCGGACATAGGTTGCGTCCTTGACAGGAGAGTATCCGGTGAGCCAGTCTGCGATCGTATCGTCGTTGTCGAATTCTGCGGCAGGATCCTTCGGGAAGTACGCCTGGGAGGTTGTAATGCCCCATTTGTAGGTTCCTTCGTCGGGTTCAAGCTCGCCTGCAAGGATTTGGAACAGCGTGGTCTTTGCCAGCTCGTTGCTGCCGACAAATGCGATCTTGTCGTTGTGACCAACGATAAAGGAGATATTGTTTAATACTTTTACGCCATTTACGGTCTTGGAGATGCCGTCTACGGTGAGAACTTCATTGCCGATCTCGCGGTCGGGGCGGAAGTCAATGTAAGGGTATTTCCGGCTGGAGGGCTTGATGTCGTCCAGCTGAATCTTTTCGAGGGCGCGCTTTCTGGAAGTCGCCTGCTTGGATTTGGAAGCATTTGCGGAGAAACGGGAGATAAATTCCTGCAGCTCCTTGATTTTTTCTTCTTTCTTACGGTTTGCTTCCTTCATTTGCTTGATGAGCAGCTGGCTGGATTCATACCAGAAATCGTAGTTGCCGGCATAGAGGGTGATCTTGCCGTAGTCGATGTCTGCGATATGGGTGCAGACTTTATTTAAGAAATAGCGGTCATGGGATACGACGATGACGGTATTTTCGAAATTGATCAAAAATTCTTCCAGCCATGCGATTGCATCCAGATCCAGATGGTTGGTAGGCTCATCGAGCAGCAGGATGTCCGGGTTGCCGAACAGTGCGCGCGCCAGCAGGACTTTGACCTTTTCGCTGCCGTTTAAGTCGCGCATCATGCTGTAGTGGAGGTCGGTGTCGATGCCAAGACCGTTTAATAAAGTAGCAGCGTCAGATTCTGCGTTCCAGCCGTCCATTTCTGCAAATTCTGCTTCCAGCTCGGAAGCGCGGATGCCATCTTCATCGGTAAAATCTTCCTTTGCGTAGATGGCGTCCTTTTCCTTCATAATTTCATACAGGCGTGAGTTACCCATGATGACGGTGTCCATAACGGTGTATTCGTCATATTTAAAATGATCCTGCTCCAGCACGGAAAGACGCTGTCCGGGAGTGATGACAATATCGCCATTGGTGGTCTCAAGCTGTCCGGAAAGAATCTTTAAAAAGGTGGATTTGCCGGCGCCGTTGGCACCGATGAGGCCGTAGCAGTTGCCCTCTGTAAATTTGATGTTTACGTCTTCAAACAGCGCCTTTTTGCCGAGGCGCAGCGTCACGTTGTTTGCACTGATCATGTTGAATTACCTTTCTTTTCCTGAAAAACATAAAAACTACAATATGATATCAATCCTTTCCTATTTTACAGAAAATCATGAATATTTCAAGTGAAAAATGACCGCCGGGCAAGCTTTTTACTGGACAAAAGGTTTTCTGGATACTATAATTTAAAGAGCGTATCATGATCAGAAAGAACAACCGGTCAAAAAGGAAAGAACAGGATGGATCAGATTCAGGAAGGAGAGCATTTATGGCATACGGTTCAATGACAATGGAGGAACGGTTAAAAGAGCACATCAAAGAATACAGCCTGGAGAATCTGCTGGATCTTTCTTTGGTAAAGGCATGTTTTGAGGATATTTCCAAAGTGCTCGGGATCGAGCTTTTGCTGACGCAGCGCCACGGGGAAACCGCAGTGGAGGTCGGCAATTTTGCAGGCTTTGAGCCGGATGTTGTAAACGATCCGGGCAGAAAGCTTCGCGTATTCAATCGGACGATTGGTCATCTCTATGTAAAAATGGATCAGGCTTCCGATCAGGAGCTTGCAGAGCGCATTGTTGAACATATGATGCTGCAGTATGAAGCACTGGCGTGTGACCATTATCGTTACCGTGAGACAGCGATCTATGCAGACGAGCTGGAAGAGGCGATGGAGCAGGAGGCTTACCGCATCAAGCGCGGCGAACACGAAGACGCCCTGACTGGATTGTTGAATAAGACCTATATGAAAGGACGCCTTCTGGAAATGCAGGAGACCGCTCCGGCTGCAGTGATCTGCGCCAATATTAACGACTGGAAATTTGTCTATGACCATTTCGGCAACGAGGAGAGTGACCGCCTGATCAAGACCGTTGCAGGTCTGATCCGCAAGGAAGCGAAGGAAGAGTACCTGATCGGCCGTGTGGACGGAGATGTATTCGAAATCGTAATCCCGACGCCGGAGGACGGAGAAGCGGAAGCGTTCTGTGACAGAATCCAGCAGGCGTGTACGAACTATGAAGATCCGTATCTCGCACCTTCCCTTGCGATTGGTCTGGTTTACCGTACGAATGTGGAAGAGTCGTTCGACAAATGTTATTCCGACGCGGAATATGAGATGTGTTACAACAAGCTGGATGTCAAGCATGCAGATGGCTATAAGGAGCGCCTGGAGCATGGACTGAAATAGTTACAGTTCACTCGCACCATTCGCAAAAGCGCATTCTGCGGACATTTTGTTATCGGGAACGAAAGAATCGCCGGGGGTGCAGCTGTGACTGTGCGTCTGGCGTTTTTTCCGTATGGGGAACGGATGTCTCATGCAAAACCTGTCTGACCGGAATCGCTACAGCTCCCAGGTGCCATTTGTGAAAACCCTGTGAAATTCAAAAAAGTGCTGGACAATCCAGCATGCCTGTGATAAGATACAAAACAGTGATGCGTAATACATTTGTAATATATTCGTATATTGCAGTTTTGCAACCGTAGTCTAACGGATAGAACGAAGGCCTCCGACGCCTTTAATGCAGGTTCGATTCCTGTCGGTTGCATTTTATTCGCATCACTTTTTTTATTTTGACAATAGAACAGTAACCCGTAAATCAAACAGAATAGACAAAAAGGTTGTGATAGAAGATTGAAAAATAACATTTTTCAATCTCGAGATTTGTGTCTGCGCGCACTTGACACAAACTCGATATGCGCAAAAAGCGTGCGCAGAAATGAGCGGAAAGTATGAAGAACGAAAAGATGAAAGAAATTCTGGATTTTTTTCGGAATAACAAGAAAAAGACCTGTATTGGTGCAGGCGCAGGTGTTGCAGTAATTGCGGTATGTGTTGCGGTCGGTATCACGCTCGGAAACGGTGCAAAGATGACAGCTTCGAACACCGGAACACAGACGCAGACGGAAACGACGACAGAGACAGCGGAAACGGAGACAACGCTGCAGATGCCGCTGGAAGAAAATACCGTGCCGGAAGTAACGCAGCTGATTACCGAATATTATAATGCGGCTGCTGCCGGCGACATGGATACGATCAATTCCATCGTCAATACCTACGATCAGGAGACGCAGATCTATCTGCAGAAGATGAGCGAGCATATCGAAGCGTACCAGAACGTGGTCTGCTATACAAAGACAGGCCCGGTAGACGGTTCTTATTTGGTCTATGCTTATTATGAAATCAAGTTTAACGACCTGGAAACTGCAGTGCCCGGCATCAGCCCGTATTTGGTTTATCCCAGAGAGGACGGAAGCCTGTATATTTATGAAGGCGATGTGGAGGATTCTGTCAATCAGTATCTGGAAGATATTTCCGCGCAGGACGACGTCATTGACCTGATGAATCGGGTACAGGTTGTCTTTAATGAAGCGGTTATGCAGGACGATACACTCAACAATTATCTGGCGCAGCTAAAAGAAGATCTGCAGGTAGAGGTCGGTGAAGCTTTGGCAGAGGCTGAGACGGCTTCTGAAGAGGAGACGCAGCCTGCAGAGGCGGCAGCAGAAGCTCAGACCACTGTAACAAAGGTAGAAGCGACAGACGTTGTCAATGTGCGTTCCTCCGACAGTGAGCAGGCAGAGCGCCTCGGCAAGGTGGCGGTCGGCGAAGTGCTGAAACTGCTGGAGAAGAAGGAAAATGGCTGGTCTAAGGTCGAATATAACGGCAAAGAAGGCTATATCAAATCGGAGTATTTAAAGGACGTGGAAGAAACACAGGAGGCTCAGGCAGAGTCTTCCGCTTCCGAAGCTGCACAGACGGCAGAGTCTTCTGCAGCTACAACATCGACGTCCTCGGATTTGCCTGCATCCGGCAAGATCAAGATCGCACAGACAATCAACATCCGGAAGGCCTGCAGCGAAACTGCGGACAAGGTTGGAACCGCATTTCCTGGCGAAACGTTGGAAATCGTGATGCAGCAGGCGGACGGCTGGACAAGAGTCAAATATAACGGCGAAACCGGCTATGTAAAGACCGAAGTTTTAAAAGTTTTAAAATAAGAAAAACGGTATTCTTTCCCGATTTTTGGGAACGCTAAGACCGGAAGTGTTTCTGACAGTGAGATACACTTCCGGTTTTTTATCGTATAGGAAACTTCGTTTCCATACGATAAAAACGCTCCGCGGGGATGCGCACTCGGCGCAAGGGTAGATGGTTGCCAAAGCAACCGCGCCTCGGCGCGAGAATGTGCCAAGGCACATTCTTTTTTCCATCACAGGAAAGGATGCTATCCTGTTTTCGGGACAGAAAAAGGGAGGAATGCCGGATATGAAAAATGATGATATTGAACTGCTTCGGGAGGTTCAGAGGAATGCGGAAATGGGGATGCATGCTCTGGAGGTCATTAACCCGAAGGTGTACGACGATTCGATGGCGCTGATGCTGGCGCGGGAATCCTTTAAATATGGGGAACTTCACGACCGCGCGAGGACGGTGCTGCTTTCGAAAAACCAGACGCCGGATCCAGTCAACAAGGTAAAGCAGCTGATGCTGACTGCGTCCATTCAGGGGAACACGCTGTTGAATTCCACTACGAGCCATATGGCGGAAATGCTGATCCGCGGCAGCAGCATGGGGATGACCAGTCTCTGGAAAGCGATGAACCGGAATGAAAAAGCGGATGGACAAGCGCTGGAGCTTGCCGGGGAGCTGCTGGATTTTGAGGAAAACAATATCCGAGAGCTGAAAAGGTATCTTTAACGCAAAAGCAGTTCAAAAAATTTCGGAAATTTTTTAGTTTAATGTGATAAAGTGCTTGCATTGAAAAAACAATAAGTATATAATAGCTTCGAAACTGAACAACTGGACAAGGAGGAAAGATTTATGTC
>ERZ833963.3671-NODE-3671-length-11604-cov-7.132219_pt1 | contig 11604 bp, 9 predicted proteins | sample MGYA00519693_ERZ833963 | MGnify/ENA primary metagenome ERZ833963 (study PRJEB31850, sample SAMEA3708748) | human gut metagenome | biome: human gut; feature: human-associated habitat; material: faeces | place: China | collected 2014 ... | reverse complement strand
GGAGATAAATTGCAAATTTTATTTTAAATTGGCAGACTATGAATATAATTATTTGAAAAAAAATTTTATTTTAACTATAATGAATAAAGAATAAATATATACAAAAAATAATTAAGACCTGTAAGTGAAGAGGTCCTTTTATAACGCGTGGAAAATGAAAATTCAAGAGGTGAAATTATGAATAGTGTTGTTATTGTTGCTGCAGGAAGCGGAAGACGAATGAATCTAGACATAAATAAGCAATATATAAAATTAGACGAAAAAGAAATGATAGCTCATACGATAGATGTTTTCTATAGCAATGAAAATATAGACGAGATAATTGTCTGTATAAGAGAAGAAGAGGCATATTTTTTTGAGCATGAAATATTAGATAAATATGATTTTAGAAATATAAAAATAGCATATGGTGGTAAAGAACGACAAGATTCTATTTATAATGGATTAAAGCAACTAGATTCAAATAGTAATATTGTTTTAATACATGATGGAGCTAGACCATTCGTAAGTCATGCAATAATAAATGAAACTATAGAAGTTGCTAAGCAAAAAAAGGCAGCTGTAGTAGGTGTACCAGTTAGAGACACAATAAAAGTAGTTGAAAATGGGGTTGTTAAAAGTACACCAGCTAGAGAAACTCTATGGTCAGCACAAACACCACAGACTTTCGATAAAAATCTAATACTTAGAGCATATGAAAATGCATATGAAAAGAATTTTTATGGAACAGATGATTCAATGTTAGTAGAATTTTTAGGTCAAGAAGTTACTATGGTTTTAGGTTCTTATGAAAATATAAAAATAACAAATCCAGAAGATATCAATGTAGCAGAACAAATATTAGATTTAAGAAAAAAATCAAAAATGGGAAAAAGAATCAAAAAAATAGTATAATAATTTGAAATATAATTTAAATAATATATAGAAGTTTATACGGATTATTTTTAGATAGGTGCAACGTATAATGATAGAAGGGTCTTTAATTGAGGGAATAATTCACACAATATAGAAGGGGACAAGTAAATTTATCATAATACGTTGCTTTTTAATTTAAATATTTAAACTTATAAACTAAATAAAAATACATATAAAAAGTTTTAGAATTTATTAATTTTAAATAATAATTCTAAAATTATAGGAGGGTAATATGAGAGTTGGAATAGGATATGACGTTCACAAATTAGTTGAAAATAGAAAATTGATATTAGGTGGTGTAGAGATAGAGCATGATAAAGGTCTTTTAGGACATTCTGATGCTGATGTATTAGTACATGCAATGATGGATTCTATCTTAGGGGCATTAGCTTTAGGCGATATTGGTAAGCACTTCCCAGATACAGATCCAAAATATAAGGGAGCAGATAGTATAAAGTTATTAGAATTTGTAAATAATTTAATAGAAAGTAAAGGTTATAAAGTAAACAATATAGACAGTATAATTGTTGCACAAGCACCTAAAATGGCTCCACATATCTTAAAGATGAGAGAAAATGTATCAAAGGCTATGAATATAGATATTGACTGTGTAAGCATAAAGGCAACAACAGAAGAAGGACTTGGTTTCACGGGGAACAAACAAGGAATATCATGCCAGTCAATCTGTTCTTTAATTAAAGTTGACAATAAATAATAAATAATATATTATAAAATAGATTATGAAAATCATTAAAATATAACAAAAGCAATGATTAAGAAATAGTAGAAAATTTGAGTCTTTACAGAGAGGGAGCGTTGGTGAGAGTTCCTATGATGATGTTTTTGAACCAGTCTTTTAGCATAAAAACGGTAAAAAGTTTTTACGGTAGGGACCGTTATATCCCCATGAGAGAGCTTCTTATTGTAAGCTAATTAGAGTGGTACCGCGGAAATATAACCTTTCGTCTCTTTTTATAGAGATGAAGGGTTTTTTTAATACAGAAAAAACTTAAGGAGGAATAATCAGAGATGAGAATGTCAAAAATGTTAATGCCAACATTAAAAGAAATACCATCTGATGCAGAGATAACAAGTCATCAGTTAATGCTTAGAGCTGGTATGATAAGAAAAATGGCATCAGGAATTTACAACCAATTACCAATGGGTATAAGAGTCTTCAGAAAAGTAGAAGATATAATAAGAGAAGAAATGAACGCTAAAGGGGCACAAGAAATATCATGTGCACTATTAGTTCCTGCTGAATTATGGCAAGAATCAGGAAGATGGGATGTTATGGGTCCTGAAATGTTCAGATTAAAAGACAGAAATGGTAGAGATTACTGTCTTGGACCAACACATGAAGAAACTTTCACACACATAGTAAGAAATGAAATAACTTCATACAAACAACTTCCTCTTAACTTATACCAAATCGAAACTAAATTCAGAGATGAAAGAAGACCAAGATTTGGTGTTATGAGAACTAGAAACTTCACAATGAAAGATGCTTACAGCTTTGATGCTGACCAAGAAGGATTAGATAAATCATACAACGATATGTTTGATGCATACACTAGAATATTTGCTAGATGTGAATTAGACAACAGTCCAGTTCAAGCAGACTCTGGTGCTATGGGTGGTTCTGCATCTGCAGAATTCATGGTTAAATCAGAAGTTGGTGAAGATGAAATAGTATTCTGTAGTGGATGCGATTATGCAGCAAATATAGAAAAAGCTACTTCAGTTAACCACGAAGCATCAACTGAAGAAATGAAAGAAATGAGTGAAATAGAAACTCCAAATGTTCACACAATAGAAGAATTACAAGACTTCTTCAAAATGGAAGCTGGACAATTTGCAAAAACATTAATATATTATGCAGACGGAAAAACAGTAGCAGTAGTTGTTAGAGGAGACAGAGATGTTAACGAAACTAAAGTTGCTAATGCTATAGGTGGAGCTGTTGAGTTTGAACTTGCAAGTGAAGACACAATAAAAACAGTTACTGGTGCAGAAGTTGGATTTGCTGGACCAATAGGAATAAAAACTGATTACTTATTCATAGACCAAGAAGTAGTTGATCAAAGAAATGTTATAATCGGTGCTAACAAAACTGGTTACCATATACAAAATGCTAACTTCGGTAGAGATTTCGAAGGGCAAGTTGGCGATTTCAGAAATGTTCAAGAAGGAGATAAATGTCCAAAATGTGGTGAATCTCTTGAAATAATGAGAGGTGTTGAAGTTGGACACATATTCAAATTAGGAACTAAATATTCTGAAGCTATGGGAGCTACTTTCTTAGACCAAAACGGTAAATCTCAACCAATGATAATGGGATGCTACGGAATAGGTGTTGAAAGAACTGTTGCAGCTGTAATAGAACAACATCATGACGAAAACGGAATAATATGGCCATTAGCATTAGCTCCATACCATGTAGTTGTTGTTCCAGTTAACGTTAAGAAAGAAGAACACTTAGAAAACGCTGAAAAAATATACAATGAATTACAAGCAGCTGGTGTAGAAGTATTATTAGACGACAGAAATGAAAGAGCTGGATTCAAATTTAAAGACTCTGATTTATTAGGTATACCAATGAGAATTACTGTTGGTAAAGATATAGTAGACGGAAAAGTTGAGTTCAAATTAAGAAAAGAAGCTGACAAAGAAATAATATCTGTTGATGAAGTATTAGACAGAGTAAAAGCTGAATTTGTTAAAAACAACGTAAAATTAGGATAAATTAATCTAAAAAATAAAGCTCAATTACTTTATAATATAGGGATTGAGCTTTATAATAGATAAAGTATAAATTATAAATAATATTACTAAAAATGATAGTAGATCATAAAACTATTATCACTTAAAAATAGGAGGTAAAACATGAGTGAAGTAAGAGTAAGATTTGCTCCAAGTCCAACTGGATTTGTTCATATAGGTAGTTTAAGAACTGCTTTATACAACTACTTATTTGCTAAAAAAATGGGCGGAAAATATATATTAAGAGTAGAAGATACTGATAGAACTAGATTAGTTGATGGTGCTATAGAAAACATGCTAAATGCTATGAAATGGGCTGGCGTTAACCATGACGAAGGTGTTATGTTAGACGAAAACGGAAACGTAGTTCAAAAAGGTGAATATGGACCATACATACAATCAGAAAGATTAGATATATACCAACAATATATAAAAGAATTATTAGATAGCGGAAAAGCATACTACTGCTTCTGTACAAAAGAAAGATTAGACGAAGTAAGAGAAAAACAAAAAGAAGCTGGTGAAACTCCAAGATACGATGGTCACTGTAGAGATTTAACTCAAGAAGAAATAGACGCTAAAATAGCTGCTGGTGAACCATATGTAATAAGATTAAAATTACCAGAAAATCACGTAATAAGATTTACAGATTTAGTTAGAGGAGAAACTGAATTCAACACTAACGACTTAGATGATCAAGTATTAATAAAAACTGATGGATTCCCAACTTACCACTTTGCAGTTGTAGTTGATGACCATCTAATGAAAATAACTCACGTAATAAGAGGGGAAGAATGGGTTTCTTCAACTCCAAAACACGTTTACTTATACGAAGCATTCGGATGGGAAGCTCCAAAATTCGTTCACTTACCAAACATACTTAATAAAGAAAAGAAAAAATTAAGTAAGAGACATGGTGACGTTGCAGTAGAAGACTTCAAGAAAAAAGGATACTTACCAGAAGGATTAGTTAACTATGTTGCATTAGTTGGTTGGTCTCCAGAAGAAAACAAAGAAATATTCTCTATGGAAGAATTAGAACAAGCATTCTCTATAGAAAGAGTTTCAAAAAGTGGTGGAGTATTTGACACAGAAAAATTAAACTGGGTAAACCAACACTACATGAAAGATGGAGATGATGATGTTTTAACTAAATTAGCTATACCATTCATCGTTGAAGCTGGATATGTAACTGCTGAAGAAGCTGAAGAAAAATACGACTTCTTAAAATCAATAGTATCTTTATTAAAAGAAAAATTACACTTTGTAAAAGAAATAACTGACCATATATCAATATTCTTTGGAGATAAAGTAGAAGTTGAAACTGAAGAAGGTGCAGAATTCTTAAAAATGGAACACATACCTACTTTAGTTAATGCTTTAGAAGAAAAAATATCAGAAGTAGATGTTTTAACTGAAGAAACAGTACAAGCTATATTAAAATCTATCCAAAAAGAATACAAAATAAAAGGTAAAAACCTATACATGGGTACTAGAATACCTCTTACAGGGCAAATGCACGGTGGAGATTTAGCTAAAACTATGGTTATATTAGGTAAAGATCTTTGCTTAAAAAGATTAGCATATGCTAAAGAAAATTTAATATAATTTATTTGTAAAAATAAATATTAATATAAAAAATCCAAATCGGATATTATATCTTAGATTTGGATTTTTTTATGTTTAAACTCGAAACCATAGTTAAATTAAATGATTTTATTTGTATAACTATATAATTTATTATTATATTCATGAGATTTTAAAATTTGTAAGTTCTACAAAAAAATATAACTATGAAAAAACAATTTAATTTGTTATCATATATTGTATGCATTAAATTATATAAATTTAGACAACAAAAAGGGAGAATATAGTTATGAAGAAATATGACATAGCAAAAGCTATAAAAGAGTATTTTATAGTGACAGTTGGTGTAATATTAGTTGCTTTTGGGCTTCAATATTTTTACTCACCTAACGATATAGCAGGAGGCGGGTTAAGTGGTTTATCATTAGTTATAAATCATTATGTACCAGCACTATCAATAGGAACTCTAGTATTTTTAGGTAATTTAATATTATTTGCAATAGCGTTTTTATTAATTGGTAGCGACTTTGGTGCAAAAACTATATACGCAAGTTTTGCATTATCATTTGTAATGGACTTTATGGAAAAAGTAATGCATAGTTATGCATTAACAACTAATTTAGCTTTAGCAGTTTTATGTGGGACTTTAATAATAGGAACAGGTCTTGCAATAGCATTTTCAATAAATGCATCTACGGGTGGAACTGATATATTAGCTAAAATATTAAATAAATATACAAACTTTAATATAGGAATAGCTTTATTAATGGTAGATTTATTCGTTGTTGTAGCTGGTGCATTTACTTTCGGACTAAACAAAGGATTCTATTCATTAATAGCTGTAATAGTAAATGGATTATTAGTAGATAGAGTAATAGATATGATAGCTAAACATAAAGAGAAAAAAGCTTTAGAAGAGTCAAATAAAGAGGAAACAGTAGCTTAATAATATATAATGTACACAGAATAGATTAAAAAAAAGAGAGTTTATTATAAAACTAAAAGAAAGGGAGTATTGAAAAATAGTTTTTATACTATTTTGCAACACTCCCTTTTTTATTAAAATTTTTATGCTAAAGCTTCGTATTCCTCTTTAGCAGCTAATTTTATTTCAGCTATTTTTTCTTGTACTTCTTTCATTTTTTCATCATCTAATTCATAGAATTTCATAGCTATTAGTGAAGCAATCCATCCTAACATTGGCATTCCTATGTATAATCCAACTGTCACCCAGAATACACCAGGAGTATAAGCATCTCCAACTTGAGGCATTGCAGAAGTATATCCTATATATGCAACAGCAAGACCAACTATAGTTGTACCAAAGGATGATATCATTTTATCAACGAATGAGAATAAAGTTCCCATCATACCAGGTACATATCTTCCTGTTAAATAAGTTTCATAATCTGCACAGTCAGCTATCATAGGTATAACTATACCACCAGATATTGAACCGAATCCTTTACCTAAGCACACTAAAGTTATCCATAAAACAGTCATCATTCCGAAGTTATCTAGAGAGATTTGAGTTGGATCTCCGAATACTAGTAAAGCAAATGCACCTATATAAGTTAAGATACATAACCATGTAAATCTAACTAATGCTTTTTTAGAACCAAATTTAGAAGCATATTTTGTTCCGATTAATATCATTATAAATGATGGAATCATTGTTATCATAGACATTTTACCATATAGTCCATAGTTACCCATTACTATACCATATAACATTACCATAACAGTTGAGTTATTACCTGCTTGTATTGCTAATTTATCAGTAGCTGCAGATACAACAAGCATTTGTAATGGACGATTTCCTTTTAAAACACTTACATAATCTCTAAATTTAACTTTAGGAGCTTTTTTACCAGTACCAAAGAACTCTATTCTATCTTTAGACCATATACCTGTAATTGCTAATGCAGTTAATACACCTGATATTAATATAAATGTTAGTGAGAATTCTTGCATTGCTTGGAATGTAAATCCACCATATTTAGGAGCTATATATCCAGATGCGTATTGAGCACCAGCTGCAAATATAAATAAGTTATAAATACTGTCGAATCTAGTGAATAAAGGTCTTTGAGATGGATCATTTGTTAAACAAGCTTGTCCAGCCTTAGTACAAGCTGTTTGGAACGTATATCCGATTATATATAGAGCGTAAAATACTATAAACCCAATCATTTTTAGATTTTCTGGGAATAAGTGTAGAGTATTATACATTGTCAATATACTTACTGCCATTATAGAATAACCTATAAGTATCATAGGTCTAAATTTACCAAATTTACCGTTTGTCTTATCAATTATAAATCCTATTATTGGGTCTGTGATAGCATCAAACATACGCATTGATGTTAGAAGTGATGATACTAATACTACTGATAATCCTACAACACCTGTTGCATAATAAGAAACATACCCCATTAAAAGCATTATTACATTTGTTGCTGTATTGTTGAATGCAAAGCACCCTATTTGCCATGTCTTGGCACGGTTATAGTTGATTTGTTTTGCTGTTTCCATTTTGTCCCCCTATTATTAAAGAATTGATAGTTTGTATTTTGTATGGATTGATTAATACTTAAATTAGTAAGATTTTAGAATTGGAATGATATAAAATTAGCGATTGCGTATGAATAAAATATCCACTTCAATAACTTAAAAACGTTTTCTTGATATCGTTTAAAAAAAGTATTATATAATTAAGCTAAATTTTATTTTACACAATATAGAATGTGGATAAAAATTTAACATAAAAATATAAAAAAATATAACAATATATCTTTAATTCTAAAATTAACTTTTATTTAATTTATAAATTTAATTTCCATATCTTGTAATTAATAATAACATGTTTGCGACTTGTATGCAAGCGTTTTCTTAAAAATAAATTTTAGTTTAAAATATCAAATTAGAATATAAAAAAACTCCAGGCATTTTGCCTGGAGTTTATCTAATTGAATCAATAACTACAATTTGATTATGCAGCTAAATCATCACGATTATCTTTATTGTTTGATTTTTGTACAGCGTTGTATACAGGTAAACCTATTAATGTTATAACAACACCACCAAGTGATATCATTGTATTTGTTAAACCAGATAATAATAATTGGCTCACAACAACGAATAATCCACCAGCTATAGCCACCATTGGTATGAATGGATATAGAGGCACTTTGTAAGGTCTCTCTAAGTTAGGTTGATCTTTTCTTAATTTGAACACACCTATGAATGTTAATACGTAGAATGACCATACAGCAAACATTGATAAGTCTGTTAATAAGTTGAATTGTCCTGTTAAAGCATATAATACAGATACTACACCCATTGTTAAAGTAGCGTTAGCAGGAACACCATTTTTGTTTATTTTTCCGAAGAAATCACTACATGGTAAAGATTTTTGTGCACCTAAAGTGAATAATATTCTTGGTCCAGTTAATAAGTATCCGTTTAAAGCACCGAATACAGATATTAATATACCAACAGTTATGAATTTACCACCGAATGGTCCAAATATAGCTTCTGCAACTGCTGATGCAGGAGAAGAATATTGAGCTAATTCGTTAGCAGGTAATACCCATAAGTAAGCAACGTTTATTAATAAATAAACAGCCATAACTAAAGATAAACCACCTACGATTGCTTTAGGTAAGTCTTTTCCTGGGTTTTTCATTTCACCAGCTATAGCACCAACGTTTATCCAACCATCATAAGCGAATAATATAGCAACTAATAAAGAACCGATAACACCACCAGTTGAAACACCTTCTCCAACCATTGGAGTTAATATAGCGTTATCCCCGCTTCCTTTAATAAATCCGAAAACTATTATTAAAGCAAGAGGTATTAATTTACCTATTGTTGCAAATGTTTGTATAAACCCACCAGTTTTAGAACCTAAAGAGTTTAAAACAGATATAAATAATATAACACCTATAGTTATAGGTAATACTAATGCATTATTTCCTATTAATCCTGCACTTTGTTGTCCAAACATAACAGCTAAAGCAGCTATAGTTGCAGGGAAGAATAAAACCGCTTGCATCCATCCTGTTAAGAATCCTAATTTTTTACTGTATATTTCTTCGATGTAAACCATCATACCACCAGTTTTTGGTATAGCCGCAGATATTTCAGCAGCAGTAAGACCAGCAGCTATTGTCATAACACCTGCTATAACCCAAGCTATCATACCTAATCCAGGTGCTCCACCAGTTAAAGTGTATACAGCTTGTGGTTTGAAGAATACACCACCACCGATTACCATACCAACAACAGTTGATAAAGCAGCAGCGAATCCTAAGTTCTTTTGTAACTTATTGTTTTCCATTTGTATAAATCCTTTCTTGTGTAAATATAAAATTTTAAATTTAAAAAGTCATCATTAATATAATATTACTTTTTTATAAAAAAAACACCACACAAAAAAAGGAAATTTTTGATGGAATTAGAATTAAATAAAAATAATCATTTTGCATAATAATGAAAAAGATAGGAATGAACCTATATACAGCCATGCTTTGGACGTTATAGGGGAAAACGTAAGCAAATGTATAAATAAATAAATTTTTATATTTGCAAAACCTTTCCAGTGTTTTGGCATAGTATCACACAATAAATGGCAAACAAAACACATCCCAATTATAAATAATAATGGACGTAGTATATTATTTAAAGGTGTTAATTCAAACATTATACATAGTTTTGAGGATATAAACACATAAATCAAAAATACAGGATTAAAAACTGAATGTGTAATAAAATTTCTATGACCCTTTGAACCACCAAATAAAAATGGAAATTGTTTCTCAAGAATATCTGCATTTCTATATATATAATCTAATAATTTTCTTAAAGATGGAATCCAACTTATAAATAATAAGAAGAAATCTATTAAATTTATTATAGCTGCAAATATATAATTTATAATAATTTCAATACTTTTAACTTTAAGTGTATTTGAATTTGGATTGCCATTAAACATATTTAATGAAGATGGCAAAAAAGATAATGTAAGTATATTTTTCTTTATTGGTTTAATGAAAAATATACTAGCTAATAAAAATATAGCGATAATATAAAAATTAATACTACCACCTCCTAAAATGAATTTATAAATTTTATTCTATAAATATATGACTTATTTTGTCAATATAAGCAGATAAATTGCGAATATATAAGAAAAAGATAATTAAAAATTTTTAGCAAAAAATCTAAATTAGACGACTAATTTAAAATAATGAACAATTAAAAAAAATAAAATTATCTACATAACTAAAATCAATTGGCACAATTTTTTTATATCCATTAATAGGAACCTTTTTAACAGGTGGCATTGTGTATTGGTTAATTGGTACTCCATTAAGTATGTTAATGAATGCACTGACAGAATGGTTAGCAAGTATGAGTGATACAGGATTAATCCCCTTAGGCTCTATTTTGGGAAGCATGACAGCATTTGATATGGGAGGTCCAATCAATAAAGTATCAACTTTATTCGCCCAAACACAAGTAGATACTTTACCCTATTTAATGGGTGGCGTTGGAGTTGCAATTTGTACCCCTCCTATAGGAATGGGACTAGCAACATTATTAGCGCCAAAAAAATATAGCAATGAAGAAAAACAAGCTGGAAAAGTAGCAATTATAATGGGTTGTATTGGAATTACTGAAGGTGCAATCCCCTTTGCCGCTAATGATCCAATAAGAGTTATTCCCTCAATTTGTGTTGGTTCAGCAGTTGGAAATATAATTGCATTTTTATTAGGTGTATTAAATCATGCACCGTGGGGTGGATTTATCGTACTACCCGTAATAGAAGGACGCCTAGGATATATTCTGGGAATTATTATTGGTTCTGTTACGACTGCTATAATGGTAAATTTATTAAAAAAAGTAAATACCGATAAAACAGCTTATAAAAATGATTCTGATGAAATTGAATTAAATTTTGAAGAACTATAATATTTATAATTATAAAGGAGTGAAGAGAATGAAAGTTGTTGGATGTACTGCGTGTCCCTCAGGAGTAGCCCATACATATATGGCTGCAGAAGCACTAATACTATCTGGAAAAAAATATGGTGTTGAGGTGATTATGGAGACTCAAGGGGGGTGCGGAATTGAAAATAAATTAAACCTCAAAGATATTGAAGAAGCAGTATGTGTTATTTTATCAAATGATATTAATATCGAAGGAGAAGAACGTTTTAAAGGAAAAAAAGTTCTTCGTATGGGAGTTTCTGATTTAATCGAAAAATCGCCGGAGCTCAAGCTAGGCTGTACAACTGAATTTATCAGCCGTGAGGACTGTCTGCCCGCCCT
>ERZ833963.3670-NODE-3670-length-11606-cov-8.961129_pt1 | contig 11606 bp, 8 predicted proteins | sample MGYA00519693_ERZ833963 | MGnify/ENA primary metagenome ERZ833963 (study PRJEB31850, sample SAMEA3708748) | human gut metagenome | biome: human gut; feature: human-associated habitat; material: faeces | place: China | collected 2014 ... | reverse complement strand
GAATGCTGAATATCTTCTGAAAATGCATTCGCAGTCATGGCAATGATCGGAATCGTCTTTGCCAGTTCATGGGAGCTTCTGCGGATTGCCTTCGTTGCCTCATAACCATTCATAACAGGCATCTGCACATCCATCAGGATCATGTCATAATCACCTGGAGCAGACTGTTCAAATGCTTTCAAAATCTCTTCGCCATTTTCACAGATGGTACATTCCGCACCTTCAATCTTTAACAGTTCCGTCAGGATCTCTGCGTTCAGCTCATTATCCTCTGCACACAGGAATCTCATTCCTTGAAGGATATTACCATCCTGCTCATCTGTTTCTTCTTGTGCCGCCAGAGCAACCGTTCTATCCTCTGCAATTTTCAGATCCAAGAGAACCTCAAAACAGCTTCCCTGTCCCAATTCACTCTCCACATCAATGGTACCTCCCATTGCCTCAACCAGATTCTTAGTAATCGCCATTCCAAGTCCGGTTCCCTGTATTTTATTTGTAAGGGAACTTTCCGCACGGGTAAACGCATCAAAAATTGTATCCTTGAAATCTGCCGACATTCCCATACCATTATCGCTAACTAAGAAACGGTACTTTGCATAGACAGATGACTTTGTCTCACATTCTTCTACAAAGAACTGAATTTCCCCACCTTCCTGGGTATACTTCACTGCATTGGAAAGCAGGTTGCTGAAAATCTGCATCAGGTGAACCTGATCCCCATTCACCCACTCATGCTGAATATTTTCTTTTATGATTGTAAGGGTCTGCTGCTTTTCATATATTTGAGTATGAAATATAGTGTTAAGTTCCTGTACAAGATCCAGAATAGAAAAGTCAGAATATTTGAAGACTGTTTTTCCTGCCTCAATCTTGCTCATATCCAGAACGTCATTGATAATTCCCAACAGATGCTGCGATGAAATATCTATTTTATCTGCATACTCTATAACTTTTGCTTTATTACCTGCATCATGTCTGATCAAAGATGTGATACCAATGATTGCATTCATAGGTGTACGAATATCATGTGACATATTAGACAGGAAATCCGTTTTCGCCTTATTTGCATTTTCAGCTGTCTGTAAAGCCTCTGTTGCAACGTTCTTTGCCTTTTTCAGTTTTTGATTGACTACTTCCATTTCCTTCATTGTTTGTAAATGAAGTTCATTATTTCTTTTTTCATATTCTGCTTTTTGATCTGCAAGACTAAGTCTGGAAATACTGTAGAATAATCCGGCAAAAAGTAAAAGTATAAAACCTGCCATGAGTATTGTTGTAAACAACACCGTTTTCTGGTAATCCATCAGCACATTGTCCACAACTCCCTTTGCCACAATGCACACCAAAATGGTGTTGTTGCTTTCTATCGGGCAATACCCCAGATAATAGGGGTTCTGTTTTCCCAAAAGTGCAACTCCGGATTCTCTGTTATCAAACTTCTTTTTGAACAAATCAGCCTCTTCTTCTGTAATAGCCTGTTCCCCTTTTAAATGTTTTAACAAAGAATAATTACGCAGGTATTTATCTCCACTCTGGTTCGTATACGTAATATTTCCGTCATGATCCAGCATGAACAAATATGCTTTTCCATGATAACCTTTCAATTTTAACATGGAATCCAGTTTCGAATGATCATACACAGTTCCAATTGCCGTATAAGTTTCTCCATTGATCGTGTATTCCTGACATGGAATCGCAACCAGATAACCGTCTTTTTTCTTCTGATCATAATCAAGACGCACCAGTTTTCCAATATTGTATCCGTTCTTTAAGTCCAGCAGAAGTTTACTTGGCATATCAATCCGCATTTTTGTTCCACCTGCTGATATTGCCTGACCATTTTCCTGAAGGAATATAAGAGTACTTTCCGATTCTTTTTCCCATGCTTCAAAGAAATTTTTGTTCGTATCCGTTTCAAGAGACAGTTCCCTCTCATGAAGTAAGAATTCCTCAACCAACTGCAGCTGGCTGTAGTATCCACTCACCTGAAGATCATAGGTCTGCTGTATCTGTTCAACAACAGCTCCCATACTGCTTTTTCCATTTTCGCTGATATACTTATTAGACTTACTTATAAGATACTTGATACAAACTAAGCTTAAAAGAATCATAAGTAGTATAAGCAACAGCCTTGTTATTTTTTTTCTTTTATTTACCGTTTGTTCTATCTCCACTTTTACTGTTCAACCTCTATATAGTCTTCCGGTGCTGACGGCTGCTGTCCTTTTGACATTGCTTCGATCCATGCACTTGATAATGTTGTATCTTTAAGCTGCTCAATCTCACATTTCGGATTTATTTTTTTCAAAACAGACATTGTGGTGTCTGTAAGAAGAATCGAGTATTCCTTTTCTTTGTCTATTTTCTTATCATTAACTGTTAAGTCCTTTAACGAAAATCCACTTTCCTCTTGATTGACGATCATTTTCATACCGGATGCAATTGGTAATTCGTATTTATTGGTTACGTAAAAATTCTCATCCGCATCGGCGAGATAATTTTCCACGAGTTCATAAACCTGTTTACCATTGATTTTTGCAACATATAATGGTGTATCTGAACTCTTCGCTGTCATCATGCCAACCCGGCTGCTGGTGCATTCTCCTTTGTACATAGAAGAAGTGAAATAATAATATGGTGCCAGAGCCAGCTGTGCATCATTTTCTTCTCTGATCGTAGTTAAAATGGAAGATGCTGCATCACGGCCATTTCTATCGTTCAGTGAAATGGAATATTCATTTTCAAAATTCACCGTTGCTTTTTCTTCTGGATCTTTACGATTCATTACACTGCGAAAAGTATCATAAGCCTGTGTTTCATCCATTTCCCCTGACAGTAATCCGTGAACAGCCTCAAGACTTGCATCAAATGATTTTTGGGCGGAATATCGGATATAAACAGCATTATGATTAATTTCCTCTTCCAGTCCAGGCACATCCTGCATCATGGTTGGAACATCTGTATTCAATGAAATAACACCGCTTCCATCCGCAATCAGCTTTTGCCCCTCTTCTGAAATCATACAATCCAGCACATCCAGTGCAGTATCCAGTTTCTCCCGGTCTTTTTCCAGGTTTTTGTTAAATGCAATGTTTAAGGACGGAGTCATGTACACATAGGATTCATCCGATGTCTGTGAAAAGTAAGGAATACGGATCAGCTCCGCATCCATCTGTTTCTGCAGCTGCTGCATAACCGTCGGATGTCCATGAAACATTGCTGATTTTCCCTCGACAAACATCTGGATTCCTGTATCGACGTCAATATTGATATCTTCTTTACCAAAGTGCGAGTCCTTAAGAAACTGACTGGTTTCTGAAAAAATACGTTTCCATAATGTATCATCAAACTTCACTTCATCCGCTGCAGTCTCTGCACCGTTTCGCCATTCAATACCATCCAGGCTTGTAAACTCACCGATTGCTGCAGCCTGGATGATTTCATTATTAGACCAGTCTTCACCAAGATCCATGGAATACGGTTTTATGCCATTATCATAAAACTGCTGACAGGCCTGTACATATTCCTCATAATTTTCTGGAATCTTTACGCCATACTGATCAAACAGTGTTTTGTTGGCAATGATCGTCTGCGGAATACCACAGATTGGCAGCCACTGGATTTCATCCTCCTCATTCTTATAATATTGCACCGCATAAGAATAATACTTGGAAACAACATCATAAGAAGCAAAATCCATAAGATAAGGCTGTAAGTCCTGTGCATCTGTTCCAGAAAATCGACGTACTGTTATGATATCCGGTAATTCATCATGTTCTTTAAAATAACTGTATAAATCGGTATCATTGTTACCAATAATAAATTCAATATCCTGATCAGGAAACTGTTCATGGATATAGGGTGCAATATTTTTCATCAAACGATTTTCCCACAGATAAACGGTAAGATGATCATCGTTTTTAGATACTTCTTTCTTTGACTGTCCACATCCAGACAAGACAGCAGTTGCTACAAGTACACCTGACACCACTGCTATCAGACAACGTTTTGCCTTATTCATACTCTCACTTTCCTCATTCTTTCCTGATAAAATCATTATTGTTACGTCTGTGAAATAACACCGTAAAAAAGCACCGTCAGACAGACAGTGCACCTCATTTTATGCAACTGGCTGCCATTTTACAGGCCCTGTAGCTTTGCGTCCCAGACTTTCATCTGGTTTGCCAATTTCCTTATTATAGCTTTAATCTTATGCAAAAAACTGATTTTATTATACTTTAGTGTTCTACTATACGCAAGAAAAAGATTAACATTTTAACGTTCAAAAGCAAAAAAAAGAACAGCCGATACATATACCCGAACTGTTCTCCTACTATTAAGTACGTTACATTATTTTACAACAAAACTTCCAGAAATATGATATCTATCATATTTTCTGGAAGTCCTGTCTTTGAGCAAGTGGCAAACTCGGTTAAAAAAGCTTTCAATCCTTGTTTCAATCCCTCTGAGTTCATCATACAATCTGTCGTTTCACCCCTTATTTTCTGACATTTCTGTGGAAATATACTTTTTTCTTCCTCCTTCATTGCGAATCTTTCCGGGAAATGCTATAATAGCCAAAGTTGAAAGCGCGAAATCCGAAGCATTTGCAAGCTGCTCCGGAAAAAAAGACCATCCCCCGGACAAAAAGAGAGGGGATATGTCCATCCTACGGGACATAAGAAAGGAGTTATTCTATGCCTTATGATGACGTACAAAAATTTTCAGAGGCAGCCGTAAACAAAGCAAAGCTGCTGAAAGAACACCCGGGGAAATACTTTCTCCGTGCAGTCATGGCCGGTTTCTTTATCGTGGTTGCCATGATTTTCTCCAACGTGGTAGGCAATACGTTCCAGAGTACAGATCCTGCCTGGGGAAAACTGCTTGGCGGTATTGTGTTTGCCATTGCGGTTCTGCTGATCGTTTTTATCGGTGCAGAGCTTTTCACCGGAAACAATCTTGTTATGGCATTTGGGGCCTATGACAAAAAAGTCTCCTGGGCACAGGTTGGAAAAGTATGGCTGGTAAGCTACATCGGAAACTTTGTCGGATGCCTGATTCTCTCCGTAATTTTCGTACTGGCAGGTGCTTCCGGTACTGCCGATTATTACGCAGGATTTATTGGAAATAAACTTTCCATTCCTGCCGGAGAAATGTTTTTCCGTGCCATTCTCTGCAACTTCTTCGTCTGCCTCGCCGTTGCCTGCGGCATGAAATGCAAAAATGAAGTTGCCAAATTTTTCATGATTATACTTTGCATCGCCGGATTCGTTGTTGCCGGTTTTGAACACTGCGTTGCCAATATGGCCACCTTTGTTACCGCTGCACTTCTGGTCCCAGGCGGCATTTCTCTGACTGCCGCATTGAAAAGTATGGTCATTGTAACTATAGGAAACGCAATAGGAGGCGGTGTGCTCCTTGCCTGGCCGCTTCGAATGATGAGTGCAGATAAATGACAAAATCTTTATACATTGCGGAAAAACCGAGCGTTGCTCAGGAGTTCGCAAAAGCGTTAAAACAGAATATGCAGCGCAGGGATGGATACTTAGAGTCGGATCAGTCCGTCGTAACCTGGTGCGTCGGTCACCTGGTTACGATGAGCTATCCGGAAAAATATGATCCTGCGTTAAAAAGGTGGAGTCTCGAGACCCTGCCTTTTTTGCCTGAAAACTTCAAATATGAAATTATCCCGGAAGTAAAAAAGCAGTTCACCATTGTGAGTAACCTGCTCCACCGGGAGGATATTGAAACCATTTATGTCTGTACCGACTCCGGGCGTGAGGGAGAATACATCTATCGTCTCGTCGCGCAGATGGCCGGTATCAAAGACAAGAAACAGAAGCGTGTCTGGATCGACTCGCAGACAGAAGAAGAAATCCTGCGCGGTATCCGCGAAGCGAAGGACGAAAGTGAATACGACAATCTTTCGGCATCCGCTTATCTCCGCGCCAAAGAAGATTACCTGATGGGCATTAACTTTTCCCGTCTTCTCTCGCTCAAATACGGAAGCGCTGTCGCATCGTATCTCGGCACTAAATATCAGTCTATTTCCGTCGGCCGTGTTATGACATGTGTGCTCGGCATGGTCGTACGCCGGGAGCGCGAAATCCGCAGCTTTGTGAAAACACCATTCTACCGTGTCATCGCCGGTCTTTCCTTAAATGGACGCAATTTTGAGGGGGAATGGCGCGCCGTAAAAGGCAGCCGCTACTTCAACTCTCCGCTTCTCTATAAGGAGAACGGCTTCCAGAAAAAAGAGGACGCACAGAAACTGATCGAGGAATTAAGCATGCAGAATCCTCTGATCCCGCATGTCCTGAAAATGGAGCGAAAAAAGGAAAATAAAAATGCGCCACTGCTTTACAACCTTGCAGAGCTGCAAAATGACTGTGCCCGCTTTTTCAAAATCAGTCCGGATGAAACGCTGAAAGTTGTTCAGGAGCTTTACGAGAAAAAGCTGGTTACCTATCCGCGAACCGATGCCCGTGTGCTTTCTTCTGCCGTTGCCAGGGAAATCAGCAAAAACCTGCGCGGCCTGCAGCAGTACGGCATCTGCAGCGGCCTTGCAAATGAAATTTTGCAGGGTGAAAGCTGGAAAAAGATTGGTTCCACCCGCTATACAAACGATAAACAGATTACCGATCACTATGCGATCATTCCGACCGGACAGGGCCTTAACAATCTGCGGAACCTCTCGGAACTCTCCGCAAAAGTTTATGAGACGATTGTCCGCCGTTTTCTCGGTATCTTCTATCCGCCGGCGGTCTATCAGAAAGTTGCTCTTGTCACCGAAATCGGCGGCGAGCAGTTTTTCTCCAACTTCCGTGTTCTCGTGCAGGAGGGCTATTTAAAAGCCATGCAGTATTCTTTCTTCCGTAAGAAAGAGGAGGACGACGAGGGCAGAAAGGAGGACGAGACGACTTGCGATCCCTCTTTTCTTGCAGCGCTGTCCCAGCTGCAGAAAGGCAGCGAGCTGAATCTTCTCGGCCTTTCTATCAAGGAAGGAGAAACCTCTCCGCCAAAACGCTACACCTCCGGTTCGATGATCCTTGCAATGGAAAATGCCGGACAGCTCATTGAAGACGAGGAGCTGCGCGAGCAGATTAAGGGAAGCGGCATCGGAACGAGTGCGACGCGTGCTGAGATTCTGAAAAAGCTTGTCTTTATCAAATATCTTGCTCTGAACAAAAAGACGCAGGTTATCACCCCGACACAGCTTGGCGAAATGATCTACGACGTCGTACACCAGTCGATCCGCCCGCTTCTGAATCCGGAGCTGACGGCAAGCTGGGAAAAGGGACTTACCTATGTAGCGGAAGGCTCCATTACCTCCGAGGAATATATGGGAAAACTGGAAAACTTTGTTACACGCCACACGGTAAATGTGAAGCAGATGCGGAATCAGTTCCAGCTAAAGAGCAGCTTTGATGCGTCCGCGCCGTATTACAGAAAAGCCTCTTCCACGCGCTCCCGTACCGGGAAACGTACCGCTGCAGAAGACTCCTCTGCAAAGTCCTATTCCACCGCCAGAAAAAAGGGCGCACAGAACTCCTGAAATGTGGTAAGATAAACAGGAACTAAAACAAGAAAGGATGAATCACGCATGAAAGATGCAACCATTTCTGAACTTTATGATTTAACCCAGACCATTGCCGCAAAAATCTTTGAAGGCAAAACGTATCCATGGGAAGTGCTTCCGCTCATTAAAGATTTTATTCTTGAACTCGGCGAAACACTCGATCCGGCAGAATACGAAAAACGCGGCGAAAATGTCTGGATCGCAAAAGATGCCGTGATCGCACCGACCGCTTCCATTAACGGCCCATGCATCATTGGAAAAGGCGCTGAGATCCGTCAGTGTGCCTTTATCCGCGGAAACGCCATCGTCGGCGAAGGCGCTGTCGTTGGAAACTCCACCGAACTGAAAAATGTCATTCTCTTTAATAAAGTACAGGTTCCGCATTACAACTATGTCGGCGACTCTGTTCTTGGATACAAAGCCCATATGGGTGCCGGTTCCATTACTTCCAATGTAAAATCCGATAAGAAGCTCGTTGTTGTCAAAGGCGCAGATGAACAGATCGAAACCGGACTGAAAAAATTCGGTGCGATGCTCGGCGATGAAGTTGAGGTCGGCTGTAACAGCGTATTGAACCCGGGAACGGTTGTCGGAAGAAATTCCAACATTTATCCACTCTCCTGTGTTCGCGGTGTGATCCCGTCAGGTCATATTTTTAAGAATGCGAAAGAAATTGTCAAAAAAATCTGATAATTAAAAAAATTCTCTTTTATCGAGAGAAAACCAAACCGATTGATTTAAAAGACCGCCGGAAATTTTATCGTTTTCCGGTGGTCTTTGCAATTTTTTATCAAAATATGCTGGACGAATGACCAATTTTGTGAGACAATAACCATAGGTCTGTGAACAGGCTGGAAACAGTCCGTTCGAAAGACAAAAGCTCAAATAAGTACATATTTGAAAGGAGTTTAACAATGACTTATTCACACGAAGTAGAAATGATGTGTCCGGTTGCCCAGGGCGTGCATCACGGTGCAGCTCCGATTCCGGAGGAAGCAAAATGGGTAAAAGCAAAAGAAATCAAAGACATTTCCGGATTCACTCACGGTATTGGCTGGTGCGCACCGCAGCAGGGTACCTGCAAGCTGACTCTGAACGTAAAAGAGGGCGTTATCCAGGAAGCTCTCGTTGAGACCATCGGATGTTCAGGAATGACTCATTCTGCAGCTATGGCATCTGAGATTCTGCCAGGACTTACCATCCTTGAGGCACTGAATACTGACCTTGTGTGTGATGCTATCAATACTGCTATGAGAGAGCTCTTCCTGCAGATCGTTTACGGAAGAAGCCAGAGTGCATTCTCCGAGGACGGACTGGTTGTAGGCGCAGGCCTGGAAGACCTTGGCAAAGGACTTCGTTCCCAGGTTGGTACCATGTACGGAACTCTTGCAAAAGGACCTCGTTATCTGGAGATGACCGACGGTTATGTAACAGGTATCGCTCTGGATGCAGATGATGAGATTATCGGTTACAAATTCATCAACTTCGGAAAGATGATGGACTTCATCAAAGCCGGCGATGATGCAAACACAGCTTTCGAAAAAGCAAGCGGACAGTACGGACGTGTTGCTGATGCTGTTAAGATCGTTGACCCGAGAAAAGAGTAATCAGATAATTTAGGAGGATAGGAAAATGGCTTTATTTGAATCATATGAAAGAAGAGAGAAACAGATTCTGGCTAAGCTTGCTGAGTACGGAATCAACTCCATCGAAGAAGCTGCAGAAGTTACAAAAGCTGCTGGCCTTGATGTATACAAAATGATCGAAGGCATTCAGCCAATCTGCTTCGAGAATGCAAAATGGGCTTACACTGTAGGCGCAGCAATCGCAATCAAAAAAGGATGCCGCAAAGCTTCTGAAGCTGCTGCAGCAATCGGTGAGGGACTTCAGTCCTTCTGTATCCCGGGATCTGTTGCCGCCGATCGTAAAGTGGGTTTAGGCCACGGAAACCTGGCAGCAATGTTGCTTCGTGAAGAAACCAAATGCTTTGCATTCCTTGCCGGCCATGAATCGTTCGCCGCGGCAGAAGGTGCAATCGGTATCGCAAAATCAGCAAACAAAGTACGTCAACAACCGTTGAAAGTAATCTTAAACGGTTTGGGTAAAGACGCTGCCATGATCATCTCCCGCATCAACGGCTTCACTTACGTGCAAACCGAATTCAACTACTACACCGGAGAACTGAAAATCGTGAAAGAAAAAGCATATTCTAAAGGCGAACGTGCCCAAGTAAGATGCTACGGGGCAGACGATGTTCGGGAAGGCGTAGCTATCATGCGTCACGAGGGAGTGGACGTTTCCATCACCGGAAACTCAACCAACCCGACTCGTTTCCAACATCCGGTTGCCGGAACCTACAAAAAAGAGTGTATGGAAACCGGAAGAAAATACTTCTCTGTTGCCTCTGGTGGTGGTACCGGACGTACCCTTCACCCGGACAACATGGCTGCTGGTCCTGCTAGTTACGGATTCACCGACACGCTTGGTCGTATGCATGGAGACGCACAGTTTGCAGGCTCTTCTTCTGTTCCCGCACACGTGGAGATGATGGGATTCCTTGGAATGGGTAACAACCCGATGGTTGGTGCTACCGTTGCTGTTGCTGTTTCTATCGAGGAAGCAATGAAATAGTGTTGAGACATCACTTCATAAAAAATCCAGGATTTCAGTCCTGGATTTTTTTATGCTACAACCACCCTCTTATGTTTCCACCGCCGGTGTGACCACAACCAATAAGCAGGTTCCTCCCGGATAAAACGTTCCAGCATTTGAATATGCATTCGCGTCAATTCCCCCGGTTCCAGACTTTTCGGATCAGAACACAGGTCGTAAAACTCGGCATGATAATAACCTCGTTTCACTTTACGCATATTCACGAAAACCACCGGCTGATTCAACTTTCGGGCGATCTTTTCCGTACCCTCCAACACGGCCGTATCTTGATTCAGGAAACGAGTCCAGAAATTAAGAGAATGTTTATTAGGAGTCTGGTCTCCGATAAACCCGGTCATCGTAATCTTCCCCTCTTGCTGATTCTTCAACATAACCCGTAGCGTATCCGCTTTAGCTAAAGGCGTCGCCCCGAAACGGCCTCTAATCTTACAAGTCATCCGGTCAAAGACCTTATTATGTATCGGTTTATAAATCGGGATCAACTCTATATCCTTCTCCCACAACTTGTATGAATACATCATCTCCCAGTTCCCATAGTGGCCGGAAAAAGCGATCACGCTACGTCCTTGTTCAAAATAGCGGTGTGGTACATCCATATTCACCATGACACAACGTTTTTTTAGCTCTTTCTCCGAGATATGCCACAATTTATAAAACTCGGCAAAAGTATCACACAAATGGCGGTAGTACTTCCGGGCAATCTGCCTCCGTTCCTCTTCGCTCTTCTCCGGAAAAGAATTCCGTAAATTCATATCGACAATCTTCCGACGATACCGAACACCATAAAACAAAATAACGAACAACACATCCGTCACCAAATACATCACGGGCAGAGGTAAAAAACTAGCCACCCACAACATTCCATATCCCAAATACGAACATACATTTACAAATAATTTCATCTAAAAAGTATAAATTTCACACGCATTTTAGACTTGATTCCTACGCCAAGTCAATCAAAGATAATACAATTATCAGCCATTCGACGAAAATGATCCAACATTTATACTTTTTCTACACAAATTGCATTCTAAAGCCCCCGTTCATTCTTTAAGCTCTACATCAAAAAACAATATCAAGATCGATTCCCTTGTTACTCGTTCAAGTCAAGGAACAGCAAATGTGAGTCATACCACCCGATAATAAACAAAGAAATATTCCATCCCACTGTTTTCTTCCGGCAAACCATCACCGCTTTTCTAAACTGCGCCCCCAATATATCAAAAAATAGACTTCTAGGACATCCCCTTTTTAATCCCAATTAATACCTAAATCCTTTATTACAAGTTGATCACTACCTGATGAATACCGTCATGAACCTTATAGATACCTTATAGAAACCTTATATGAACCT
>ERZ833963.3663-NODE-3663-length-11644-cov-2.874018_pt1 | contig 11644 bp, 7 predicted proteins | sample MGYA00519693_ERZ833963 | MGnify/ENA primary metagenome ERZ833963 (study PRJEB31850, sample SAMEA3708748) | human gut metagenome | biome: human gut; feature: human-associated habitat; material: faeces | place: China | collected 2014 ... | reverse complement strand
ACCCGATTCTTCATGAGAGATCTCCATACCTATCGGATTTGCCACTTTCATTGCTTTCCAGGCTGTTTCATTAATAACAACTGTTGATTCAACCGGGTCTATTTCATCTCCTTGTTTCCAATAGTCTTCAAAGTCCGAATTCATCAGTTCACCTTTCAGTAAATTCAATCCGAAAGTCTCTACAAAATTGCCGTCTGCCCATATTTCTACCATTTTCAATGAATCCGTTTTCCCGTCCATATCCGTCCAGGTAATTGATTTTCCATCCTTCGTTTCTTGATTCTCTTCTCCAAAACTTTCAATAGGCGACCCCATTGAAATACTTTTGATTGCGGGGTTTCTCAATAAATCCTGTTTAAAATCGGCTACATCATACCACAAACTGGTATAAATGGATACGATATTTTCCTTGTCAAGTCCCAGATCCCGGTTTTTCATGAAATGCAGTTGTTTCAAGACAATGGAAGTCATGAGCATCAACACCAAAGCTATAAAAAACTGTATACACACCAGGCTTTTGATCAGTCCGCCTTTCTTACCCGTTTTCCGCCCGCCTTTGAAGGCAAGCAACGGATTGACGGAGGAAAGATAAAATGCCGGATAAGAACCCGCCAAACAACCTACTCCCAAAATACCAAATAAGATATAGAAAATCACATTCCAGTTCATACTCAATGTTAAGTCTGCTCCCATGGCTCGATTAAACAGGGGCAGCATAAGTTCGGTCAGTGCCAAAGCAAGCACCAAAGATATGAACGACTGAACCAGACTTTCCGAAAGGAACTGTGTAACCAAGGTTTTCCTTTTAGCTCCCGTCACTTTACGTACGCCTATTTCTTTATAGCGGAGCGATGCCCGTGCAGTAGAGAGCGTCATAAAATTGAATGCCCCCATAAAGATCACTAAAATGGCTAATACCGCAAATAAGTAGATAGTGGCAACACTGCCGTGATTCTTTATATATGTATCGGGAAAGGTGGTGCGCAGATGAATATCCCGCACCGGTTGAAAGCGCAGCAATGCACGCTTGTCACTGAATTTTCTGAGAGCACGGCTCATTGTTTTTTGTTCCCCGCGATATAGTTTTCCATCGTCACCGGGCTTCATCTTTACATACACCTGCACCTCTCTCTGACTTTTATTCCAGTCCAAATTCATAATATAGAGGCCATACCCCTCCATCGGAAGAGCCACATCAAAGCGGATATGACTCTTCGCTGGAATCTTCACCACTGCAACGATATTATAGGTATCTTTAAAACCTGCTCCACTCCTGGTTACCTTCTGCCCAATAGCCGAAGCCCTTCCGAAAAGTTTGCGAGCCATTGATTCTTCCAGAACAATGTTATCAATGTTGTCATTTATGTGTTCCGGATTACCTTCCACTACCTGAAAAGGAAAAATGCTAAAGAAAGTAGAATCTACATGAACGGCATTGCCACTGATTTTTTTCTCAGCTTCCGCCTCCAATGTCATGTCTCCCCGATAAAGAATAGAAGTTGCGTCTTCAACCTGTGGAAAATCTGCTTTGAAAACCCCTACGAGCGAACGGGCTGTTCCCGGAGATTCTCTTATTTCCCCGCTTGCATCCCGGCTTACTTCTATCGTCCGGTAAATGCGGTCGGCAGCCGGGAAACAATCATCATACGTCAGTTCATTCACCACCCACAGGTATATGAGGAAGGCAGCCGTCATACCGAATACAAAGCCCAGCATATTAATGGAAGAGAACAGGAAACTCCTCTTTATCAACCGGAGTGCTACTTTTATATAGTGCTTTATCATATAATTAAATATTAAGAAGTGTTTTTATCATTCCACAGATATCAGTACTAACTCATCATCCGATACATTTTTCCCTTCCGGAAGGTTCGGCATATTTTCTTTTATCCATTTCCCGTTCACATAAGAAAGAAGGGTATTTCCAGCAACTAACTTAGGATAGAATGAAGTCTCCTGTTCGTTTCCGGCAGATATAGATGGATAATTCAAATCTTTACCCTCTTTTTCCGCAGGTAAAGAAAAGAACTCTTTAGAGGCTTTATCATATATCAAGGAGTAAAGGGAGACCTGTTTGTCTTTACGAGCATTGGAAGAATCAAAACCTTTAGTTATACGGATAAACAAAAAACGATCCGTTTCGAGCCAGCTGGTCACAAAATAATCCTCATCCAGATTGTTGGACAGGCTTCCGGTCACCTTTTTCCCGTCGGGACGACGAAGGGTACCAAAGTCCAGCTTGTAGGCAGCCCTCAGAGTAGATGCATCTTCTAAATAATAAATCGTATTGTCATAGGCCATACGGATATAAGTCCTGTTCCGGTAAACATAGGTATTTCCTTTCTCTCCTGACCTGTATGTGCCTTTCGGAGTGTAATCAGAATCGCCTTCCGGAGCAAAACAACATAATGTATCTCCTTTGAGTCCCATGGTATAAAAGCATCCTGAATAGGCGGCATATTTAATGAACCCTTCCTTAAATCCATTAAAAAAACTGTCGAAACTCATTTTTTTATCCAAGGGGAGTTTGCTTGTCACATCATCAGGCGTCCAGGAAGCAGAGGCGGTAACCATAGCAGTAAACGGAAGAAATGCAACCTGGTTTCCAATTCCCTTATCAAGGGATAAATAGCAACAGCGAAGCTGGTCGGACGAAGCGTCATAATAAGTATGGGTAATCATTTGGTGAGGGTTCAATGACATACTTCCGTTATGTTTTTTACATTCCACATTATTCTTGAACAACCGTTTGATGTGCTTAAAGTCCTGACTTAATAGAAACAATCCTTGCAAGGCAGCCAACACATATTGGTTTCCAACCGGAGTTATTTCTCCAACTATATCTTGCACAAGCATGGCGTCCACTCCGGTAAAGTGAAACTGCATTTTACCAAAGTCCTCTACTTTCACAGAACGTACATTCTTCAAAGCAGCCGGTACATTTAGGATGACAGCTCCATCTTTCTGTATTTTCGGCTTATATTTGATACCAGCCGGTGGTACAAAGTCATCCGGAAACGCATTGACAGAAGCAGTTACCGCCTGAGGTGCGGCATCCTGATCCGTTGTTGTCCGCTCATTGAGTTCCTTCGCCGCTTCTTCCTTACTCATACCGGGATTTTTAGATCCGCAAGCTGTGCAGAGACCTATTAATGTTAGATAAAAGAGAGTTTTACTTTGCATAATTTCACTTTATATTAAGATTCTTCTATGAAAGTTTCGCAAGAACTATACCGAAACTATATTTCACTATTTATCAAGTGTTTAATAAATCCCACACTACGTAAAATTGCACGATATCGTACACCAAATGCACGCTTCCGTACACTCCTTTCTCAGAAACTTTCTCTATCTTTGCATCTATTCAGGTACATGTCCGAACAGACTTGCCCAAAACTGCCGTTTGCGGTATAATAAATTAATCTTTCCGAGTATGATGAAACGAGGCCAAATACTGATTGTAGACGATAATGAAGATATTCTCTTCACCTTGAAAATGCTGTTACGCCCCATTGCGGAAAGCATTACGACCTTGAATGACCCGCGAGAGCTGTTGCCTCTCATCTCCCGTTCCCACTTTGATGCCATCTTGCTCGATATGAACTTCCGCCGGGATGCGGTCAGCGGGAAAGAAGGTTTCCACTGGCTGGAAGAGATACTGAAACTGGACGCAAAGGCGGTGGTCATTTTCATTACAGCATACGCCGATACGGAAAAAGCGGTACAGGCCATCAAGCAAGGTGCCACCGACTTCATCGCCAAGCCCTGGCAAAACGAGAAACTGATAGCAACCGTATCTGCTGCCCTGCAACTCAGTTTCAGCCGGACGGAAGTAGAAGCTCTGAAACAACAGAAAGAAACCTTGAAAGAGCAGGCGGAAGCTTTGACCCTTCCCGCCGAACCGATACGCGTAATCGGTGAGTCAGCCGCTATGCAGGCTATTTTCCAAACGATAAAAAGGTTCTCCGATACTGATGCAAACCTATTGTTATTGGGTGAAAACGGAACAGGAAAAGATTTGCTGGCACGCTACGTGTACGAACAATCCCCTCGCAAAAACGAAGTGTATGTACCTATCGACTTAGGAAGTATTCCGGACACATTGTTTGAAAGTGAATTGTTCGGGTATGAGAAAGGCGCATTCACCGATGCCCGGAAGAACAAGCCGGGACGTGTGGAAATCGCATCAGGCGGTACGCTGTTTCTGAATGAAATCGGCAATCTGAGCCTTCCGCTTCAGGCAAAGTTACTCTCGGTTATCGAACAAAGAAGGAGTTCAAGGCTTGGTTCTACAACTTCTTATCCTGTAGATGTAAGATTGATTTGCGCCACAAATACAGATTTGTATAGTGCCATCGACAGCGGACAGTTCCGACAGGATTTGCTTTACCGTATCAATACGATTGAAATCCGTATTCCGCCTTTACGGGAACGTGGAAATGACTTGTTCCTATTGGCCGACTTTTTCCTGCAACGCTACCGGAAGAAGTATAAGAAGGAACTTCGGGGCATTTCCAAAGAAGCGCGCAAGATGTTGCAGCTTTACCGCTGGCCGGGTAATGTGCGTGAACTGGAACACGCCATCGAACGCGCCGTTATCCTCTCTACGGGGAATATGCTGGCTCCGGACGATTTTATGTTGCGCACTCCCCAAGCATCCAATACCGTTTCTGAAAAAGACAAGTATAATCTGGAACGGCTGGAAAAAGATACAATAAATGAAGTTCTGAGGACATGCGGCGGCAACATTACGTTGGCTGCGGAAATGCTGGGAATTACGAGGACATCACTATACAGAAGGATTGAAAAGTTCGGATTATGAAAAGGCAGACTTGGATAAAGACCCCTCTTTGGCTCACAGTTGCGTTGCTGGTATGTTGTCTCATTTCAGCCTGGCTGGCTGTGCACGGCTTTTATTTTAGCCTGTTTGTGGCCCTCTGCCTCACAGCGTTTGTTGCTCACAGTATATATAGGTATATCCTACGTTCCGCCCGTGCCATGGCCCAGTTCATCTGGTCTGTGCGCTATTCGGAGTTTCTGTCCTCCTCCACCTCCAATCCGAATACCACCCAACCCCTTCCCGAAGAATTACTGGCAGAGATGCAGGATGCACTCGAACATTATCGCAGTAATCTGCAAAAGAAAGAGAGCCAGTTGCAATACTTTCAAGCTCTTGCCAATCATATAGACATGGCAATCCTCGTCTACACTCCCGACGGGCAGATGGAATGGATTAATGAAGCGGCCAAACGCCTGATACATAGGGAACATCCGCGAACCGTGGATGACCTGGCGGATTTCCATCCGGATTTGCCCGCCAAACTGCACACACTGAAAGCGGGTGATCTTTCTGTCTGGCAAATAAAAGAGGAAGAGGAAACCGTGCAGCTTGCCCTTTCGGGCATGGAATTTATCATTCAGGGCCGGAAATTGTTAATTGCCGGAATGAAGAACATCCACTCTGCACTGGACAGCCGCGAAACGGAGGCATGGCAAAAACTGATCCGTGTGCTGACGCATGAAATCATGAATTCCATCACTCCCATCATTTCGCTGACCGAACTGCTTACTAAATATGCCGATGGCCTGGAAGGAGACGAAGAAACCAAGACAGAAATAAAACAGATGCTGCAAACTATCGGCCGCCGGGGAAACGGACTGGTGCGCTTCATGAATAGCTACCGGGAGGTCTCCCACCTGCCGCAACCTTTACTGAAGCTTTACAGTGCAGAAGAATTGCTGGGGGAAGCGGTCCAACTGATGCAGAATGAAACAAGTGATCTGCATCTCTCTCTGCCTGCCGTTACACTGCGTTTCATTGCGGATAAGGAACAGATAGAGCAGGTCCTTATCAACCTGATACGGAATGCCCGCGAAAACGAAGCGACACAAATCACTCTTTCCGCGGGCATCACTCCAGGAAATCATCTTTTCCTGCGTGTTACTGATAATGGAACCGGTATCGAACCGGAAGTGCAGGAACGCATCTTCATTCCTTTCTTCACCACCAAACCGACCGGTTCGGGTATCGGATTGACTATCTCCCGACAGATTATGCACCAACATCACGGAAGCATTGCAGTGCAGTCAAAGTTAGGAGAAGGAAGTACGTTTACGCTTCGGTTTCCGGTAGTTTGATACTTCCAGAAGCGGCGGTGTGTCAAAAACTCTGAAGAGCTAAATGATAGTGATTCTTACTTTTGACATACTCCCGGCTTTATTATAATGCTTTTTTATACAAATCCAGAATAATCTCCTTCGTCACTTCACGAGGATTACCCGGTGTGCAAACATCAGCAATGGCAGCAGTAGCCAGTTTGTCGAGGTCACTTTCCTTGATGCCCAGTTCGGAAAGATGTTGCGGTATGCCTACCCTTACCGACAGCGCCCTCACGGCATCTACAGCAGCACGGGCAGCTTCTTCCTTGCTCATACCTTCCTTATATACATTCATCGCTTTGGCAATCTCCATGTATTTATCGAGTGCGGCAGGTGCATTGAATTCCATGACGATAGGCAACAGCAACGCATTGGCCACACCATGAGGAATATCGAAAATAGCACCCAACGGGTGCGCCATGCCGTGAACAACTCCCAGACCTACATTTGAGAATGCCATTCCGGCAATATACTGCGCCACAGCCATACCGTTACGGGCTTCGGCATTGGTCGGCTCAAACACTGCCGTCTCCAGGTAACGGGTAATCATTTCGATAGCCTTAATCTCGAACATATCGCTCATTTCCCACGCTCCTTTGGTTATCAAGCCTTCAATGGCGTGCGTCAGTGCGTCCAATCCGGTAGAGGCGGTCAGTCCTTTAGGCAGAGTGTACATCAATTCGGCATCTACGATGGCGATTGCCGGAATGTCGTTCGGGTCTACACATACCATTTTCTTCGTCGGTAATCACATAATTGATGGTTACCTCGGCAGCGGTTCCCGCAGTGGTGGGCAATGCAATGATGGGCACGGATTTCTTTTTAGTGGGTGCCACACCTTCCAGAGAGACCACGTCACTGAATTCGGGATTATTGGTGATGATACCGATAGCCTTTGATGTGTCGATGGAAGAGCCACCGCCAATAGCAAGTATGAAGTCGGCTCCGGATTCGGCAAATGCTTTCACACCCGCATTTACATTGCTCACCGTCGGATTGGGTTTAATGTCGCTGAATACGGTGTAAGGAATACCGGCTTTATCCAGTACGGACAGTACTTTGTCGGCCACACCGAATTTAATCAAATCTTTGTCGGTCGATACAAAAGCTTTTTTCAAGCCGAGACGTTTAATTTCCTGCGGGAGCACTTCGCGGGCACCCGGTCCGAAGTAGGATACTTCGTTCAAGACGAATCTGTTAATCATAATACGTTCATTTAAGTTCCGCACTTCTTTAGTGTTGATTTTGCGGAAGGTTGATACTTCATTTTGTTTCCGACAAAATTAGGAAATATACGGTAAGGAGAGGCAAAACATTCTGATTTTTATAGTATGCAGAATGCTTTTAGCGGCAAAGCCGCTAAACTGTCATTTGAATCTCGACGTGTCCACCTCTTCCCTCTTCTTCTCCTTATATCCTCCGAACTTATACGTAAACGATACGCCGAACTCCCGGAAGCAACTGTAATCATTCGTCACATTCTGCGTACCGAAACGGATGCGTGGTTTTATCTGTCCTGTCTCAAAGATGTCGTTGCAGTAGAGATTAAGAATCGCTTTTCCTTTGGCAAAACCATAACGCAGTGCAACGTTCACATAGCCCGATGAGGGTAAATCGTAAATGCCCTGAATGGCTTTGCTACGCGCCATCCCGGTCAGTGTAAGTTTCAGATCCGGCTTCTTTGATAGCGTGAAATTATTTGTCAGTACAGCAATACCATAACAGATATCACGATTAAAGGGGATGTCCCAGAAGTCATTATCCTTTTCATGATGCCACACACCAATCAAGGTTAATCGTGAATTTAACCATTGCTTTATATCAAACGGAATAGATGCCTGTATTCCTGCCTTTTGTTGAAAATTAAAATTGAAATATTTATATATTTCTACCAGGCGTTCCTGAGATTGATAAAGAGTTTGGGCAGAGTAATCCTTGGTATGAGAAAACCAGGCACTGAAGATATATTTGCTTTTCAAAATATGTGTCAGTTGAAGCTGATATTCTTGTGCCGGTTTTAGAAACGGATTCCCATGAATCTCAGAATATCCGCCACCTATATAAGAGATGGCATCCTGCACAGCCCAATAGTCAGGATAATCTTTATCACTGCTTAAAGCAAGTTGCCAGACCTGCCCCGGTGCAGGCACATAGCTAAGGTTGATGGTAGGATACCAGTCCCACTGATTCCATGCAGGCGTTTTGTAATGCTCCACTGCAAGCGAGGCATCCAAAGAAAGCTTATCGCCGAAACCCTTGTTAAATCCGGCATAGAAGTTCAAAGTCTGCTCACGGCGGCGGGATTGCATATCGCCGGGAATGCCTGCGCTTTTTCCTGTTTTCGCATCCGTATCGTAATAATACTGATAGCTATGGTCGATACTGGTGGTGTAGACGGCACCGTAGTTTAATCCCCATCCATGTCCCAAATCATGCTCTTGGGCAAGAAAGAACTTCCAGCGGTTGATGCGCTGGCAATCTTCGGTAAAGAAAGCAAGTTCCTCACCTTGCATGACGCTGTGCAACAATTGGTCGGACGGCGAACGGTAATACGTCAGTTCGGCACCGGCTTTCAGGCCGAAAGGAGTGCGATAGTCCAGGCGCCCGTTGTGCAGCCAGTCTCTGCTATTGCTGCGGGTGTTGGATTGCTGTGTACCGAAAATATCCATCAGACTATGATGAGTTGAATAATTTCCGTTATAGACAAAGCTCAACTGATGGTCTTTGGCAATATTATAATCCGCCCCTATCCGGTAACTGTGGGTATGGGAACGGCTCCGGCCCACCTCATCGGTTGTTATGTGGTGGGTCGAACCGTCTGTCAGAGAATGCATTGACTCTTTGTCGGTCAGGCTATAACCCCTGCCGTGAGTATGCGAGTAAAGAAAATCTGCTGAGAATTTATTTCCGGTATATATCAGGCTGGCACGTTCGTTGAAGCCTTCATAATGTTTCTGTTGATATTTCCCATAAACTTCACCCTGCCAGGAAGAGGGGCCTCCGGTGCTTTGCTTCAATGTGATGTTGATGAGCGCACCACGCACCTGATAGCGTGCCGGGGCATTATACATCACTTCCGCTTTCTCGATGCGGCTGGCAGGAATACTTCTCAACAAAGAATAGAGCTGCTCGGTAGTCATGGTCGTTACCTTGCCGTCCAGCAACACCGTCACACCTTGTCCGGCCAGCATCAGTCCGCCATCCATCTCGGTCACGCCCGGCAATTCTTTTACGGCATCATAGGCATTATCCACAGGAAGATTGCCGATAAGCCGGGGAAGGTCGTACACCAGTTTGCCGGGTTCCGCTTTCACGATGGGACGTTGCCCGGTAATCATGACTTCGGGAAGAGATTGATAAATGCTGTCCAGACGGGCATCAGTGGTGATAAGACTGTCGGCACTGAGCACCCGGTCGTCATCTGCATTTGCGTTTTCCGGTCTTTCTTGTGCAGAGAGACTTGCACTCAGCACGCAAAACACCAGGGGAAGAAAGTAATTACACCTCATGTTCATTCGTTTTAGATATGATTATACTCTATTTTACCTTAGAGATAACCGGATGTCCACCTCGGTTGACAGGCCCGTTGACCAAGGTTGACGGATCCGTTCGGCAAGGTTGACAGACCTGTTCACCAAGGTGAACACCCGGTAATGCCTTGTTCCGGATCTGATTATCCCTATACCTTTTGCACAGAATGCATGGTGTAAAACCATTTGTTCCCATCGCAACCGGCACGGCAAAGAACGGGGAAATTTACCGGACTTCATGTTATCCCAAACTTATGTAGTCTTATTTACTGTTATCAGAACTGTTATTTAGTCTTATCGGCTATCTGTCTAACGGTTATCTTTCTTACCTTTGTTTCATTAAAATATAGAAATCGCATGAAACTACCGTTCAAACTTATCGCCATACTGGTCTTCTTCTCCTTGTTGGGCACCTTTGTCTACCAGGCTTACTGGCTCACGGGCTTATACAGCACAATGAAGCACGACCTGGAACAAAACATTATGGAAGCCATGCGCACAAGCGATTATAACGAAATGATGCTTCGCGTAGAAGGGTTGCAGAAAGATAACGAAAATCACGGAGAGGTTAAAGTATCCGCCGGATACGACTCGGACACCGGGAAATCTTTTGTAAATTCCACCACTACCATCGACAGGAAAGACACAATAGGAAAGGCAAGCAAAGAAGAATTTTTCTCTGAAGAAGAACCACGCGCCGCCCTGCATACCGATGGCGGGTTAGATTTGATTCTGCGTAATAAAAGCACTATGCTGGAACTTGCCACCTACTTCCAGCAAGGATTACACTCGGGGCTGGATATCATCTCCGACCCAGATGTTGCCGTCTATGACAGCCTGCTAAGTCATCAACTGCTCGACAAAGGTATCGACCTTCCTTATCATCTGGAATATCTGTACAGTGGCTTCAAACCGGACTCGTCTCATGTATTCACCGACACAATCGCCTCCATATGCACACCCGGCTACGAACCGAGTCCGAAAGCCGCACAATATAATTATGCTTTCGACATTCACTCCAACAAAGTATACCGGCTCACAATGGAGCCTATAAACAAGCTCGTGCTCCGGCAAATGAGCGGCATCCTCGCCACCTCATTCGTAATCCTTATTATACTGAGTTTTTCCTTCTGGTTTCTTATCCGCACCATCCTGCGGCAAAAGACACTCGAAGAGATGAAAAGCGACTTCACCAACAACATCACCCACGAACTGAAAACGCCCATCGCCGTGGCGTATGCCGCCAATGATGCACTGCTCAATTTTAATCTGGCGGAAGACAAGAAGCAACGGGAGAAATATCTGTGCATCTGCCAGGAACAACTGCAACGGCTGAGCGGATTGGTAGAACAAATTCTCTCCATGAGTATGGAACGCCGCAAAACATTCCGCCTGCATCCTGAAAATTTCCATCTGCACGACCTGTTCCCTACACTTATCGAGCAGCATAAACTGAAAGCGGACAAGCCTGTGGAAATCATCCTCGACATCGAACCGGAAGATTTGACAATAACTGCCGACCGCACTCATTTCAGCAACATTCTGAGCAATCTGATAGACAATGCCATCAAATATTCTCCGGAGAAAGCCGAAATCGTCATCCGCTGCCGGAAGACGGAAACCGGACAAGTGGAAATCTCCGTCAGCGACCACGGGACAGGTATACCTGCGGACAAGCAGCCGCTCGTATTTGATAAGTTCTACCGCGTGCCGACAGGAAACGTACACAATACGAAAGGTTACGGCCTGGGACTTTTCTACGTGAAAACCATGGTAGAGAAACACAATGGCAACGTGACCGTGAAAAGCGAACCGGGCAAAGGGAGTACATTTACAATAAGAGTCTAAAATAACATTGCTTGTTATGAAAACCAATGAATATATGGATAAAATCAAAGTATTACTGGTTGAGGATGAACAAACCCTCGCCATGATTATCAAAGATACACTGGCAG
>ERZ833963.3645-NODE-3645-length-11741-cov-5.682868_pt1 | contig 11741 bp, 10 predicted proteins | sample MGYA00519693_ERZ833963 | MGnify/ENA primary metagenome ERZ833963 (study PRJEB31850, sample SAMEA3708748) | human gut metagenome | biome: human gut; feature: human-associated habitat; material: faeces | place: China | collected 2014 ... | reverse complement strand
TGGTACTTGGTGGGCAACCGCCTGGGAGAGTAAGACGTAGCCACGTAATCTTTTTTTATGCTCCAAATTAAATTCTTTAGAGGGATTAAATATATAGTAACAATACCAATATTCAATTATAAAGTAACATAAAATATGATAAACAGTCACAAAAATCACATAATAATATTCAAATAAATCAAACCCAATAATACAAAACCCAAATAAAATAACAAAAAGTCAAAATGAAATAAAAAAAGTAAAAATGAAATGATATCAAAAGAATCAATACTGTCATAAATCATACAAATATTGTCATCAAAGTTACAAAATTGGTAAAATATGCTATAATTACAGATAAAATAGAATATTGATTGCCAAACTTCTTATTTGTTAAGTTATCTTATGAATAATTCATTATTTAAAGTAAGATATTTCTGATTCAGTGTTATCTAGGAATATTTTATCTCAAGGGTAGGAATATCAAATTTCCAAGCACATAAGTATGGAAATATTGAATTTCTAGGGAATTTGTTATTTAGAGAATACAGGGGATCTGGCGGTTAATAAATTTATATTACAAATGGGTGATTTGAGGATATCACGAGAAATTATGGAGGCGAAAATGGGAGAAGCGGTAAATATTAAAGAGTATTTAGACATATTTAGAAGAAGAAAATGGATCGCTATTGTGACTATTTTAATTTGTCTAGGATTTGGGGGATATAAAACTTATAAAAATTATATTTCGTATGTGCCGACTTATATGTCTAATGTTACGATTAGGATTAATTCTATTAAGTCTATACAGGAGGATGAGAAAAAGATTAATACAAGTAGTAGTGATGATTCGGGGGATACTTCGGGTTATAGTAGTTCTGGATCTAGTAGTGGTTTAACAGCGGCAGAGGAGAAGGCAAAACAGGATCAAGAAAAATTAAACAAGATTTATAGTGCTTATTCTGGTTCTGCGTCTATGGCGAATCAAAATATTGCGACTTCTTATTTGGGACTTGCTACTTCTAGTGATGTTAGAAAGAATGTGGCATCTCTTACTGGATTAAAGACTAGTCAAATTGGAACTATTACTGCTGCTCAAAGTGAGGAAATTCCACAGTTTATCAAGATGACTGTAACAACTTCTTCGCCTGAGGTTGCAAAACAAGTTGCTGAGGCTCTTCCTGAGGCTTATAATACTGAGCTTAAGAGAGTCATCAATTTGGACTGCGTTGAGGTTGTTTATAAGGCGAGTAATGGAAGTTTGATTCCTAGAAGTAGAGATTTAACTTTAGTTCAGGCTCTTGGGATAGGAATTGTTGTGGCTATATTTTTAGTATTATTATCTGAATGTTTAGATACTAAGATAAAAACTCCTGAGGATGTTGAGAAGTATTGGGATTTACCTTTGATAGGAACTATTCCAATGGATGATGGAAAGTCAAAGGGAAGACATACAGTTAAAGCTTAAAATTATAGATAAAGAATTTAAGGGGGATTAGCTATGGCAATGTTAGCAGCATATGATGAAGGAAATTTTGAGTTAAATGAGTCGTACAGGGAGATTAGGACTTATTTAAGTATTAATAAAAATATAAAGACGATTTTGATTACTAGTGCTGAGATGGATGAGGGAAAGACTACTATTATTTGTAATTTGGCGAAGTGTTTTGCTGAGTTAGAGGGGGTTAAGGTTCTTCTTATTGATTGTGACTTTAGAAAAAGGGGCGTTAGTAGATATTTTGGGATTGAGAATACTTTTGGTATTGCAGATATAGTTTTTGGATACAAAAAGCAATCAGAATGTATTAAGAAGGTTGGAGATTTGGATATAATTACTTCTGGTGGAGTTCCTTCTAATACTTCTATTTTACTTAATTCTCAGTCTATGAAAGATACTTTGGCAAAGTTGAGAGAGGAATATGATTATGTATTTATTGATTCACCGCCTATATGCAGATTGAATGATGCATGTATAATTACTCAATATGTGGATGGGACAGTTTTGATAAATGCATCTAAGGCAATTGATGCTAAAGTTGCCAATATTACGTTGGAAAAGTTAAATAAAGTTGGGGCAAATGTTATTGGCGTTGTGCTAAATAAGTTTAGTGCACAGAAATACAGTTATTATAATAGTTATTATGGATATGCTGGATATTATGAGGACAAGCCTAAACGAGGATTATTTAAACGAAAAAAGAGAAAAAAACACAAAAAAAAATAAAGAATTATCAAGAAATATAAGGAATTTTTAATTTTTTGTAGAAATTTATAGATAGATTTAGTCTGCATTATAAAAATATTTATACCAAATAAATTAGGGGAATGATTTTAATCAAAAATGATCTTGTTAAGGGGGAAACAAAGAGATAATTTGGTCTAAATATAAGGGGAGAATATTATGATAATAAAACTTATGAAAGTATTAGACGATATTTCAAAAGATGCTGACAAGTGCAAGATGAGACAAATTATTTTATTAGCTATAGACGGAATTTTATGTGCACTTAGTTTTGTCATAACTTTGGCTTTGTTGGGGTTTGACGTTTCTAGGTTTTCATTAATACCGATAATTATTTATGTAGCTATAAATGAAACATTTTTATTATTATTTAGATGTTATGACAGTCTGTGGAAATGTGGCGGAGAAAGAGAAGTAGCAGCGATATTTGTCGCTTGTTTTTGTGCAGTGTTACCATCAGCAGCAATAATCGCACTAACACACAGTAAATTAAATCTAGCTTTTTATGTAGTAAATGTACTTATGATAATCGTAGCAATGGTATCTGTTCGAGTTGTTTATAGAACAATGAGAAGATTACTTATGTATATGCAAGTTAATCAAAATGCTCCTAGCTCATCTAGAGTTCTTATCGTTGGGGCAGGTAAGGCTGGAAACATGATATTGAGGGAGTTATTTGAAAATCCAGAATTAAAGAAATTACCTGTTGCAGTAGTAGATGATGACATACATAAAATAGGTAAATCAGTCTTTGGAGTACCTGTATTGGGGACGACTGAAGATATTTCTACAATTGTAGAAAGGGAAAATATCGACGAAATAATTATTTGTATTGCAAATATAAACGTAAAACGAAAAAGAGAAATTATAGATATTTGCAAAAATACGAGGGCAAAATTAAAGACTATTCCGGGAATTTATGAAATTATAGACGGAAAGGTCAATGTAACAAAAATAAGAGATGTTCAAATTGAGGATCTTTTAGGCAGAGAACCTGTCAAAATCAATTTAAGCGAAATGGACGATATCATCAACAATAAAATCGTAATGGTTACTGGAGGTGGTGGGTCTATTGGCTCAGAACTATGTAGGCAAATAGCAAAATACAATCCAAGACAACTAATCATAGTAGACATATATGAAAATAACGCATATGACATTCAACAAGAATTAATCAGACATTATCAAGAAGAATTAAATTTAAAAGTACTTATCGCATCAGTTCGTGATGAAGATAAGATGAATACAATATTTGAAAATTATAGACCAGAGATAGTTTTCCACGCAGCAGCACACAAACACGTTCCACTAATGGAGGACAGCCCTTGTGAAGCTATAAAAAATAACGTATTTGGAACGCTTAATGTGGCAAAATTGTCGAATAAATATAAGGTAGAAAAATTTGTATTGATTTCGACAGATAAAGCCGTAAATCCAACAAATATAATGGGTGCGACAAAGCGTTGTTGCGAAATGATAATACAATCACTTAACAAAACGAGCAAGACAGAATTTGTCGCAGTGAGATTTGGTAATGTGCTTGGAAGTAATGGAAGCGTCGTCCCACTATTTAAAAAGCAAATCGCAGAAGGCGGACCAGTCACTGTAACACACGAAGAAGTGACAAGATTCTTTATGACGATACCAGAAGCCGTATCGCTAGTTTTGCAGGCGAGTGCAATGGCGAAAGGTGGCGAAATATTTGTACTTGATATGGGTGAACCAGTCAAAATAATTGATTTAGCGAGAAATTTAATCAAATTAAGCGGATATGAACCAAATGTCGACATAAATATTAAGGTTACAGGACTTAGACCAGGCGAAAAACTTTATGAAGAGGTGCTTATGGACGAAGAAGGACTTACTCGTACATCTAATGATCAAATCAGAATTGGCAAACCGATAAAAATTGACGAGGTCGAGTTTAAGAGAGAGCTTAATATTTTGAAGAGGGTTGCTGATAATAATCAGGATGAGAAGGTCGATATTATTATGAAGAGTATTGTACCGACTTATGTTAGAAGAGAAGAAGTTGTTGTATAGGGGGATGTGGTGTGATATGGATGAAGTCAATCATGAAATGTATCAGAAGATAAAGAGGTGTATTGATTTTTTAATATCTTTAATAGGATTTATAATTTTAATACCGGTATTTTTGATTTTGATAATTTGTATAAAACTAGATTCAAGAGGTCCGATTCTATTTAAACAAAGGAGAATAGGAATACATAAAAAGGAATTTAATATTTTAAAATTCAGAACTATGAGGATAGACACACCAAAAGATACACCAACTCATTTATTAGAAAATCCAGACATGTATATAACCAGAGTTGGAAAGTTACTTAGAAAAACAAGTTTGGATGAGCTACCACAAATTATAAATATCATAAAAGGTGAGATGAGTATTGTGGGGCCAAGACCAGCACTATGGAATCAATATGATTTGATAGAAGAAAGAGACAAATATGGAGCAAATGATATTCTTCCAGGTCTTACTGGATGGGCACAAATCAATGGTAGAGATGAGTTACCTATTCCAATAAAGGCAAAATTAGATGGAGAATATGTGAAAAGATGTAGTTTTGGATTTGACTTAAAATGTTTCTTTATGACTTTTATAAAAGTATTAAAAAGAGATGGAGTAGTTGAAGGAAAGGCACAAAGTAAAACAGCAAAACAGACAAATCAGTAAAGTGGGGTAAGTTATGAAGAAGGTGTTGATACTATCAAACCATTTCGCGACAATATACAAGTTTAGGCGAGAGTTGGTGGAGAGTTTAGTTACCAGAGGATATGAGGTAGTAGTGTCACTGCCAAAAAGTGATGATAATGAAGAGATAAAGTCATTAGGCGTTAGAATTGTTGAAACTTATGTAGATAGAAAAAGCTTAAACCCAATAAAGGACATAAAGCTTTTTCTAGACTATTTGAAGTTGATAAAAATAGAAAAGCCTGACATAATAATAGGTTATACAATAAAGCCCAATATATATGGAGGTATGGCAACAAGAATTAGAAAGACGCCGTTTATCGCCAATGTAACTGGGCTTGGAAGTGCTTATTATAAAGGTGGTGTGCTTAAAAAAATAGTAAGCACCCTTTATAAAGTCGGGCTTAAAAATGCAAAAGCTGTGTTCTTTGAAAATGTGCAAAATGCCCAAGTGATGATTGACGACAAGACGATTAAAAAAGAACAAGCAGTCGTTATGAATGGAGCAGGGGTTAATTTAGAAAGATTCAGCTTTAGCAAAATGCCAAAAGACGACATAACAAAGTTTCTATTTGTGGGCAGAGTTATGGAGGAAAAAGGCGTAAACGAGCTTTTTGAAGCAATTAAAAAAATCAAACAAGAAGGCATAAAAGCCGAGTTTGGATTTCTTGGCTGGTTTGAAGAAGATTACAGCCAGATTATAAAAGAACTAGAAGAAAAAGATTATATAAAATACTACGGCTACCAAAAAGACGTCGTCAAATTTATAAGAGAAGCACACTGCATCATCCTTCCGTCTTATCACGAAGGAATGGCAAATGTACTTTTAGAAGGGGCAGCAATAGGCAGGGCGCTGATTGCCAGCGATATCCATGGATGTAAGGAGTCTGTTATTGATGGTGTCAGCGGATTTACTTGCAAGGTGAAAGACAGCGAAGATCTTTATGAGAAGATTAGGAAGTTCACTTTGATGAGCTATGATGAGAAGGTGAAGATGGGCGAGTTTGGCAGAAGGCATATGGAGGATGTTTTTGATAAAAAGAAGGTGGTTGAGTTGACTGTTGAGGAGATTGAGAGATGAGTATAGGAGATATATTATGAATGGGAAAAAAAATAATCCATTAATTACAGTATTTACACCAGCATACAATAGGGCTTATACATTGCATTTATGTTATGAGAGTCTTTTGAGACAAACAAGTAAAAATTTTAAATGGTTAATTATAGATGATGGTTCTACAGACAATACAAAAGAAATTGTAGATAGTTGGATTAAAAATGATAATGGGTTTGAAATAATATATATATATAAAGAAAATGGAGGTATGCATACAGCACACAATATTGCCTATGAAAATATAGATACAGAATTGAATGTCTGTATAGATTCAGATGACTATATGACAGATGATGCTATTGAAAAAATAGCAGATAAATGGAATAAATCAAAAGATGATAGATATGCGGGAATAGTAGCTTTAGATATATATAATAATGGTGAAATAATAGGAAATGGACTTCCTAATAAGCAAAGTATTAGATTATGTGATTATTATTCAAATGGGGGAAAAGGAGATAAAAAGTTAATTTATAGGACTGAGGTCATAAATAAATACCCACAATATCCTGTATTTGAAGGAGAAAAATATGTATCTTTAGGATATAAATATTTATTAATAGATCAAGATTATGAATTATTAATAATGAATGAGCCAGTTTGTGTAGTTGAATATATGGAAGATGGTTCAAGTAGAAATATGTATAAACAGTATTTAAAAAACCCAAAAGGATTTGCATTTTTAAGAAAAGTGCATATGAAATATGACAAAACTTTAAAAAGAAAATTTATAACTTGCACACATTATGTGTCAAGTAGTTTTATTTCGAAAAATAAAAGCTTTATAAAAGAATCTCCATCTAAATTAATGACAATCATGGCACTACCATTTGGTTTTATATTGTATAAATTAATCATTTTTAAATGTAAGGAGACAGTATAGAGATGAATGTATATGTATTTTTAATAATATGGGTTATATTTTTTGGAATTCTTTCAAATATAGTTGCAAAGCCCGTATGTGTTGGAGAAGATAGATATGGGTATAGAACAAATTTATTTATGGCAATTTTAACATTTTCTTTTTTAATAGTTTTGGCTGGATTGAGGAGCGGTATGGCAGATACACCAGCATATATTCAGACTTTTAATAGTTTGCCTACTAATATTCAAGAAGTATATAAAGTAGTATCAACTTATGAAAAATCAAATGGATTTTATTTTTTTGCAGGTCTTATAAAATGCTTTATTTCGGATGACTATCATGTATGGCTATTTATAATAGCAACTATAAATGGACTTTGCGTAGCTTTTACCTTAAAAAAATATTCATCAAATTTTGCTGTAAGTGCTTTATTATTTATACTAACTTGTTATTTTACATGGATGTTTAATGGTTTAAAGCAGTTTTTTGCTACAACAGTTATGTTTGCTGCAACTGGATTAATATTAAGAAAAAAAACAATACCATATATAATACTGGTACTTTTTATGAGTACTTTTCATAACTCAGCTTTAATTTTTATACCAGTTTATTTTATTGTTCAGGGTGAAGCATGGAATAAAAGAACTATATTATTTATATTGGTTACAATTATAGCAATGGTATTTGCAAATCAATTTATAGGTTTATTTAATGATGTAGTAGAAAATACAAGTTACAATGATACGATACAATTATTAAGTGATACTGATGATGGAACAAATATAATTAGAATTTTAGTTGAATCTATACCAACAATAATAGCTTTTATATATAGAAAAAGAATAAAAGAAATATCTACACCAATTATAGATTTATGTATAAATATGTCTATAATGGGTACGGGTATATATATTATTTCAAAAATATTATCAAGTGGAGTTATGATAGGAAGACTTCCTATATATTTCACAATGTATAATTTAATTTTATTACCATGGTTAATACAGAATTTATTTGATAAAAATGTAAAACGATTAATTTATTATTTTATGATATTATGCTATTTTGCATTTTTCTATTATCAAATATTTATTACATGGGATGGATTTAAATATATGAGTGATATATTTACTTTATTCAAATAATTTAAAAAGGATAAAATAAAAAATGAAAAAAAGGTTAATGGTTTTTACAAAATATTTTAAGTGGTTATATAAAATTTATTATTATATTGGGACTGTAGTTATAAATATATTTAAAATATTTGTAGTCCCATCAGATAATATAATATTATTTAATAGTTTTGGGGGAAAGAAATTTGATGATAGTCCAAAAGCAATATATGACGCAATGATTTTAGATTCTAGGTTTGATAAGTATGAATTAGTTTGGGCTTTTCATGAACCAGATAAGTTTGATATACCAAGAGGAAAAAAAATAAAGACCGATACAATTCAATATTATAAGATAGCTTTAAAAGCTAGATGTTGGATAAGTAATTCATCTATTGAAAGAGGACTAAATTTTAAGGGGAAAAATACTTATTATTTTAATACCTTTCACGGAACACCTATAAAAATTATGGGTACAGATATAAATACTAAAAATAAATCTTTTGGAACAAAAAATATGGAAAGTATAGTAGATAACTATACATCCCAAAGTAAATATGAAGCAGATATATTTTCAAGGGTATTTAATACAGATAGAGATAAATTTCTAATATATGGTCTTCCTAGAAATGATAAATTAGCAAACTATTCGAAGGAAGAAGTAGATAGTATTAAAAGAAAATTATCTATACCTTTTGATAAAAAAATAATACTTTATGCACCAACTTTTAGAGAATATGAGAGAAATTCAAAATTAGAATGTGTTATAGATATGCCAATAGATTTAACTAAGTGGGAAAAACAATTAGGTGATAAATATATATTTTTATTGAGAGCACACTATGAGGTTGCAGAAGTATTAAATGTAAAAGAAAATAGCAACTTTGTATATGATGTATCTGATTATAAATCATTAAATGATTTGATGATAATATCAGACTTGTTAATATCAGATTATTCAAGTATATTTTTCGATTATTCAATAATGAATAAACCTATGATTTGTTATACTTATGATTATGAAAAATATAGTGAAAATAGAGGTATGTATTTTGATATTAGAGATGAACTAGAAGGCGGTTCATTAGATGAAAATAGTCTTATAGATAAAATTAAAAATTTAAATATTAAAAATAATTTAGAGTATGTTAAAACTTTTAGAAATAAATATGTAGAGAACTATGGGAATGCAACACAATTATCATTAGACAAGATTTATGAAAATATTAAGTAGAAAAGAGGGATATTATGAAAAGGGTAATAACTTATGGAACTTTTGATTTATTACATTATGGGCATATAAATTTATTAAAAAGAGCTAAAGCATTAGGGGATTATTTAATTGTTGCATTATCAACAGATGAATTTAATTGGAATCAAAAACAAAAAAGATGTTATTTTTCATATGAAAAAAGGAAAAGTTTATTGGAATCTATAAGATACGTAGATTTAGTTATTCCTGAAACATGCTGGGAACAAAAAAAATCAGATGTAAAAGAATATCATATAGATACATTTGTAATGGGAAATGACTGGGAAGGTAAATTTGATTTTTTAAAAGATTCATGTGAAGTTGTATATCTTGAGAGAACACCAGAAATATCAACTACTCAAATAAAAAAAGATCTGTGTAAAAATAAATAGAGGTAAGAAAATGGAGAATCCAATAAGAGTATTGCATGTAATAGGAAAGATGAATAGAGCTGGTGCAGAGACCATGATTATGAATATATATAGAAAAATAGACAGAACAAAAATTCAGTTTGATTTTATGGTACATACAGAGGAAAAATGTGATTTTGATGATGAAATATTAAGTTTAGGGGGAAGAATTTATAGAGTACCTAGGTTTAAGGGAAGTAATATTTTATCCTACAAAAGAACTTGGAATAACTTTTTTAAAGAACATAAGGAATATAAAATTATACATGGTCATATAGGAAGTTCTGCTGCAATCTATTTAAAAATAGCTAAAAAATATGGACTATATACTATAGCACATAGTCATAATACTGAAATGGGCGAAGGTATAAAAGGTATGATGTATAAGATTTTTTCTTATCCTACTAGATATATTGCAGATTATTTTTTTGCATGTTCAAATTTAGCAGGAATTTGTAGATTTGGGAAGGATATAGTATATAAAAAAAATTATTTAGTATTAAAAAATGCAATTGATTCTGAAAAATTTATTTATAATGAATCAATTAGAAAAAATAAAAGAAAAGAATTGGGGATAGAAGGTAAATTTGTGATTGGAAATGTTGCTAGATTTAACATTCAAAAAAATCATGAATATTTAATTGAGATATTTAAATTAGTCATTCAAAAAAATGAGAATGCAATATTAATGTTAGTTGGAGATGGAGAGAGAAAAGAACTTATTATTGACAAAATTAATAAATATAAATTGGGTAGTAAAGTTATATTTACTGGAGTAAGAGACGATGTACATGATATCATGAAAGCTATGGATGTATTTGTTTTCCCATCACTTTATGAAGGATTACCTGTAACATTAATAGAAGCTCAAGCTGCAGGATTGCCGTGTTTAATATCTGATACTATCACAGATGAAGTTTGTATAACACCATTAGTTGAGAAGTTACCTATAAATAAAGAACCTATAGTATGGGCTAAAAAAGTAGATTTATTGCGTAATTGTAAGCATGAAGATTTTTTAGAGGATATAAAAAATAGAGGATATGATATAAATACAAGTGTTTTGAATTTAGAAAAATTCTACTTAGATATATAGTTGTGGAGGAATTATAGATGAGAAAAACATTGTAGGGATTGATTTATTTAAGTTAATAGCTGCCATTTTAATAGTAGTAATACATTGCATAGGTAATTTTTTTGGAGAAATAGGAAATGCATTTAAAATTAATATATGTTCTATAGCGGTTCCTTTTTTCTTTATAACATCAGGCTATTTTTATGGTAAAGGGTTAAATAAAAATAAAGATTCTAAAAATAAGTATTTTATAAAATATGAAAAAAACTTGCTAAAAATGTATATAGTGTGGTCATTTATAGGAATTCCATTTATGGTTAAAGCATATTTAAAGATTTATGGAAGAAATTATAGTTATATATTTTTATTAATGATAAGGAATATATTCTTTACAGGTACATTTGGAATATACTGGTATATACTTGCTATGATTGGAGGATCAATTTTAATTTATTATTTTTCTAGTAAGAATAAATTAAAATTAATGTATCTATTAAGTTTTATATTTTTTATATTTGGAGTACTTTATGCAGGTTTTCAAAGTATATCAGAATATAATATTATATTTAGCTACTTATTTAAGTTAACTTGGGTTATATTTGCATGTGAAAGGAATTTTTTAATGGTAGGCTGGTTTTATATGAGTATAGGATATTGCCTTGCAACTCATGAAATAAAGATAAAACTATCATGGTCTATTGTATTATTTATATTATTTACAGGATTAAAATTTGGAGAAAGCTATTTAAATTCAACGGATATATTAAATGGAAATACAATATCAATAGTTCAAGCTTTACAGGCAGTGGCATATTTCTTAATAGCTATAAATTTAAAGCTAAATTGTATGCAAGGAATATCTAAAACAATGAGGGAGTTAAGTTCAACTATATATTTTACTCATTTTTTATTTATAGATATAATAAATCCAACTCAAGTAGGAAATACAGTAGTAACATTTGTGCAAGTAATGTTA
>ERZ833963.3643-NODE-3643-length-11742-cov-25.680157_pt1 | contig 11742 bp, 10 predicted proteins | sample MGYA00519693_ERZ833963 | MGnify/ENA primary metagenome ERZ833963 (study PRJEB31850, sample SAMEA3708748) | human gut metagenome | biome: human gut; feature: human-associated habitat; material: faeces | place: China | collected 2014 ... | reverse complement strand
CGCCCCCTGCACCCCCTAACGACCAAAAGGGAGGGGCATAGCCCCTCCTTTTTGGATTATCCTCCCTGTGGCACTTCCGGTAAGAACTGCGCCTGCTTCGGATAATGCCGTCTCGATCATGCCTGCCGAAGCGGCATTGCTTCGCTCGCCGCATAACAAAAAACGACCGCCACTGCGGTCGTTTTATTTTAATTCCTGTTCGAGATCGTGGAAGTATTCGGGGCAGAAAAATTCATCGACGGTGATATTCAGGCCGTCGCAGAGCTTTTTGACCGTTGCGACGGTCGTCGTGTGGTTTCGGCCGCTCATAATGTTATTAAGCGTGGATTGCGTGACGCCGCTGAGGATGCTCAAGCGGTTGATCGTGATACTTCGTTCTTCGCACAGCGCCAAAATGCGCCGCCGCACGGCTTCGCCCACTGTCATCACGACCACCCCGCTTTCTTTTCATAAAGAATATCGTTTTCCTCTTGAAAAGATTAACTCTTTTGAGTTAAAATAACCGAAAAGGGTTAAGGAGGTGCCTGTAATGACTGACTATCAGAAAATGTACACCACGCTATTCAACGCAGTGACCGATGCACTCGAAAAAATGGAAGTGCAAAACTACGGTGACGCAAAAGAACTGCTTATCTCCGCTCAACAAAAGACAGAAGAGATCTATATCACAGCACAGAACTAAAACAGAAGCAATTCTGAACGCGGCGAGCGCAGCAATGCCGCGCCGTCAGAAGCAACAGCGGGGAAGATAATCCAAAAAGGAGGGGCAAGGTCCCTCCCTTTTGGTCGTTAGGGGTGCAGGGGCGAGATCGAAACGCCCCTGCCGTTCTCTTGGGGGATCAAAAGGGGGGATTCTCTCACGTGAGAGAATCCCCCCTTTTACCGCACCCCTGCGCGGCGTGGGAATTCCTCGCCGCGCTGCGAGCGGCATTATTCTTTATTCGGTTCGGGATCGCCCGCCAGCGAATCGAGATACAGATACAGCGGCATCAGCTCGCGGAAGCCCGCGAGGACTTCGTCTTTGAGCTCCGGCGTGAACAGCACGCCTTCGGGATTGTCATCATAGCCGACGGCGATATTTTTCGCGTTGTACCACGGGTTCAGGAGCTGGCCGACGTCGCCCTTCGGGCGCTTGAACTGCTCGCCGGAGAGCGTGAAGCGGGATTTATTCAGCTTGCGCACGAGCTTTTCAAGCCTTTTGGGGTCGGTCTCGATGCGGCGACGGAGCTTGGCCATCGTGGCGGGGGAGGCGTCCCAGTAGCCGCAGCCATAGCTGAAGTAGTTCGGTGCGAGCTCGAAATACAGCGCGGGGACGCCCTCGAAGCGCTCGTGCGGGCGCTCGATCGTGAACCACAGGTGGTCCTTATATGGGCCGCGGCCAAAGAGACGGCGAGCGTCGCGGTAGATGCGGCAGACGTGCAGCTTGAGCGACTGCTTGGGATATGCCGCGGCGATCGCGTCGAACAGTTCGCTGCCGAGCTCGCGCATCGGCCGGTCAACGAGCGCGAGGAACTGCTCCTTTCGCGGCAGGAACCACTCGCGGTTGTTGTTGAATTTGATGCCCCAGAGGAACTCGACGGCCTCGGGCGTAAAACCTTGAAACATGATCCACCTCAAAGAAAAATTTGCAACGATGGCAGTATACCACCGAAAACGCGAAAAAAACAAGAGGGATCTCGCACCAGATCCCTCTTGTCTCAGAGGAGCACCGTCCTGTTTTTACCCAAAAACAGGAACAGAAAAAGCAAAGTTACTTTGTGGCGTGGTCGACCGAGTACATGTGCTCAATGAGGTCGAGCACCTTGTTGGAGTAGCCGATCTCGTTGTCGTACCAGCTCACGACCTTGACGAACGTATCCGTCAGGGCGATACCGGCCTTGGCGTCGAAGATGGACGTGCGCGTATCGCCGAGGAAGTCGGAGGAAACGACCTGCTCGTCGGTGTAGCCGAGGATGCCCTTGAGCTCGCCCTCGCTGGCCTTCTTCATGGCCGCGCAGATCTCATCGTAGGTGGCGGGCTTTTCAAGGTTGACGGTCAGGTCGACGACGGAGACATCCAGCGTGGGAACGCGCATGGACATACCGGTCAGCTTGCCGTTGAGCGAGGGGATGACTTTGCCGACGGCCTTGGCGGCGCCGGTGGAGGAGGGGATGATGTTGCCCGTGGCCGCGCGGCCGCCGCGCCAGTCCTTCAGGGACGGGCCGTCCACGGTCTTCTGCGTGGCGGTGACGGAGTGCACGGTGGTCATCAGGCCATCCTTGATGCCAAAGCAGTCGTTCAGAACCTTGGCGATGGGGGCCAGGCAGTTCGTGGTGCACGAGGCGTTGGAAACGAACTGCATGTCGCTCGTGTAGGAATCGAGGTTGACGCCGCAGACGAACATCGGCGTGTCATCCTTGGACGGGGCGGACATGACGACCTTCTTCGCGCCGGCGTCGATGTGCGCCTGCGCCTTTTCCTTCGTCAGGAACAGGCCCGTGGATTCGACGACGTACTCCGCACCGATCTTACCCCAGGGCAGGTCCGCGGGGTTGCGCTCGGCGAAGACGGGGATCTCGCGGCCGTTGACCACGATGCCGTAGTCGTTGCTCTTCACATCGGCGGCGAATCTGCCGTGCATAGTATCGTATTTCAACATGTAGGCCAGATAATCGGCGGGGCAGAGGTCATTGATGCCCACGATCTCGATCTCGGGATGGTTCAGGCTTGCGCGAAAGACCATACGGCCAATGCGGCCAAAGCCGTTAATACCGACCTTAATACTCATAAAACTTACTTCCTTCCTGTTTATCGGAATATATCGAATGTTTGGTACATTTAGATATTATATAGCAGTAGTTTCGTTTTGCAAGTCTTTTTTTGCAAAAATTCTATTTTTTTCATAATTTCCACAAATTCCTTGCTTTTTGACCGAAATTTTGCTACCCTCATACTACAACGCTGTACAACAAAACGTTCTAAGCGTGAGCTTATCGCGAAAACACCAATTCTTTCCGCGCAAACTCCGCCTTCCTGCGGTGAATGCTACCGGTAGGAGAACTTTTATTAGGAGACGCTATGCGGGATTATACTGAAGAAGAACTGAAAATGCTGTCGGATGTGCTGCCGAATATTGCATTGCAGCTGCGCACCTCGCTTTCGACGATCTACACGGCGGTCGACCGCATGGTACCGCAGGAGACGCGGGAGAAGGACCCGAAGACTGACCGCACCGCCGCGGCATTTTACCAGAGCTATTATCAGCTCTACCGCGTCACCAGCAATCTGACCGACGCGGGGAACCTGTTTGAGCGCAAGCGCTTCGAGCTCTACGATGACGACATTGTCGGCGTCTGCCGCAGCGTGTGCGCCGAGGTGGACTTCCTTTTTGCGCAGTGCGGCGTGGAGCTCGACTTCCTCGCCGACCGCGACAGCCGCATCATCGCCCTCGACGCCGAGGCCATCCGCAAGCTGCTGCTGAATCTCCTCTCCAACGCGCTTAAATTTACGCCCAAGGGTGGCAGTGTCCGCGTGCGCGTGAAAACGGAGGGGAGATTTGTCAAGATCACCGTGGCGGACACCGGCAGGGGCATGGATAGCGACACGCTGGCCCATTTGTTCGACCGCTTTATGGACGGCGGGCAGGACCCCATGCCGCCGCGCGGCTTGGGACTGGGCCTTCCCATCTGCCAGCGCATCGCGCAGGGCCACGGCGGCATGATCGTCGCGCAGTCGGAGGAGGGGAAGGGCTCGCTCTTCACCGTCTCGCTCCCTGCGGTAAAGGCCGGGCGCGTACAGCTCAAGGACCGCGGCAGCGACTACGCCGGCGGCTTCAACCGCACGCTCGTGGAGATGTCCGACGCGCTTTCGAGCGAGGCATTTCTGCAAAAGTATCTGGATTAAGGGACACAGATGAAGAAAAAAGTTTTGATCGCCATGAGCGGCGGCGTGGATTCCTCCGCCGCCGCGCTTTTGCTGCAAAAGCAGGGCTACGAGTGCGCGGGCGCGACGCTGTCGCTCTGCGGCAACGAGACGGACGGCGCGAAGCGTATTGCCGACGGTCTCGGTATGCCGTTTTACATCTTCGACGAGCACGAGCTTTTTGCGCGCGAGGTGATGGATCACTTCGTCAGCGAGTACCGCGCGGGCCGCACGCCGAATCCGTGCATCGACTGCAACCGCTGCCTCAAATTCGGTGCATTTTTGGACCGCGCGCTGGAGATGGGCTTTGACTACATCGCGACGGGGCACTATGCCCGCGTCGGCTATGACGAAGCGAGCGGACGTTACCGGCTGCTGCGCGGCGAGAGCCGCGCGAAGGACCAGAGCTACGTGCTCTATCAGCTCACGCAGGAGCAGCTATCGCATCTTCTGCTGCCGGTCGGCAGCTTTGAAAAGCCGGAAATTCGAGAGCAGGCGGAGGAGGCGGGCCTTGCAAACGCCCATCAGGCCGATTCACAGGACATCTGCTTCATCCCCGACGGGGACTATGTGCGCTTTCTGCACGACTATGGCGGCGTGACGCCGCAGCCCGGCGACTTTGTCGACGAAACGGGCCGCGTGCTCGGCCGCCACCGCGGTTTGGAGTGCTACACGGCGGGTCAGCGCAAGGGCCTCGGCGTAAGCGCGGACCGCCCGCTCTATGTGATATCCAAAAATGCCGAAAATAATACCGTGCTGCTCGGCGACAACGAGGAACTGTTTTCCGCAGCGCTGCTCGCCTCGCGCGTGAACTGGATCGCGGGGGAGACGCCTGCAGAAAAAGTCTATTGCACCGCTAAAACGCGCTACAGCCAGAAAGAGTGTGACGCCGTCGTCACACCGCTGGAAGGAGGCTGCGCGCACGTCGAGCTCCTCACGCCCCAGCGCGCCGTCACGGCAGGACAGGCCGTCGTCTTCTATGATGGCGAAGAGGTCCTCGGCGGCGGCACGATCGAAAAGGCGTTATAAAAGTGAGAAAAGGCTCCGCGAAAGCGGAGCCTTTTGGCATATTATCGTTCGCTGACATGCGCCTCGCTGCCGAAGATCATGTCGTCCACGTCGCCATGACGGATGTTGTCTTTTTCCTTCATTGTAACCATTCCTTTCAGCTTTTCTCTCACCCGGCTATTATATGCGCGAGCAAACGAAAAGTTGTACGAAAAAGGGCAATGGGAATAATAGGCGTCGCAGACTTTCACCCGCAAGGGGTATGCGGCATCCGTAAAGCAGCAAAGCTGCTAACGGCTGCCCAAGCGTCCGCAGACGCGAAATGATCTTAATCGTAAATTCCGACGTCACCGTCGCGGCATTACGATTCCCGCGCCCGTTCGGGCGCGCCAATCGTGCCGCTTCCTCGAAACCGGCTCGCTTCATCCGCCACTGGCGGCGCTTCGCCGATTTCCATGTGCGTCAGAAAAAACGCCTCTCAGCCCGCAAACGTGCGCGCCTTCGGCGCGTGCGCTGCCGCGGGCTGCGATCCCCCTCAAAAAGCGGCTCTGCCGCTTTTTTTGAAGTTAATAGCGATGGTTTAGGATCTCCACCACGTCCGCCAGCGCGCCGTCCTTGCAGTGGCAGACGATGTGCGCACCCCATTCCTTGACCTCGGGGATGGCGTTTTCGGGCGCGAAGCCGATCTCGGAGACCTCGAGCATCGGAATGTCGTTGTTGTGGTCGCCGATGCAGTAGATGTCCTTGCGCGCAACGCCGAGAAGCTTGGCAAGCTTTAAGATCATGCCGCCCTTCGTCGCGCCGCGGCGCGTCAGCTCAAGCAGGTGATCGCTCGAAAAGATGAGCTCGTAGCGTTTTCCCCAGTCCCGAGAGACGATAAAATCGCGCACCTGCTCCAAAAGCGGTTTTTCCTCTTCAAAGAGCAGCTTGATGATCGGCAGGTCCACCTCGCGGAAGTCCTTGACCTCCTGGGTCTTCGCGCGCGTCAGGTGCTCGTGGTTGCGCGTGTAGTCGTTCGGGTGCAGGACGTGGATGCGGCGGTCGTCGTGGTAGATCTCGAAGCACAGGCCGGGGAAGCGCGCGAGCAGCGCGTCGACGTGATCGTAGATGTCCGCGTCTAAAAACGCGGTCTCCACATAGCAGTCCTTGTTGAAGTCATAGATGGCCGCGCCGTTGGCGATGACGCAGGGGGCGTTGCAGGGCAGGTCCTTGGCGTAGCGGGCAAAGGCGGGCAGCGCGCGGCCGGTGGAGATCGAAAAATAGCCGCCGTTTTGAATGAAATACTCAACTGCCTCGCGGTTGCGCGCGCTCATCGGCGGGATGTCCTCGCCGCGCTCCAGCGCGCCCTGCGTATAGACGAGCGTGTTGTCAAAGTCGCTGGCGAGCAGCACCTTGTTGAATTTCAGCATGATGGATCCTCTCTTCTTTTCTCGTTGTTTTTCGACAAAAGTATACCACGGCGCGGGAGAAATGAAAAGGGATGTTTTGCGTAAAGATATCAGCCGATGATGCCGAATTTTCCTTTGATAAAATGACGGTAGTCGGGCTGCTTTTCGGCATTTTCGTATTCATGTTTCATGGTTTGCCATATCCAGGCGCGGAACGGATCGCCGGTCTGCGCATAGTGCAGAATGCGCAGCAGCCCCTCCCGCTCTGCGCGGAGAATGGCCTCATAGGCATCGGGGACGAACTCGCACGAGACGACTGCTGCCGCCTCTTCGGACGTGACCGCGAACGGCACGTCGGAAACAGGGGCGGTATTTGCCGGTTCCGCGCCGTAGATATAGCCGGAGACACCGGCATAGGTCTCCTCCAGTGCGTTGGGGTAGTATTCCTCCAGCCGCTGCACGCCGTCTAAGTCGAAGCCGTAAGGCCCCCATTTTTCCCACCGGCCCGTGTGGACAAAGCCAGTGTCGCGGCAGTATTTTTCAACGGCATTGCTCAGATAGACCAGCACATTTTCCCGTTTCTTCGAAAAATAGACGAGCGGGTGGCCATGGTTGGAGACGTGCGGCGTGAGGACGGTGAGACCGCCGGTGGGGGAGGCATGGTACAGCATGGAAGCAATTCCTTTCCGCCTTTTGGCAAAACCGCCGCGAAACAACTGTGCTTTGCGGCGGTTCTATTCCTTGTTTACGCTTCGCTCTTCGGCACGGGATTTTCGCCGCCCTGACCGCCACTTCTGCGGCGGCCTCTGCCGCCGCGGTGGCTGCGGCGGCGCGGCTTGTTCTCGCCGCCCTCAATCGCGCCCTCGGCTTTCGGCGGGCGGGGCGGACGCGGGGCTTTCGGCGCGTCGGGAGTTTCGCTGTTCGGCTTGCTCTGGCGCGGGGCGCGGCGCTCGCCGTTCTTGTCGGGATTGCGGGGCGGACGTTCGCTGCTCGGCTTATCGCCGCGCGCGGGGCGTTGGCTTCGCTTTTCGGCGGGCTTGTCGCCACCCTTTTGGGGCGTGTTTTCACTCTTCGGCGCGGCGGACTTCTCGCCGCCTTCACCGCTGCCCTTGCCGCGGCCTCTGCCGCCGCGATGCCCGCGGCCGCCGCGGCGGGAACGGCGCTTTTCCGTCTCCTCCTCGTCAGCGGCGGGGGCGTCCGCTTTTGCGACGGGGGCCGTCCACTGTTCGGGCGGCACGATGGGCTTGGCAGACGAGAAGAAGTTCAGCGTCAGCTGCGGCTCATCCTCCGGCGGCTCCTGATAGCGCTCGGGGAGCGTCGCGGGGAGCTCGATGCCGTCGCGCGAGCCCTTGCCGTTGCGCAGCACATGAATTTCGCAGGTGCGGTAGCGCTTGGGGCTCTCGTTCTGCCCGTCGAGACGCACGAGCACCTGCTCGCGCAGAATGTCGACCGAGCTCACGTTGCCAAGGCCGTCGGGCGTTGCGACAAACGAATCCTGCTTCGGGCAGCGGCGCACCGCGTCCTCGTAGGCGTTCTGCTCGTATTTGAGGCAGCACATGAGCCTGCCGCACGTGCCGGAGATCTTCGTCGGGTTCAGGCTCAGATTCTGCGTCTTGGCCATCTTGATCGAAACGGGGACGAAGTCGTCCAAAAACTGCGAGCAACAGAAAGGCCGACCGCAGATGCCGAGGCCGCCGAGCATCTTCGCCTCGTCGCGCACGCCGATCTGCCGCAGCTCGATGCGGGCACGGAACACACCGGCTAAGTCGCGCACGAGCTCGCGGAAGTCCACGCGCCCATCGGACGTGAAGAAAAAGATGATCTTGCTGCCGTCGAAGTTGCTCTCCACGCGCACGAGCTTCATGTCGAGCCCGCGCTCGGCGATTTTCTTCTGGCAGACCTCGAAGGCGTTCTTTTCGCGCGTTTTGTTGTAGGCGTAGGTGCGGTCATCGTTCTCCGTCGCCACGCGCACGAGCGGGCGCAGCGGTTGGACGACGGAATCGTCCTCCACCTCATGGTTGCCCGAGACGCACTGGGCGTACTCGAGCCCCTGCGCGGTCTCGACGATGACGAACTGGTTGGGTTCGACCGTGATGCCGTGCGGGTCAAAATAATATTCCTTGCATCCGCCGCGGAAGCGGACTCCGATCACTTCTGTCAAAGGGTTTCCTCCAATTCAACGGCGAAGCCGCCCAGCGTGGGCCCGACGCCGACGTTATAGGTGCATTTATTGCGGTAGTCCTGCAATAAATCTATTGTGCCGAGTAATTTGGCTTTTGTCAAGCGCGAAGCCAGTGACCGCGCGATGCAAAGATCCCTCTCCGGTACGCTCACGCCGTACTGCCCCAGCAGGGCGGACGAGAGCAGAAGCCGCGTCCCCTCGAAAAGCGAGGACAGGTCGTCGCGCGTGACCTTCTGCGTTTCGAGCTTTGCGAGGAATGCCGTGCGGGACGCGCGCGACCCCTCGGCGATGAGCCGCGCGAGCTCGAGCGTGAGCTCGTCAGGCGCGCCGCCCTCTTCGACGGTGGGGGAGAGCTTGACCTCCACGCAGCGCGAGCGGATGGTCTGGAGCAGAACCGCCGGATTTTCCGCGCAGAAGAAGAACGCTGCGTAAGCGGGCCCCTCCTCCACGAGCTTCAAAAGCACGTTCTGGTCCTTTTCCGTCAGGATGGTGCAGTCCTCGAAAATGTAGACCTTACGCGCGCCCTCGTTCGGGCGGATGAACGCGTCGGCGCGCATCGCGCGCACCGTGTCGATCGAGAGCTCCTTGTGCTCTGCGTCGCGCACGAACGTGACGTCGGGGTGGATGTCCTGCATCACCTTGCGGCAGGCAGGGCAGGCGAGGCAGGGCTTGCTTTCCGCTGTGCACTCCATCGCCGCGGCGGCATAGCGCGCAGCGCTCACGCGGTCGCCGCTGCCGCTGAAAATGAGTGCGTGCGACAGTGCGCCGCGCTTTGCCGCGGCGCGAAGACGCGCCGCCGTATCGGTTTTTGCAAAATCCAAAAGCTCCATTGCCCGCTCCATGCTCTGTACTCTGCGCGCATTTTCAGCGCAAATTTAAAAATAGTATATCGCAAAAGTGCGGCGCTTGCAAGAAAATCCGCGCCCCGCGACGGAAAAACAGAACGATTTTGTGCCAAATTGCGTTTTGTGGGAGAAAAAATGCGGAAAGTCGACAAAAATTTCACAACTTGTTATTGAAAGTCGGGGATTTTCTGTCTATAATAATATGGCTTGATAATGATCACACAGCGATACATTTTTAATGGAGGAAAACCAATGAGCAAAAAGTATGTCTACCTGTTCTCGGAAGGCAACGCTACCATGCGTGAGCTTCTGGGCGGCAAGGGCGCGAACCTGGCCGAGATGACCAACATCGGTCTGCCCGTGCCCCAGGGCTTCACCATCACGACCGAAGCCTGCACCCAGTATTACGAGGACGGCCGCAAGATCAACGACGAGATCATGGCAGAGATCATGGAATACGTCGCGAAGATGGAAGAGATGAACGGTAAGAAGTTCGGCGATCTGAAGAACCCCCTGCTCGTCTCCGTCCGTTCCGGCGCGCGCGCTTCCATGCCCGGCATGATGGATACCATCCTGAACCTCGGTCTCAACGACGACGTCGTCGCCGCCATGATCGCGGGCAACCCCGACCCCAACTTCGAGCGTTTCGTTTACGACTCCTATCGCCGCTTCATCCAGATGTTCTCCGACGTCGTTATGGAAGTCGGCAAGAAGTATTTTGAGCAGCTCATCGACGCGATGAAGGAAAAGCGCGGCGTCAAGCTCGACATCGAGCTCACCGCAGCCGACCTCAAGGAACTCGCCGAGCAGTTCAAGGCCGAGTACAAGCAGCAGATCGGCGAGGACTTCCCCTCCGACCCCAAGACCCAGCTGTACGAAGCCATCCGCGCCGTGTTCCGCTCCTGGGACAACCCGCGCGCGAACGTCTATCGCCGCGACAACGACATCCCCTATTCTTGGGGCACTGCCGTCAACGTCATGCCGATGGTCTTCGGCAACCTGAACGACAACTCCGGTACCGGCGTCGCCTTCACCCGTGACCCCGCCACCGGCGAGAAGAAGCTCATGGGCGAGTTCCTGACCAACGCTCAGGGCGAGGACGTCGTCGCCGGCGTCCGCACCCCGATGCCCATCTCCCAGATGGAAGAGAAGTTCCCCCAGGCTTACGCCGACTTCGTCAAGGTCTGCGACCTGCTCGAGGATCACTACCGCGACATGCAGGACATGGAGTTCACCGTCGAGAACGGCAAGCTCTATATGCTCCAGTGCCGCAGCGGTAAGCGCACCGCGCAGGCTGCTCTCAAGATCGCCTGTGACCTCGTGGACGAGGGCATGATCGACGAGAAGAAGGCCGTCTCCATGATCGACCCGCGCAACCTCGACACCCTGCTCCATCCCCAGTTCGATGCGGCTGTCCTCAAGAAGGCTCCCGCCATCGCCAAGGCTCTGCCCGCCTCCCCCGGCGCCGCCTGCGGCAAGATCGTCTTCTCCGCTGAGGATGCCAAAGAGTGGAAGGAGCGCGGCGAGAAGGTCGTTCTCGTCCGTCTCGAGACCTCTCCGGAGGATATCGAGGGCATGAAGGCCTCCCAGGGCATTCTGACCGTCCGCGGCGGTATGACCTCCCACGCGGCTGTCGTCGCGCGCGGCATGGGCAAGTGCTGCGTCTCCGGCTGCGGCGAGATCAACATGGACGAGGAGAACAAGAAGTTCGAGCTCGCCGGCAAGACCTACCACGAGGGCGACTTCATCTCCATCGATGGTTCCACCGGTAACATCTACGACGGCATCATCCCCACGGTCGACGCCACCATCGGCGGCGAGTTCGGCCGCGTCATGGCTTGGGCCGACAAGTATCGCCGTCTGGGCGTCCGCACGAACGCCGATAACCCGCACGACACCGAGCAGGCCGTGAAGTTCGGCGCTGAGGGCATCGGCCTCTGCCGCACCGAGCACATGTTCTTCGAGGCTGACCGTATTCCCGCCATCCGCGAGATGATCTGCTCCGACACCGTCGAGCAGCGCGAGAAGGCGCTCGCTAAGCTCGAGCCGATGCAGCAGGGCGACTTTGAAGCCATGTATATCGCGCTCGAGGGCCGTCCGATGACCGTTCGTTTCCTCGATCCCCCGCTGCACGAGTTCGTTCCCACCGAGGAAGCTGACATCGAGCAGCTCGCCAAGGACATGGGCAAGAGCGTTCAGGACATCAAGAACATCATCGCCTCCCTGCACGAGTTCAACCCCATGATGGGCCACCGCGGCTGCCGTCTGGCCGTTACGTTCCCCGAGATCGCTGCCATGCAGACCCGTGCGGTCATCAAGGCTGCGCTGAACGTCAACGCCGCGCACCCCGAGTGGAACATGGTTCCCGAGATCATGATCCCGCTCGTCGGCGAGGTCAAGGAGCTCAAGTACGTCAAGG
>ERZ833963.3642-NODE-3642-length-11745-cov-3.853293_pt1 | contig 11745 bp, 8 predicted proteins | sample MGYA00519693_ERZ833963 | MGnify/ENA primary metagenome ERZ833963 (study PRJEB31850, sample SAMEA3708748) | human gut metagenome | biome: human gut; feature: human-associated habitat; material: faeces | place: China | collected 2014 ... | reverse complement strand
AATAACCGTTGAGTATTGTCTCAAAATTTGATTTTTGGAATAAGTGGTCATAAATCGGGATAAACAAACTGTATTGTGGATTATGCTGGATGAGTGCACCTGCCTTTAGGTTGTCCGGGTGGATATTTCCAATAAAAATATTACCTTCAAAGATGTTTTCTTAAAAAAATATTCTACATTTGTATCAAATCTTGCCGGTTATGGAGATGACGAAGGGTAAGATTTAAGATGGTAAGAAAAAACGCAAGAAGCGAAAGTTATTATCCTTGCTTCTGGAATCTGGAAAATTCAAAGACATCAAAGGATAGTAGCAACAGTTTCTTCACGTCTACGTTATATATACATAGGCGTGAGGACTGTTGTCTATCTATAGATGTCGGGCATTTTCCAGAGCCTCAGAAGATATGATAGAGCCAACAGTCCTCCGCTTCTATATAATAACCTCCGTCAGCGGGGACAAACGGAAGAAACAGAAAAACACAATGACAAACAGAAAACTCATCCGATGGTTGTCGATGGAATTGCTTTTAGTGACATTTTTTTCGCTTGTTACAATTACTTCAGAGGCACAAAACAAAATTCAGGTAACCTCCTTCAAGCGTATGGAAACGGATGTCACAGCAAGGGTTACGGCACCACGCCGCGACCAGAATGGAGAAGTTTGTGCACTCATCCGAATTGTTACCACTGAAAAAGATTTAATGTTTGAACCGGATGCGCTCGGCATTACGGCTCGTGAAAACAAACCCGGAGAGATTTGGCTTTATGTACCCAGGGGAGCAAGACGCGTGTCTATTATGCATGATAAATTCGGTGTCCTGCGCAATTACTTCTATCCGGATATTATAGAAAAAGCCACCGTTTACGAGATGGAGGTACAGGTAGGGGATGGCGTGTGGCAAGCACCTATTGGTACCAATACCCAACTTATCGTCATGCGTCCTGATCCCGCTACTGCCAGTATTTATATTGATAATGAACAGGTGCCTACTGAAAACGGGCTGTTTACGGCTACCATGAAAAAAGGCACCCATACTTATCGTGTGGAGGCTCCGATGTATGCACCCGAAGCCGGGGTTATTGATTTGGGTAGTGATCAGAAGGTCATGAGTGTAACTTTAAATCCACGTTTCGGATATCTGGAGATTTTTTCTTTGCCGGAACAGGATGCCAAAGTTTATATAGACGATGTACCGGTTGGTTTAACTCCTTATAAAAGTGACCGCATGCCATTGCGTGATTACCGGGTGCGCATAGAAAAAGAATACTTCTTCTCCATTGACAGCATTGTCACCATATCCGCGGGAAAAACCGGCAGCCTTACATTTAAAATGAAATCTACGATTAAACCGCCCACTCCTCGGCGAATGTTGATTATGGCGGATATGGGATATCAAGCTTCGCAACTTTCCTATGGGGGCATGATTGGTTTTGTTCGCGAGAATGGTGCCTATATCCGTTTTCGTAGTGACTTCGGTTCGGTTTCGGCGGATTTGGAATGCGACGATACGGGCACACTAACTTCGGGAGGTGAAGGTAAGCCTTATTATAAGACTGGTGTAGAGCATAAATCACGTATGTCTGTCGTTGCCGGATACTTGCGCCATGTGTGGAAACCGCTTTATGTTTATATAGGTGCTGGATATGGTAATCGGACTCTTGCTTGGGAAACGGTGGACGGAGAGTTGGTTAAAAATACCGGACGTTCGGCGACAGGGGTTGCCGGTGAAGCCGGTGTCATCCTGAGTGTCGGGAAGTTTGCTATTTCTGCCGGATATCACACGGTTAACTTTAAATGCCATGAGCTCGGTGCGGGCATAGGTATCATATTTTAAGTCAATTTTTAAGTCAAATGGTCATGAAAAGAATTCTGTTTGTATGTATTGCCTGTTGTGTTTTGTGGGCCTGTTCTAATGATTGGGCTGTGGTTGTGACTTCTCCGGATGCAGCAACGACAAAGAATGTTGAATTGGAAACGGTGGAGATTGTATTGGAAACCGCCGGTACGCTTGCTGAGAAATTAGGAGATAAAAACAGCTGTGGTAGAAAAGTTGATTGTGTCCGGTCCGTTCAATGCGCTGGATGTCAGTTGTATGCGCAATTTGCTAAAGTTGAAAGCTTTGGATATGAAGAAGGTGACAATAGTAGGAGGTGAGGAAACTTACTATGTGGCGTATGAGCATCTAAGTGGGAATATCAGTTTGAAAGATGACATAATAGGACAATATATGTTCTATAATCTCCATCTTACAGAATTGATACTTCCTGATAATATAGCCTCTATCGGTGATGCCGCTTTTGAACGTAATGACTTTGAGAACATTGAACTGCCTGAAACTGTCGTGTCGATTACTGGTTCGAGAAATTTCAGGAGTTGCGTAAAACTTGAAGAGATAAAACTGCCTTCAAAACTCGAAGAACTTCCTAATGAATGTTTCGCTGGATGTGCTTCTTTGGCAAAGGTGGAGCTGCCGGAGAAGTTGGTCAGGATAGGTCATTCGGCTTTTGCCGAATGTGGTTCATTGACTTCAATTGCTTTCCCGGAAGGCCTGGAAACTATTGGGCGAGAGGGTTTTGCCCGTTCAGGTCTACTGTCTGTCACTATTCCGGAAAATGTGAGGGAGGTGATGACGAGTGGTAATTATGAAGAAGGGGCTTTTAAATCATGCCAGTCATTACAGACGGTCAGGATTCTATCTAAATATATAGATAGGCTACCTGCGTATACATTCAAGGGATGTGCTGCACTAATTTCTATAACAATGCCTGATCAAATAGATATTATAGAACAAGGTGCATTTACCGGATGCAGTTCTTTGGAAGAAATCAATTTGCCACCTAATCTGGAGAGTATTTATACTGAAGCATTTTCAGACTGTACTTCATTGAGTGCGGTACAAAGTTCCGGAAGCCTCCGTACCATAGCTTCCAGGGCGTTTGCCAATACCGGATTTACTACTATCAGCCTGCCCGAAGGACTGCAAAGGATAGACAAACTTGCTTTCGCTGACTGTGCGAATTTGCAGAGTGCCAGAGTTCCTTCTGGCGTGGTTGAAGTTAAAGGAGGAGTTTTTGCACATTGCTATAAGCTCCATTCCATATTTTGGGATACCTCGGCAACGTTCCCTACAGTTTATGAGAGTACTTGGTACAATGATGATATTAAAGGCGGTAATCCGAATTGCCTCCTTTATCTGAAAGATGAAACTACCCAGATATCAGATAAGAACTGGAAGAATATCATCCTCAATAATGTCGCCAGTCAAATTGTATTGACTTCCGGAAGAGGAGATTTCTATTGTCCGCAAGAGTTCAAGGCATTGCGGATATCTTATACGCGTGATTTTAGCGCAAAGACCTATCCCCATGAATCGGCAGGTTGGAAAAGCATCTCATTGCCGTTTGCCGTTACTCGCGTTGAACACGAAGACGGGAGAGTGCTCGCTCCGTTCAATAGCGGGGTGGAAGGAAGCAAGCCTTTCTGGTTGCGGAGATTAAAAGCAAGCGGCTTTGAAGATGTTACCACAATCGAAGCGAATACGCCGTATGTAATAGCTATGCCCAATAATGAGAGATATGCGGCAGAGTATAATATCAGTGGAAAAGTGACGTTCAGTGCGGAAAACTATTCGGAAGGCATCACTATTCCGGTAACTCCGGCTTTGCCACAGGATGAGGGACCCAAATTCCGGCTTTGTGCCAATTACCAATATAAAGATAAAAGCGTATCGGTTTATGTGCTGAATGACAAAGACAGCCGGGACTATCATGCGGGCAGTGTCTTTGAACATTCTGAGCGGGCTGCCTTGCCTTTTGAGGCTTATGTTGCGAATAAAGTTGCTTCAGCCGCTGCACCGGCTATGTATGCCACAGGTGGTAATTCGCAGACAAAAGGCCTTCACGAAGTGGGCAGTGAACCAAACATCAAAGATATGTAGAGTAGAAACCAATAAAACATTTGTAATATGAAAACGACATTATCAATTTTATTTTGCAGCATATTGCTGACTTTCTTTTCAGGATGTACCAAAGATTCCGACCCGGAAAATGAGATGCCTTCATTGACCACCGGCGAAGCGACAAACATTGGCCGGAAAAGCGTTACGATTTCGGGAAGCGTTACTGTGCCTGCAGCTTCTGAAGTCAGAGATTGCGGTTTCATGTATTCCACAGTGTCCACATTGCCGGATGCCGACTCGAAGACAGTCGGTATCACCCTGCAAGGTTCTTCAAACACTTACACGGTGACTTTGACCGACCTTACGCCTAATACGAAGTATTACTATTGCCTGTATGCCAGTAGCGGATATACCAAAACCAGAAGCAGTGTACGCGATTTCACAACTGCCGCGGACGGTACTCCGTCACTGGAATCTTCAACGTCTATTTCTTCAACGGAAACATCTTTGACTTTGGCAAGCAGAATTGTGGACGACGGTGGAAGTAATATCCAGAAATTCGGCTTTGCCTACAAGGAAAGCGGCACCAGTGAAGCTGAGAAACTGGTGGAAGCCACCCATAAAGAAAGCGATGGCAGATATACTTTTACGATAACCGGACTGGCGGCGGAAACGAGTTATGATGTACGTGCATTTGCTACGAATACAAGAGGAACCGGATATGGCGAACCGATTACGCTGGTTACGTCTGCGCCTGAGACCCCACTTCTCCAGGCTGAAGCGGGCGAGCCGGGAAGTACCTCCATTGAGGTCAGTGCCAAACTGAAGAATGAGAATGACCTGGCTACCGGTATCACGGAGGTTGGCTTCTGCTGGAGTAAAGAGAAGGAGGAGCCCGGCATGGAAGACAACAAAACAATCGGTCAGTTGAATGGAAAAGAGTTCAGCATTGTTATCAAGGATCTGGCTCCTGAAACGAAATATTATCTTCGCGCCTATGCCGTCAATAAACGTACGAAAGTGGGATACAGTAACGTGATAACCTTTACCACTACCAAATCAGCGGAACCTAAACTGGACGTAACTACTGCCGCTACGGTTGATGAAACCTCAGTGGTGCTGAAAAGTAAGATTACAGACAATGGCGGTCATGACGTTATCAAGTTTGGATTTGCCTATAAGGTGGGGAATGAAGGTACTGAAACACAGAAGGAAGTTCCTGTTTCAGAGTTGAAAGAAGATGGAAGTTTCCAGTTTACTTTAACGGGTCTTTCACCGGAGACGACTTATGAAATTAGGGCGTTTGCTGTGAATAGCGTAGGTACGGGATATGGCGAGGGTTGCACCATTACGACTTTGGCGCAGAAAGCCCCACAAGTATCTTTGGAAACGGGTACTCCCGAAGCGCATTCGGTATCGGTGACGGGCATCATCCAAAGCGCGGGAGGGACTTCGTCTGTTGTCCGCGAAGTCGGTTTTTGTTGGAGCACGACTCCCACTCCTACCCTTGCGGATAACAAGAAAACGGCAACATTGGATGGAGTGTCGTTTTCCGCCGCCATCTCCGGGCTGAAAGCTGAGACGAAATATTATATCCGGGCTTATGCCATCAATGAAGCTAAAGTAGGGTATAGTGATGTTGCGGAAGTAACTACTGCGGTGTCTGACGAACCGGATATAGACGATAATGTATCACCTGATAAAAACAACTGATTATGAAACGGATAAAATATCTATTAACAGTCTCTGCCATTCTAATATTGGCAGCTTGTACCAATTGTGATGTTCTCAATACTATCTCGGAGGGTTTATCTCTTTCCACTAAATCGGATGATCTGGAGACGTTTGAAGTTACTTTGGAAACAGCCGGAACTTTATCAGAAAAGCTGGGTGATAAAAAGAATACGGTGCAGAAGTTAACGATAGCGGGACCTATTGATGCTGATGATGTTAATACTTTTCGAAGTATGCCTAAACTGATTGTTTTGGATATAAAAGGGGTTGAATTTATTGAGACGAATAAAACATATCGTACTACTTCCGGTACGGGAGGTTCGCATAAAGTTGAGAAAAATAAGATAGGTGAGCATATGTTTACCGGTTCCGAAGGTAGTTGTAAATTTATATCTGTTAAAATACCTGATAACATAACGGCTATAGGGAAAGGGGCTTTTTTTGCATGCCCTATCGAAAGTATTTCATTGCCGGACGGATTAAAGACAATAGGTGCACATGCTTTTCAGGAAACTCCTCAATTATCCTCTGTTGTTATTCCGAATACAGTGACGGAAATAGGGGAAAGGGCATTTTTTTGTAGTGCCATTAAATCAGCCAATATTCCTGAAGGGATGGTTTCAATATCTGATGAGTGCTTTTGTGAATGTCAAAACCTCACAGATGTATATATTCCGGAAAGTGTAACGGCTTTAGGGCGTAATGCATTTTTTAGATGTTATGCTTTAGAGTCGATACAGTTGCCAAGTCATTTAGAGAAAATTGGAGAAAATGCTCTATCCATGTGTGCTGCCAAGTCCATCCAGCTTCCTGAGAGTTTGGTAAGCATTGATGCGAATGCTTTTGCTTATGGTCCTCTTGAAAGTATCGAACTTCCCCGGAATCTGAAGAAATTAGGAAATCAAGCCTTTAGGCAATGTGCTTTGAAAGAACTTACAATTCCAAGTTCGGTTACAGACTTGGGAATTGAGATAGTAATGGAATGTCATGAGATTACTGCACTTTTCCATGAAGGTAGCGCAAACTTGTACGGGCCATTCGGAAGTTATGGCGGAAATGGTAATCTAAACTGCCTGGTATATCTGTCGGACCCGGAAACTGCCACTACAAGTGAATTAAGAAACATAATTATTAATGGTGTGGCATCTTCTATTGTACTGACGGACAGGTTCCCATTCCACTGTCCCCGCGAATTTAAGGCGCAAAAGATATCATACAGCAAAACATTCAATGAAGAAAGTTTGTGGAGTCCGGTTCCGGGACAGGCAGGGGGCTGGGTTGGTTTATCTCTTCCTTTTTCGGTGACAGATATAGTTCATAAGGATGGCAGGGTGCTGGCGCCTTTTAAGGCAGGCGTTGAGAATGCCAAGCCTTTCTGGTTACGCAAACTTGCCGGAAACGGATTTGAAAATGTGACTTCAATCCAGGCAGGTGAACCTTATATCATAGCGATGCCTAATAATAAAAAGTATGCTGAGGAATATAACATAAGCGGTGAAGTTGTTTTTAGCGCCCGGAATGTGGATAATGGCATAACAATTCCGGTGACTTCTTATAAACAGGCAGGAGGCCCCATGTTCAATCTAAATCCCAGTTATGAGACGCAGAAACAAAGTTCTTCTATCTATGTGCTCAATTCATACGACAGAGTGGACGGTTATAATTACGGCGGGATTTTTGTCAGGGCTTTGCGTGATAGTTATCCTTTTGAAGCTTACGTTACAGATAAAGCTATCTCAACCCAAGCCCCGGGCATGTACAGCATAGATGGCAATTCTCAGACAAGAAGCACTCATGCCGTTGGGAATGTGCCGAGTATAGATGATATGTAGGAAAGGCTTTGAAAGTGTATCAAAACTCTGACAAACGTATCATCTTGTCATCCTGGACGTAGTGAAGGGTCTACTCACCTGAATGTACAGAGAGGAGATCCTTCGCTACGTTCCCTTAGATGACAGGCCGAAATGATAGTGATTTTTACTTTTGATACACCTTCAATGACGAAGTCAGGAAAAAAGAAGACAAGATCCCGTTTTTCAGTCCTCTGCTACCTCAAAAGCAGAAGTAAACTCTCCTAATATCATATCGGTGTACGTGTGCCAAATTTCGAGTGGTGGCTGCTTATATTCAGCAAACAGTGGCTTAATGTATTCAATCTCAAAGACCAACCTGTAATCATTAGGATTGTTGCCTGTTTGTCCCTCTTTTCTCGTTCCGACACGTGCTGCTTTTATCCTGTAAAGGTCACGTGCTCCTTGACCGCTTAGATAAGGAACAAAGTAATACAATTTGCCTGGTTCTACGGTAGATGGGAACCTTTTCCCTGTATAATAAACAGTTGCGTTCTTATCAAGATACTTACTGATGTTGTCTTTCTTCACAAGACAAATCAACACGTTCTTGCCCATATCTATTTCACATGACTTCCCATATCCTTCTAGTTGCGGTTCCTTTACCGTGCTTGAAACGATACCATCTGGATATTCTGCAAGCAAGTCGAAGAAGTTCAGTTGTTTTATCTTAGCATTGTTTTCCTTAAATCTCTTGATTTTTGCATCAAAAGCCTTTTTTGCATCATTTCTTTTTAAATACCCGATAATTTGGGCAACGGCCTCCGAGCAATCATGCGTTTCAGTTGGTTCTACGGCTTGTATGTCGTTAAATAGTCTAATCAACGAACGTCCTACTGCCCATGCGAGATTTACTGGTACGGCATTACCTATTTGTTTGTATTGATTGTTCATTGTTCCTGCAAAAAGCCAATTGTCCGGGAATGTCTGAATCCTGGCATATTCCCTTACTGTCAATGGGCGTGTTTCCAGCGGATGGCAACGTTCGGTTTGTTTTTGACAAGGGGAGCACGTAAGTGTCAGTGAGGGCTCGTCAAGAGAAAGGCGACGCGCCATTCCCGTCTTGCCTCCACCCAGGAGCCAACTTCCACCCATATATTCCTTAGCGACATCTTCTGGAAGATTACGCCAGTCGCCGCCTTGTGGAACCAAATCGAGTACTTTTTCTTTCTTTGCTGGATATTTTACACCTTCCGATTTAGGTACATCAGTATCGTATATTACACTTTTATAAAGTGCATCTTTCAGCGTAAGCACTCGAGTATAAGGCGATGGCCAGTGAAAACTTACTTTTTCTGCCAAATCGTTTCGGATAGCAATCAGGATAAGCCGTTCGCGCTTTTGTGGAACCTGATACATGATGGCTTTCAACACACGAGGTTCTACGAGGGTATAGCCTAATTCTGCAATGGTATTCTTAATAGTATTGAAAGTGCGCCCATTGTCATGGGAGGTCAATCCTTTAACATTCTCACCCATGAACACTTTCGGGCGAATTTCCTTTACTGCCCTTGCTAATTCAAAGAAAAGTGTGCCTCGTGTATCACTAAATCCTCCTTGTTTACCTGCGTAAGAGAAAGCCTGGCAAGGGAATCCTCCCGACAGGAAATCAACCTTGTCACGGAGCGGAGTAAAATCAATATTGCACACGTCCCCTTCTATTACATTCCATTTCGGACGGTTCATGCGAAGCGTATTACAGGCATAATTGTCAAATTCGTTAAGCAATATATGATTGAAACCAGCTAAAGACAATCCAAGAGCAAGACCACCGCCACCTGCAAAAAGTTCTACGGACGTGTACTTACGAAGTGGATGTATATTCTGTTCTTCATCCCAACGGCTATGCAACATTTCTTTTACCTCAGGAATTGCCTCAATTTCTTCAAGATAAAAACCTTTTATGCCGTTTTCCCAATGAGAAGGATAAACGCCATTTTCTGCCCATTTTTGGACAGTTGCATTGGATGTTCCGACCAAGGCCGCAAAATTGTTTTCTGATATGAACTGCATATTTATAAACTGCCCTTTTCTGTGATTTCTCCGGCAATATCCTCTACCTTTTGCAATATGAGAGAGCTTCCGTTGATTCCATCTTCCTCAACCACTTCCCCGAATGCCTTAGCAAGCTGGTAGTAGAAAGTCTTGTCGCCGGTGATATGCTCCCAAAACTCTGCGCCGCAATATACAGGATAGGTTGTCGCTATGGTCTTGTAATTGGCGGAGATTCTCTCGCCATATAGCACTCCTACAATCATGTCGTCCATCTGCAAAGGTATCCGGTCGAGACGTGCCTTGCCGATGAGACGTTTGAAGTGTCTAAATATGGTATCCACATCGTCCTTGTTGATTGTCTGTGGCCCAGCCTTACATTGGCAGTATTTCTTTCTGCCGTCGAGTGCATCGATAAATTCGATGTCAATCCCGTCAATGCCTGATGCACAGCCTGCAACCTGTGCGAGTTGGGATATGAATATCTGGATGTTCTGCCCGAAACTCGTGTTTACACTTGTCCCGAGGATACGCGGATAGACAAGGGCTTTTGCCATTGACTGTGGTGTAGTGTCACCGCACAGGAAAGCCGCAAGGTAGTTGATGAGGAATGGGTTGACATCAAAATCCTTCAGTCGTAGTTTCTGGAGATTCTTGATATGATTCGGTATGATGGAAGTGCGGAAGTAATCCTTTCCACTTTTTATGATTGCTTTTTTCTGCTCTTCTGTCATGATGCTGTTCTTTATATTTTAAGTTTGCTTGCAAAGTTACATCTTTTCTGCAAGATTTGGGCATTATTTTAAGTTATGCTTTTGCAAGGAGGACATTTTTCGTTACCGGGAGTTTTTTCATGCTCCTCATTGTCATAAAGTCGTGGGGTTTTCGGCTTGAACCGCTTTAAAAACGTGTGGTTGATATGATACTCGATTTCCAGCAATGTCTGTTTCCTCACCGCAGGCTTTAACTGGCATTCCCACACAGTCATTACCCACCAGCCCATTTGTTTCAATGCTTCCTTGTCGCGTGCATCGCGCAGCTTATTACGCTCAATCTTTTTCCGCCAGAAATCGCTATTGGAATGCGGGATATGCCCGTCTACCTCATGCCCGTGCCAGAAACACCCATGTATGAAAATCACGATGCCATACTTGCGCAACACGATGTCCGGTGTGCCTGGCAACTCCTTCACGTTCTTGCGGTAACGATAACCGCGCGAGAAGAGGTAGCGGCGTACAATCCACTCCGGTTTAGTGTCCCGACTCCGTATCTTCGCCATGACAGCGGAACGCTTCTTCTTACTCCAAATATCCATGTCGTTTTATTTATCATCAAGCAAAAGTAATGAAAATCAAGCAGAAAGAATAAACGAATGAGAGAAATTACACCTTTTCGGATTGCAAAATACTAAATTAATCTATCATTCGTGGTATTACTGTACTTATTGTAGATGTTATATAAAAAACAGAAAAAGTATTTGTTCCCTGTTTACAGGAAGTTAGGAACTTGTCAACAAAGAGTTAATTTCTCGTCGACAAAAATAATAAATGAGTTATCTTTAAAAAATCAGCCCTTGCTTTATGAGAATAAGGCAAGGGCTGAATAATTTATAGCAATAGTCTATATGCCTGTTACAAAGGCTTACTTGACGCTTTTTGTAGCAGTTCCCGGTGGAACGTTATCGTCTCCTCCCGGTGTGGTGCGCAACGTACGGAAAGTTGTGTAATAACTATATCCTACACCATTCTTGTTTTTGGCATAAGCACGTACATAGTAGTAAGTGTATGCCTTCAGACCGGTAGCATTGAGGGTGAATGTCTTATCGGCATTCAGCGTCACCTTGGTGTGATTATCCTCTTCTATGGTCGGTTCGGAATTGTTTTCGCTCCAGCAGAAACCTACCTCATCGATTCCGATTGCCTCGCTTCCGTCACCACCGTCATTGGTAATCTTGCCGCTCATGGTGGCGGTAGTGCTGCCTATGGTGCTTTCCTCTATCTGGACGAAAGTACTTGGCGCAGAAGAGTAAGAGGTGACGAAGTTGGTGGGCGAGCTGTAAGAGGTACCTTTGGCGTTGGTGGCATAGGCACAGATATAGTAACGGGTCCGGTATACTAACCCTTTCAGTTCTGCTGTGAACGTATCATCCTTAGAACCGGATGCAACCTTGACGACTCCTGCCGCACCTATGGTGGGGCTGACAACAGTGGTGGAGTATACAAATCCTCTTTCAGTGATTTCAAGTCCGCCTTTGTCGGAAATTACGGCTT
>ERZ833963.3641-NODE-3641-length-11746-cov-46.872723_pt1 | contig 11746 bp, 6 predicted proteins | sample MGYA00519693_ERZ833963 | MGnify/ENA primary metagenome ERZ833963 (study PRJEB31850, sample SAMEA3708748) | human gut metagenome | biome: human gut; feature: human-associated habitat; material: faeces | place: China | collected 2014 ... | reverse complement strand
ACACCCCATTTCCTAAACAGTATACCATACTGTCTAACAAATGGGGTGCAGTTCATGAAAGAACCGGGCAGCTTTCAGCTTATTTTATGCGGGCAGCAGGCTCAGTCAGCCTTGCGCTGGATCCAGATCTGGGTGCCATAGAAGGGATTGGCGGTACCCAGGCACAGGCCCTGGTCGGTGGCGGCGAACACGCGCAGACCGTGGTTGTACGGGTCGCCAAAGCCGTTGGCGGTGATGGTCTGGAAGTGCACACCATCCTCCGAAACATACAGGTCAAAGCCGCGCTTGGCCTTGCGCAGATAGTTCATCAGCTTGATGGCGCTTGCAATGTTGCGCACCGAGACGTTCTGGAACACAAAGGAGCTGGTGTATTTGATGGTCTTGGCCAGCGTATTGATGTTGCCAGCGCCGTCTGCATCCACCTCCTGCAGGGCCTTCATCAGGGCCTTGAGGTACTCCCACTGGCTCTTCCATGCCTCCGGGGTCTGTTTGAGCAGGTCGCCGTTGACGAACTGGCCCATCACCTGCAGCAGGCTGCTGGTGTCAAAGGTGCCGACGTACAGCTTGCCATCGTACACTTCCATGCGCCAGATGTACTGGTTCTCGTTGTGGCCGAAACCGGAGCCCAGACCGGACAGGCTGCTGTTGGGGAACATCTTGGTGGAGTTGCCCACCACCAGCTCCATGTCCTCGTTCTTGTCCATGCGGTACAGGTTCACGGACTGGTCCAGGTTGGCGTTGAGGAACCGGCAATCCAGGCCGCCGCCAAACTGGCCGTCGGCGTTTTTACCGGTCTTGGAGAACAGGATCCGCTCCAGAGCGATCTCCTCGTCGTTGTACTCGCCGATGTACAGGTAATCGTTGAACACCGTCAGGTTGGCTGCGCCGGAACGGGTGCGCTCCGGGTCGATGCCAAAGGTGTACCGGGCACCGTCCTTTTTCTGGTCGCCAGCCACAGGGGTCCAGGTGAAGGTGCCGTCGGCATTCTGGTCACCACGCACCAGGGCAAAGGACTGCATGGTGTTGTTGTTGGGCATGTTGTCCTCGGTGCCGGTGCAGATGGAAACGTACAGACTGTTGTTGTACTCCACCATATCCCAGATGCTGCCGCCGTAGATGCTGTCGCTGTAGTGGTAGGCCGGGTAGTTGAACAGGGTGTCCGAATCTGCGATCTGAGTAAAGCCCTGCTCGGGGTCGGTCGAGATCAGCAGGGTGGCGCTGCTCTTGCCGGTGGTGCTGTCCATGGTCACGTTGCTGATGACCAGCTGGTCGTGGTAGACGCACATGCCGCGGACGCCGGTGGAGATGCCCTGCTTATAGGCAGCACCGTAGTCTCGCAGGTTGTTCAGGCCGGTGTACACGACCTTGCACTCGTCGGTCTCCGGGTCTACCTGCCACACGCTGGGCAGGCCGCCGTTTGCGCCCACGACGCTGCCGCAGAAGTACAGCTTGCCGTGGTACTCCACCGCATTGCGGAACAGCGGTGCATAGTTGTTGAGAGACTTTGCCATCAGCAGCCTGGTCTCGCCGGTCTTGGTGTTGATCTTGACCAGCACGCCATTGGCACGGCCGCCGTCCTCCTCGTTGTTGGCAAAGAAAGTGCCATTGAACATGGCATTAAAGGTGGCCTTCAGGACCTTGTCATCGAACTCGTCCCCCAGGCTGCTCTTCATCAGAGAGAGGGTGTTGCCGATGGCTGCGTAGCAGGTGCCCACATAGATCCAATCGCCGTAACCCACAGCGGCCCAGGCGTAGTTCTGGCCCCGGTCGCCGGCATTGTAGCCCTCGGCCTCCGGGTCGGTCACCACGTCCACTGCGCCATCGCCCAGATAGTCCACAATGCCGTCTGCGACCTTGACGTCCTTTTCCGGGTGAGAGAGCTTTTCAAACGTATAGCCGTTTTTGTTGTAGTAGAAGGTGTTGCTGTCCTCCAGGGACTCAACCGAGGTCAGATCTTCCCAGGTATTGACCTCTGCAGCAGCCTCTGCACCTTCTGCAGAAGCCAGAAGCTGCACCGGCAGAGCGGACAGCATAGCCGCTGCCAGCACACCGCTGATCACACGTTTCCAGTTCATAATATTCTCCTCTTTATGCCACTGCAATTTCTCCATACCTATTATGAAGAAATTGTTAAAAGCCACCTCAGTATAGCACACAATTTCCCAGGGCACAAGGATGTTTTCAACAAAAGACCGCTTTTTTCGGGAAAATTCGGGCAAAAAAGCGCAAAAAAGCCGCCCGGCTCCGGAGAGTCGGGCGGCAAAGATCCGGGTCAGAACCGTTTTACCAGAGGTTTGCGGTCTCGTTATACAGGCCCTCGTAGCTCTTGGCGGAGACATCCCAGCTGAAGTCGCACTCCATGCAGTGATGCACCAGGTTGTGCCAGTTTTCCTTGTTGTTGTAGGCATCCTGTGCGTGGCAGCAGGCCTCGTACAGCTCGTGGGCGCTGTAACCGGCAAAGGTAAAGCCATTGCCGTCGCCCATGGTGCTGTCGTGGATGGAGTCGCGCAGACCGCCAGTCTCACGCACGATGGGAGGCGTGCCGTAACGGCAGGCCACCATCTGGGCCAGGCCGCAGGGCTCGCTCTTGGACGGCATAATAAAGGCGTCTGCACCGGCGTAGATCTCCTGGGACAGGGCCGGCTCGAAGCCGATATAGGTGCCCACACGGCCCGGATGACGGGCGCACAGGTCAGAGAAGAAGCTCTCGTACTGGCTCTCGCCGTTGCCCAGGATCACCAGCTCGATGCCGCGATCCACCAGACCGTCGGCGATGCTCTGCACCAGGTCAAAGCCCTTCATGCCGACCATGCGGCTCACCATGCCAAAGACGGGGCTACCGTCCTTGTGCAGGCCGAACTTGTCCTGCAGGGCCTCCTTGCACTTTGCCTTGCCCTCTTCAAAGTTGTCGATGCTGTAATTGAAGGGGATGTGCTTGTCGGTGGCGGGGTCGTTGGCATCCATGTCGATGCCGTTCAGAATGCCGCACAGCTTATACTGCTTTTCCCGCAGCAGGGCATCCAGACCGTAGCTGAACCAGGGGTCCAGGATCTCCTGTGCGTAGGTGGGGCTGACCGTGGTGATCTTGTCGGCCGTCTCAAAAGCACCCTTCATGAAGTTGGCGCAGCCATCGTACTCCACGATGTGCTGGTCCCGGCGGCCGATGCCGCAGGTATCTTCCAGAATGTCGGTGCCGTACTTGCCCTGGTAGGCAATGTTGTGGATGGTGAACACCGTCTTGATGCGGTTGAACTTATCCAGATGGCGGTAGTACAGGTTCAGGTACACGGGCACCAGAGCAGTCTGCCAGTCGTTGCAGTTGATGATGTCCGGGGTGAAGTCGATGTAGAACAGGGTCTCCAGCACGGCACGGGAGAAGAAGGCGAAGCGCTCACCGTCATCGTAAAAGCCGTAGAGGCCGCGGCGCTTGAAGTAATACTCGTTGTCGAGGAAGTAGTAGGTCACGCCGTCCACTTCAGCCTTGAACAGGCCGCAGTACTGGCTGCGCCAGCCCACGGGAACGGAGTAGTTGGTCACATATTCCAGCATCTCGCGGTGCTTCAGGTCACCGTACAGCGGCATGATAACGCGGGCGTCCACGCCGTCCTTGACCAGTGCCTTGGGCAGTGCACCGGCCACATCGGCCAGACCGCCGGATTTTGCAAACGGATTTGCTTCCGAAGCAGCATACAGGATTCTCATAGGTTCGCTCCTTCCATATTGGGGTCATGATCCGCTCTCCCCTCCCACCGCCAGGCAGCGGAACGGATACACATACAAAAGAGCAGGCGGGGGCACACAAGTGCCCCCGCCCCTCTCAAGAGGGGCTACCGGGGAGGAAGCCGCCCCTATGGATATTGCAAGGATCAGACGGTGTGGTTCTTCTGCACATACACCGGGAAGCTCTCGGTGCCGGACAGCTTCTTGCCGGCCGTGATCTTCACGTTCTTGTCGGTGACCACGCAATCCAGCTCCACGTTGGGCTCCACCACGGTGTCCTGCATGAGCACGCAGTTCTTGACCACAGCACCCTTCTTGATCTTGACGCCGCGGAACAGCACACAGTTCTCCACGGTGCCCTCAATGAGGCAGCCGTCGGCCAGGATGGAGTTTTCCACCTTGGAGCCGGTGACGTAACGGGTGGGGTTGTCGTCACGGATCTTAGTGTAGACCGGGCTGTTCTTCGGGAACAGGGCATCCAGGTTCTTCTCGTCGATGAGCTTCAGGTTCTCGTCAAAGTAGCTCTTCATGTCGCAGACATGAGCCACATAGCCGGTGTACTCCAGCGCATGGATGTTCAGGATGTTGACATTGTGTGCCAGGATATCGCGCTCGAAGTAGATCAGGCCGCGGGAAGTTGCGTCCTTGACCAGCTTGATCAGGGTCTCGCGCTCCAGCACATAGATGTTCAGGTCCAGGTTCTGCACGCCGGGGCGGTAGTCATTGAACAGCAGCTCGGTCACGCGGCCGTCGGCATCGACGGTCAGGGTATAGTTGTCGTTCTTGCGGCCCTCGGGGATCTCGGTCTTCTGGTAAGCGACGGTCACATCGGCACCGCTTGCCTGATGGGCAGCCAGCAGAGCGTTGAAGTCGTAGTTGATGGCGATGTTGGCATCGCTCATGACCACATACTTCTCCTTCTGATTCACCAGGAAGTTCAGGATGGAGCCCAGAGCCTCCACACGGCCGGAGTAAATGCGCACGCCCTTTTCTGCAAAGGGAGGCACGATGTTCAGGCCGCCGTGACGGCGGGCCATATCCCATTCACGGCCGGTGCCCAGGTGATCCATCAGGGAGTGGTAGTTCTTACGCACCACGATGGACACGTTGGAGATGCCGCAGTTGGCCATGCTGGACAGCACAAAGTCCACCATGCGGTAACGGCCTGCAAAGGGGATCGAAGCCATTGCACGCTCGGTCACCAGCTCCGGAACGGTATTGTCATAGCTGTTGGGGAAAATGATGCCCAACGCATTGGTGTTCTGTCTCAGCATACTTCCACGCCCTCCTTGACGGATTCAAACACTTTTGCGCCCTCCTTGACGGTGGCGCCTGCACCGACCGTCAGACCGGTGCCCACATGTGCGATGGGGCCGTCGCCGCCGACCTTTGCACCGGCACCGACCACAACGTCCTCTGCCAGGATGCAGCGCTTGACCACGGCACCAGCCTTGACCACCACGCCGTCCATCAGGACAGCGTCCTCAACGGTAGCGCCCTCTTCCACCACGACGCCTGCGCTCAGCACAGAGTGCTTGACGGTGCCGTAGATCTTGCAGCCCTCGGTGACCAGAGAGTCCTGCACGACGGCGCGGGGACCGATCTTCTGAGCCGGCAGCACGGGGTTGCGGCTGTAAATCTTCCAGGTCTTGTCGAAGATGTCGATGCCGGAGTTCTCGGGATCCAGCACTTCCATGTTGGCTTCCCACAGGCTGTCGATGGTGCCCACGTCACGCCAGTAGCCGTTGAAGTGGTAAGCATACATCTTGCGGCCGTCGCGCAGCAGGGCGGGGATGATGTTCATGCCGAAGTCGTTCTTGGAGTTGGGGTCTGCCTCGTCCTCTTCCAGATACTTCTTCAGGACATCCCAGTTGAAGATGTAAATGCCCATGGAAGCCAGGTTGGACTTGGGTACCGGGGGCTTCTCCTGGAACTCGGTGATGCGGTCGTTTTCGTCAGCGACCATCAGGCCGAAGCGGGAGGCTTCCTTCCAGTCCACTTCCATGACGGCCACAGAGAACTCGGCGCCCTTTTCCTTGTGGAAGCGCAGGAAGTCGGCGTAGTCCTGCTTGCAGATCTGGTCACCGGACAGGATGATCACATACTCGGGATCATAGCTGTCGATGAAGCCGATGTTCTGATAGATCGCGTTTGCCGTGCCCTTGTACCAGTCGGTGCCCTTAGCCTGCTCGTAAGGGGGCAGGGTGTGCACGCCGCCGTGCAGACGGTCCAGATCCCAGGGCTGGCCGTTGCCGATGTACTCGTTCAGCTTCTGGGGCTGATACTGGGTCGCGATGCCAACGGTGTCAATGTTGGAGTTCACGCAGTTGGACAGCGGGAAGTCCACGATGCGGTACTTACCGCCGAAGGACACTGCAGGTTTTGCCGTTTTCTGTGTCAGCGCGTACAAGCGCGAGCCACGTCCGCCGGCAAGGATCATTGCCACAATTTCTTTTGCCATAGCTTTATTCTCCCCTTTAACATTAACATTTCCGTTGTTCGGAAATGAGCGTCAACAAATGATCGTGTAGAACGGATGGGTTACTCTTTGGCTGCCTTGGGTTTGCGGCCGCGCTTTTTGGGCGCTTCCTCTGCTGCCGGTTCCGGCTCAGCCTTTGCCTTCCGGGTGGGTTTCTTCACCGGCTTTTCGGCCGGAGCTTCGGCGGCCTTGGGCTTACGGCCGGGCTTTTTTGCATCCTTTTCCGTGGGGGCCTCCGGGGCAGCCTTGGGTTTGCGGCCAGGCTTTTTCACGGCCTTTTCTGCCGGGGCTGCCTTGGTGGTCTTTTTGCCGGGCTTTTTCGCCTTGTCCGCTGCAGTTTTGGCGGTGCGCTTTGTAGGCACCTCAAAGTACAGGGTGCTCATGGGGGGCAGGGTGATGGTGATGCTCTGCTCAAAACCGTGCATGGGCTTTTTGTGGGTCCGCACGGGCTTGTTGTGGACAGCACCGGAGCCGCCAAAGGCAGCGTCGTCGCTGTTCAGCACCTCTTTGTAGGTACCGGTCACCGGGGCACCCATGGTGTAGCCCTCGCGCAGAACGGGGTTGAAGTTGCACACCACCAGGATCTGCTTGCCGGCGGCGTCCTTGCGCAGGAAGGCGATAACGCTCTGCTGGGAGTCGTCCGGCACGATCCACTGGAAGCCCTCCCAGCTGTAGTCCACCTGCCAGAAAGCGGGGTGGTCCTTGTAGAAAGCGTTGAGGGTCTTGGCATAGTTCTTCAGCTCGGTGTGCTTGTCGTAGCCCAGCAGCATCCAATCCAGCTGCTTGGCCTCGTTCCACTCGGCAAACTGGCCGAACTCCTGACCCATGAACAGCAGCTTCTTGCCCGGGTGCGCCATCATGTAGCCAAAGAAGGTGCGCAGGTTGGCAAACTTTGCCTCATACTCGCCGGGCATCTTGTTGATCAGGCTGCCCTTGCCGTGCACCACTTCGTCGTGGCTGATGGGCAGCACAAAGTTCTCGCTGAACGCATAGAAGAAGCTGAAGGTAACCTTGTTGTGGTTGCCTGCGCGGAAGAGCGGGTCGGTCTTCATGTAGCTGAGCATGTCGTTCATCCAGCCCATGTTCCACTTGAAGTTGAAGCCCAGGCCGCCGTCCGAAGCGGGCTTTGTGACCATAGGCCATGCGGTGGACTCCTCCGCGATCATGTACTTGTGGGGGTGACGGCCCAGCACGGTGTTGTTGAGCTTGCGCAGGAAGGCCACGGCCTCCAGGTTCTCCTTGCCGCCGTCCTTGTTGGGCTCCCACTCGCCGTCCCTGCGGTTGTAATCCAGGTACAGCATCGAGGCCACGGCGTCCACCCGCAGGCCGTCGATGTGGTACTGCTCCAGCCAGTACAGTGCGCTGGAGATCAGGAAGCTCTGCACCTCGTTGCGGCCGAAGTCGAACACCATGGTGCCCCACTCCTTGTGCTCACCGCGCTTGGGATTGGGGTCCTCATAACAGGGCTCACCATCAAAGTTGTACAGGCCGAACTGGTCCTTGGGGAAGTGGGCAGGCACCCAGTCCATGATCACGCCAATGCCGGCTGCGTGCAGCTTATCCACAAAGGACATGAAGTCCTTGGGAGTGCCGTAGCGGCTGGTGGGGGCAAAATAGCCGGTGACCTGATAACCCCAGCTGCCGTCGAAGGGATATTCCATCACGGGCAGCAGCTCCACATGGGTATAACCCATCTCGGTGATGTAGGGGATCAGCTGGTCGGCCAGCTCTGCGTAGTTGTAGGGCTTGTCGCCCTCCTTCATCTTCCAGCTGCCGACGTGCATCTCGTAGATGTTCATGGGGCCGTTGATCACATCGGCCTTCTTCTGGGCGGCCTGCCAGGCCTCATCGTGCCAGGCAAAGCCGGAGATATCATAGACCTTGCTGCCGTTGGACGGCCGGGTCTCGGCGTGGAACGCATAGGGGTCGGCCTTGTAGACAAGGTCGCCTGCACGCGTGGTCACGCAGTATTTGTAAACGTCGAATTCCTTCATGCCAGGAATAAACAATTCCCACACAGAATCCCCATCCACCTTGTGCATGGGGTGGCTGCCGGGCTTCCAGCTGTTGAAGTCGCCTACCACGCTGATAGCCACAGCGTGCGGTGCCCATACGCGGAACACGACGCCGGGCTCGCCTGCGCGTGTTTCCAGATGTGCGCCGAAGTAACGATAGGCCTCGCAGTTGTTGCCCTGCTTGAACAGATACACCGGCAGATCCGATGCATTGCCCTGAATCTTTTCTTCGGTCGGTTTCATAGACTGCTCCTCCCCGTACAGGTCCGCATACGCGCACCTGTAGCTTTTTACTCTTTTATATTAAAGAATTCCGACCGGTTTTTCAAGGCCTTTTCTGGAAAAATACCCATAATCTTTTCTTCAATATTTCTCCCTTATATACACACCCGCCAATTTTTTGCAAAATTTATCGTGAATCTTACCAATGCAATGAAAAAAGCGGAGCCTCTGCACCTCTCTCTTTTGGGAGAAACGTACAAATGCTCCGCTCTGCGGGGTCCTTTTCTGTTATGGGGTCATGCGGCGGACCGGTCAGCCCACCACATACACATTCACCTGAATGGCACCGTTGATCACGCTCTCGGCGTAGGTCTCATAGAACAGGTCCACCAGGATCTGACCCTTCTGCACCGCGATGCCGGTGTCGGTGGCCACCGCGTAGCCGTACACGAACTTTCCGTCCGTAGAAGTGATGTACAGCTTGGTGCCGTAGGGGATCACATCCGGGTCCACGGCCACGGTGCCGTAGCCAAGGCCAAGGCCGGAAGAGCCCTTGCCGGTTTTAGAATAATAACCGGTGGCCTTGCCGGTGAGCACCTTGCTGTAGGAAGCAGGGGCATTGGTGGTGCCGTCCGGGCCGGTCAGGGGCGAGACGGGTGCGCCCGCGCCGTAAGTCTTGATGACATGGTTCGTGGGCTGCACGGTGGTGGTGGAATCCACCACGATACTGTTCTCCAGCTCACCGTCCACATAGCGGTCGCGGGTGGTCACGGTCTGCTGGCCCTCGGCACCGTGCTGCACGGTGGTGGTGCGCCCGGTGTTGCGGAAGTACAGGCTGGTATAGACATACTCGGTATCATAGGGGATGGCCTGCGTTTCCACGCGGTCCTGATAGTCCACGCGGTGCACCACGATCTGGGTGCCTGCGGTCACCAGGCGGTCCAGGGCAGGCTCGGTGTAGTCATCGCCCTCCAGGGTGATGCCGGCGCGCTGCAAGGCATCGGCCACAGTGCCGTACACCATCTTCACCGGGTAGGTCTGGCCGTCGGCCTGGACGTTCACCGAGAATGCGCGCTCAATGTTCAGGGTGGCAAGGTTGCCGCTGAACGCCGTGTAATAGACCTGGTCGCCCTCTTCGGACTGGATGCCGGAGAGGTTCATGACCTTTGCGGGGTCGGTGGCAGAGGTGAGGATCACCTGCTTGGCCCCATTGGAGTCGGTGACGTAGGTCAGCCGCAGATTCGCAGCGGTCACACCAAGGGTAGCCACAAGGCACACGACCATGACACAAAACGCCAGCACGCGGGAAGAGACTGCAGATCTGCAGCCTGAGGATGCTTTTTTCAAGTTTACGGAAGCGATACGAGACAACTCCTCTCTTCTTGTTTTTGGTGCGGCCGCGGATGCTGCATTGCACCCCGGCCGCCGGGACTGCGGAGCTCCAGGGGCTCCACAATCAAATACGATGCTTTTCCGGCTGTGGAAGCCAAGCATCGTATTGCGTCGGAATCCGTTCCAACGGGACATTGCTCCGTCCCCCGGCACAGGCCCCCATTGCCTGCACCGTACCGTCCGCTCAGACGGCATTTCACTTCATCCAGATAAAATTTAAACGCTGCAACGTCCGTTGCTCCGTTGCGCGGTATTATCTTACCAGACCGGAGCCGATTTGTCAAATCGGGTGCCTCCACTTTGTTAGATACTTGACATTCTTTTTTGTGCAATTTTAACAGTGTTTCCTGCAAAATATTGTTTTTTAAGTTATTTCCTCCGGATTTTTCGCTCTTTTTCGTCTACGTTCTGTTCATGAATTTTTAACATTTGCATCCGTCCCGGACGCCCCGGAACGACCCGTTTCTGGCCCTCCCGCACGGAAACAAGCGGCCAAATACCGCAGTTTTCTGCACAAAATCAGGCCCGCCGCCGGGCATTTTCCGCACCCGGAATTGCCCCCGAATTACCCCCAAAAACACCCCTCCGGCAAAATGCCGAAGCCCAGAAATCTGCGGAGAAAAAGAACACACTTCTGCTGCCGCGCGCCCCGGCGTACAATCAAATAAAAAACCGGAAAGGAAGGTCAAAACCATGAAGATCCAGATCATTCATCGAGCCTGCGGCGGCACCGAATTCCTGCCGCAGCCCAGCCGCCTGCACCTGGGCGCACAGAACGCGGAAGGCGTGGACCGGCTGCAGTTCCAGCTGCCCGAAAGCTGGGCCAACTGCGCCATTGCCCTGTACCTGCGCCGCAGCGACGGTACCCAGCTGGCCCCGGTGCCGCTGGACGGCGATGCCTGCGTGACGGTGGACCGCCGCCTCACCGGCTGCACCGGTGGGCAGTGGATGCTGGCCGCCGTGAGCGGCTCCGGCTACACCGCCTACACCCGCCCCGGCCGGTACGACACCTATGCCACCCTGCCCACCGACGGCGGCTCCGAGGACCTGCCGCCCACCCTGTACGAGCAGTTCGTGGCCCGCGTGCTGGAAAGTGCCAGCACAGCCGCCACGGCGGCCCAGAGCGCCTCGGCCAGCGCCGAACACTGCACTTCCAGTGCCGCACAGGCACAGACTGCTGCCCGGCAGGCCAGCACCAGCAGCACCGCGGCGGCCGGGTGTGCATCCCGGGCCGAGGCTGCTGCCGCCCGCGCCGAAGAGCTGGCCCCGGCAGACGGTCAGGTACTGAGCGTGAACGGCAAAAGCGGTGTAGTGGTCCTGCGTGCGCAGGACGTGGGTGCCCTGCCCCGGCCTGCGCAGCCGGCAGCCGGCTCCCTGCTGCGGGTTCTGAGCGTGAACCCCGACACCGGTGCCCTGCTCACCGACACTACGCCCCCGCCCGACCTGACGCCCTATGTGCGCAGCAGCACCCTGCCGGACGCAAAGACTCCCGGCCCGGTGCGCATCGACCCGCAATACGGCGTGGCTGTGCGGGAGGACGCCACCCTGACCCTTGTGCCTGCCTCCGCCGAGCAGCTGGACAGCATGACCGACGGCTTTGCGCCGCTCACCCCGGCCCTGCTGCCCTACGGCGTGAAAAAAGCGCTCACCACCGCCAGCACTGCCGCCGGGTGGACCGGTGCGGAAAAGACGGCCGCCCTGCGCACGCTGGGTGCCGACCTGACCGCCTACTATACCCGGCTGGAGGCCGACGCCAAATTCGGCACGCCTTACAGCCTGCCGCCCGCTACGGCGGACCAGCTGGGCGGCGTGAAAGTGGGCGAAGCGCTGGACATCGCCCCGGACGGCACCCTCAGCGCCAAAACGCTCAATGACAAGATCGCTGCCGCCGTGGCGGTAAAGTCGGAGCCCCGGCTGG
>ERZ833963.3623-NODE-3623-length-11801-cov-3.657160_pt1 | contig 11801 bp, 6 predicted proteins | sample MGYA00519693_ERZ833963 | MGnify/ENA primary metagenome ERZ833963 (study PRJEB31850, sample SAMEA3708748) | human gut metagenome | biome: human gut; feature: human-associated habitat; material: faeces | place: China | collected 2014 ... | reverse complement strand
TTCACGAGTTCAAGGCGGACAATGTGCACAACATCGTCAACCACTCCGAAGCCAAGCTCCTTTTCGTAGGCGACCAAGTATGGGAAAACCTCAACGAAAGCGCCATGCCGTTGCTGGAAGGCATCTTCATGATGACCGACTTCACCCTGCTGGTATCGCGCAACGAACGGGTTACTTACGCCCGCGAGCACCTCAACGAGATGTTCGGCAAGAAATTCCCCAAGAACTTCCGCAAGGAACACATCGATTACCACAAAGACCAACCCGAAGAGCTGGCCGTCATCAACTATACTTCCGGTACGACCAGCTACTCGAAAGGCGTAATGCTGCCCTACCGCAGCCTGTGGTCCAACACCAAGTTCGCCTTCGAGGTACTGCCGCTGAAAGCCGGGGACAAACTGGTATGCATGCTGCCCATGGCGCACATGTACGGACTGGCATTCGAGTTCCTGTATGAGTTCTCCGTGGGTTGCCACATCTACTACCTCACCCGCATGCCGAGCCCGAAGATTATCTTCCAGGCCTTCGCCGACGTGAAACCGAACCTCATCGTAGCCGTACCGCTCATCATCGAAAAGATTATCAAGAAGAGCGTATTGCCCAAGCTGGAAACCCCTACCATGAAGCTGCTGCTGAAAGTGCCCATCATCAACGACAAGATAAAGGCCACTGTACGCGAGCAGATGATACAGGCGTTCGGGGGCAATTTCGCAGCGGTCATCGTCGGCGGCGCAGCTTTCAACCAGGAAGTGGAGCAGTTCCTGCGCATGATAGATTTCCCCTACACCGTAGGCTACGGCATGACGGAATGCGGCCCTATCATCTGCTACGAAGACTGGACGCGCTTCAAGCCCGGTTCCTGCGGTAAGGCCGCTCCCCGCATGGAAGTGAAGATTCTCTCTCCCGATCCGGAGAATGTCCCCGGCGAGATTGTCTGCCGCGGTCCCAACGTCATGCTGGGCTACTACAAGAATGAAGAGGCTACCGCCGAAGTGGTGGACAAAGAGGGCTGGCTGCATACCGGCGACCTCGCCCTGATGGATGCCGAAGGCAATGTCACCATCAAAGGACGCAGCAAGAATATGCTCCTCGGCCCAAGCGGACAGAACATCTACCCCGAAGAAATAGAAGATAAGCTGAACAACCTGCCGTACGTATCCGAAAGCATCATCGTACAGCAAAACGAAAAGCTCGTAGGACTGGTATATCCCGACTTTGACGATGCCTTTGCCCACGGCCTCAACAACGACGACATAGAACGCGTCATGGAAGAGAACCGTGTGGCGCTGAACGCGGAATTGCCCGCTTACAGTCAGATTTCCAAGATGAAGATATATCCCGAAGAATTTGAAAAGACACCCAAGAAGTCCATCAAACGCTTCTTGTATCAGGAAGCAAAAGGATAAGACGAAATAGTGGATAGCGGTGAGTGATTAGTGATTAACGGGTTATGCGGCCTGCGCTGATTGTTCACCGCCATTCATTCAATCCCCCCTAATCACTAATCCCTAACCCCTAATCACTAACCCTTTCTTTCTCCGATGAAAAACGAATTATTATTATCCGCCGCGTTACTTCCGTTATCCGGAATGTCAGGAGCAGTCCAGGCGATGCCGTCAAGCGAGGCAATGCCCGCCGCGGAGCAACGCCCGAACATTATTTTATTTTTAGTGGATGATATGGGATGGCAGGACACATCTCTGCCTTTCTGGACACAGCGCACCCGCTACAACGACACGTACCATACGCCCAACATGGAGCGTCTGGCAACTCAGGGCAAGATGTTTACACAAGCCTACGCGTGCAGTATCAGCTCGCCTACGCGCTTCAGCCTTTTTACGGGTATGAACGCCGCGCGACACCGGGTGACAAGCTGGACGCTGCGTAAGAATACCACCCACGAGCAACCGGACTCCGTTATGATTTATCCCGAATGGAACGTTAACGGCATTTGCCAGGAGCCCGGTGTGGAACGCACCACGCAAGTTACCTCGCTGGCACAGGTACTCAAAGACAACGGTTACCACACCATCCATTGCGGTAAAGCCCACTTCGGGGCCAACGACACGCCCGGAGCTGATCCGCTGAAAATGGGCTTTGACGTGAACATAGCCGGTCATGCGGCAGGCTCTCCCGCCAGCTACTACGGCATGCAGAACTTTGGAAACAAGCCTGACGGGAAAAGCCCGCTGGCTGCCGTACCCGGATTGGAAAAATATCATGGAAAAGATATATTCCTCTCGGAAGCGCTCACCATAGAAGCCGAAAAGGCCTTGGACGATGCACGGAAAACGGACAAGCCTTTCTTCCTATACATGGCTCATTACGCCATACACACTCCTATCCAGCCCGATATGCGTTTCTACCAAAAGTATCTGGACAAAGGCCTTCCCCCGGTAGAAGCGGCGTATGCCACACTGATAGAGGGTATGGACAAAAGCCTCGGCGACCTGATGGACTATCTGGACAAGAATAATCTCACCGATAACACCGTCCTGCTTTTCATGTCCGATAACGGCGGGTTGGCCGCGCACACCCGTGCCGGACAACTGCATGTGCAGAACTACCCGCTCAACAGCGGAAAAGGTTCCGCCTACGAAGGCGGGGTGCGCGAACCGATGATTGTACGCTGGCCCGGCACGGTAGCCGCAGAAACCAAATGCGACCATTATCTGATGATAGAGGACTTCTTCCCCACCATTCTCGAAATAGCCGGTGTGAAGCATTACAATACGGTACAGGAACGCGACGGCATCAGCTTTCTGCCCTTGCTTACCGGCAAAGGCAAAATGCCCGCTCGCGACATATACTGGCACTACCCGCACAGTTGGGGTCCTTCCGGCCCGGGCATAGGAGCCACCTGCTCCATCCGCTCCGGAGCATGGAAGCTGGTATACTACTTTGACAGCGGCAAGCGCGAATTGTTCAATATCCCGGCCGACATCGGCGAACAGCATGACATAGCAGCCGGGAACCCGAAACTTGTAAAGAAACTATCCAGAAAATTAAGCAACTATCTGCGGTCAGTGGACGCACAGCGTCCGATACTGCGCGCCACCCGACAGCCGGCGCCCTGGCCTGATGAAACATTATAAAGAATCATGAAACGTATATTTTCACTTATTTGCCTGTCCTTGCTGTTGGCAGGGACAGGCTATGCCCAGACAGGCAAGCGGCAACCCGTCCGTAAAGGAAAAGCGGGCGTCAACCTCTCCCTTTGGAAGAATCTCTCCACACAACGCACGGACACGGTCGGAAGCACTTTCTTCAATCTCGGTATCTTCTCGGCCATGAACCGTTTGAACGGCTTGGGAGTAAATGCATTGGGAGCCGTTGTGGGCAGAGACATGAACGGAGCGCAGTTCTCCGGCATATCCAATATGGTGGGTGGAAGTATGCGGGGCGTACAAATGGCAGGAATCACCAATATCAACGGCAATAATCTCAGCGGCCTGTCCGTTGCCGGACTTGTGGGTATCACCGGGAATCATGCGCAGGGAGCGGTCTTTTCCGGCTTGGCCAATATCACGGGCGATAACAGCAGCGGAGTGATTGCGGGCGGCCTGCTGAATATCACAGGTGACAAGACCGCCGGCGTACAACTTGCGGGACTTGCCAATATTTCGGGCGGTAATTTTGCAGGCATCACCGCATCCGGCCTGTTGAATGTGGCAGGCGGCGATATGAGGGGAATCCAGATTTCCGGTTTGGGAAACATCACAGGCGGTACGTCTGCCGGCGTGCAGCTTGCTCCCCTCAATGTGGCGGTTCGCGCTAAAGGACTTCAGATAGGTCTGGTGAACTATTATAAGGAAAAGCTGGACGGCTTCCAGTTGGGACTGGTCAATGCCAATCCGAATACCAAAGTGCAGATGATGCTTTTCGGCGGTAACGCCACGAAACTGAATCTCGCGGCCCGCTTCAAGAACAAGCTGTTTTATACCATTCTTGGCGGTGGTACGCATTTCCTCGATTTCAGCGACAAATTCTCCGGCGCGCTTTTCTACCGTGCCGGACTGGAACTGCCTGTTTACAAGCAACTGTTCATCAGCGGCGATTTGGGCTATCAACACGCAGAAACCTTCAGGAACAAAGACTATGGTTTCCCAGCCCGGCTGTATTCTCTCCAAACCCGCATCAACCTCGAATATCGCCTGACGGCAAAGTCAGGAGTGTTCGTGACAGGCGGTTACGGCTGGGACAGGCATTACAACAAAAACGCCGCCTTCGACAAAGGGATTATTGTGGAAGGCGGCGTGGTATTGTTTTAGAAAATCTCCTTTTCTTTAATGAATCCCGTCCGGTAGGCTACCAGCAGCTTCTTCAAATCTTGGATTTGCGTTACGAGCTGCTTGCCCTTATCGGTATCTTTCACCATCATGCGCTGTGAGTTGAACTCGATGACGAATGTCGTGGACTTGATGTCCTGTCCCTCTTCAATCGCTTTCTGACGGCTTTGGAACGGGTCGTGCTGCACCAGCTGCATGCCGTGCGAATGATATACCAGCGTATAGCCCGCGATACCCGTTTCGGGCTGATAGGCCTTGGAGAAACCGCCGTCAATCACCAGCAGTTTGCCGTCCGCCTTTATGGGGCGCTCGCCTTTAATAATCTTCACGGGCACGTGTCCGTTGATGATATGTGAATGAGGCCCCGGTTCCACTCCGAACTCGGCCAGGATATTATCGCAGATATCGGCACGGTTGCGAAGCGTGTAGTAATATCCCTTGCTCTCTTTATGCAGCGCCTTGTCGGCTATGAAGTAACGCTCGAAAGTCGCCATCTTATCCTTGTCGAAAGACGGAGCGTCCGGCCCGCACCACATATACCACATATAATCCAGCGCAAAGTTCTTCTCTTTGGAACCATCCTCGTCAAAGTAGGCGGTACGGATAAGCTGGTCGGTCTTTTGCAGCAGCTTATGCCCCCAGTACTCTTTCTTGCCGATGCGTACGTGCTTGAAGCTTCCGTCCTCATTCAAAGGCACGGACGCATGATACAGCAGGTTGCTGTTGCACACCAGGTACATACCGCCGTAAGTAAACAGGCAGCGCATGTGCTTCTTCAGCTTCTCGCTGTTCATAAACGAGGCATGAATCTTGTCCACCAGTTCCCGTTCCTCATCGGTCAGGCGATACGGGTCAGCCGGGTCGATAGTCGGGAAGTTGGCGTCGCGCAGTTCGTATTCCTTACCCTCGTAGATAAATACGCCCCGTTCAAAGTCTATCTTATGCAGCAACTTCCGGTTTGCCATGCCGAATTCCGGGCGGCGGTCTATAATCTCCGCTTCCAGTTTAAGCTGGATAATCGTAATGGCCTTGTGCATCTGCGTAATCAGGCGCAGTGTCTTTTCATTGTAATTGGCGTCGGCGAAGTTCATCTTCGGGGCAAAGATAGCGCAGGCGTCGTCCGCATAGGTATCCATCGCAAAGGTAGCCAGAGGCAGCAGATTGATGCCGTATCCGTCTTCCAGCGTCGCCAGGTTGGCATAGCGCATGGACATGCGGATAACGTTTGCTATACAGGCATCGTTACCCGATGCGGCGCCCATCCACAGAATATCATGGTTACCCCACTGGATGTCGAAGTTATGGTAGTCGCAAAGCGTATCCATGATGATATGCGCGCCCGGACCACGGTCGTAGATATCCCCCACGATGTGCAGGGAATCGATTGTAAGCCGTTGGATAAGGTTGCACATGGCGATGATGAAGTCGTCCGCACGCTTGGTAGAGATAATCGTGCTGATGATGACGTTGATATACGCGTGCTTGTTGGGCTCTACGCTGGACTCGTGCAACAACTCCTGAATGATGTAGGAGAACTCTGCCGGCAACGCCTTGCGCACCTTCGAGCGCGTATATTTGGAAGATACGTTCTGGCAGACTTTCACCAGTTGGTTCAAGGTGATGAGATACCAGTCGTCCAGGTCTGTTTCCTGTTCCTTTATCAACTGCAATTTCTCTTCCGGATAATAAATCAGCGTACAGATTTCTTTCTTCTCACTTTCGCGCAGCGTATGGCCGAAAATCTCATTCACTTTTCGTTTTACCGCGCCCGAAGCGTTCTTCAATACATGCTGAAAAGCCTCGTACTCTCCATGAATATCCGTCAGGAAATGCTCTGTTCCCTTAGGCAAATTCAGAATGGCTTCCAGATTGATGATTTCCGTACTGGCATCGGCGATGGTAGGAAAACTGCGCGACAACAATTGCAAATAGCGTAAGTCGCTGATTATACTTTCCGGAGTAATAGTTCCCATGATATGATTTCAGATTTATGATTTATATTCGGTTATCGATACTATCAGGAGCGATAATTCCTCTAACTCCTGACACACATTATTTCTCATTTTTCAATTCTCAATTCTCAACTTAACAAGAACATCAACAGCACCTGCGCTATGATTACCCGCAGGAACATACACATCGGATATACCGTTGCATAAGCCACCGACGGGTTATCGCCAGGGATGGTGTCGTTGGCGTAATTCAGCGCCATCGGGTTCGCCATGCTTCCGCACAGCATGCCTGCCATAGAGCCGAAATCCACTTTCATCCACTTAAAGGCAATCCCACCCACTATCAGTACCGGGACGACAGTCAGCGTAAATCCGGCCGCAATCCACAGCAAGCCTTCCGGACGGAATACCGTATCGAAAAAATGCGCTCCCGCGTCCAGTCCCAGGCAAGCGAGGTATAGCGACAGTCCCAATGCGCGCAGCATCAGGTTGGCGCTGCGTGTGGTATAGGTTATCATGTGCATTCTCGGTCCGAAAGTACCGATGAGAATACCCACGATAATCGGTCCGCCGGCAAGTCCCAGTTTCACCGGAGCGCTGATGCCCGGCAGGGAAATGGGGATTGCCCCCAAAGCAAGTCCCAGGATGATGCCGATAAATACCGCAACCAGATTCGGCTCCTTCAGGCTCTTGATGGCGTTGCCCAGCACTTTTTCCACATTCTGGATGGCGGCGGCCTCACCTACTACCGTCAGGCGGTCACCCAACTGCAAGGTCAGTTCCGCGGTGGCAAGCAACTGTACGCCGCTGCGGTACACACGGCTGATGTTGATGCCGTAATGATTGCGCAGGTGAAGCGAACCCAGCTTCTTTCCGTTCAGCTCGGGACGTGTCACCACGATACGCTGCGAGATGAGCTGGCTGTCTATGGCATTCCAGTCGATATCCTCTTTATTCCAGTCGGTATGTTCCTGCTCGCCGAACAGTACGGTCAACGCCGGGGCATACTTCTCCGAAGTCACCACCAGCAAGCGGTCTCCTTCCTTTATTATCTTCTCGGAAGTAGGAATACTTACGTTGCCGTCCCGCCACAAACGGGAGATGACGAACTTCGGATAATTCAGACCGCCTATCTCCTTGATGCTTTTATCGAAGATGGCCGGATTGTGTACCTGAAACGCCGCGATATAGGTTTTGTTCGCATCGTCTTTCTCTTTCAGTTCCAAATCTTCCTTACGGGCCAATGCCTTGCGTATTATCAGTACGGCAAGAATCACTCCCACCACCCCCAGCGGATAGGCTACCGCACAGCCCAAAGCCGGAGTGCTGGACTCCAGTCCCATCTGCTTCAAGGTCTGTTGCGCCGCGCCCAGCGCCGGTGTGTTGGTCGTGGCGCCGCAGAGGATGCCTACCATGTCCGGCAGCGATATGTTCAGTCCGTAACTGCCCAATACGGCCATCAACGTACCGATCAGCACCACTCCCAGAGCCAGCATGTTCAGTTGCACCCCGCCCTTGCGGAAAGAGCTGAAGAAACCGGGCCCCACCTGTAAGCCCAACGCGTACACAAATATTACCAGTCCGAAACTTTCCGCGTAGTTCAGCATCTGCGGGTCGATGGACAACCCGAAATGCCCGGCGAGAATACCGGCAAAGAAAACAAAAGTCACGCCGAGGGAGATACCGCAAATATGTACTTTCCCCAACCCCAATCCGATAGCTGAAATCAGTGAGAGCACCACCACCGCCTGCAAAGCGGAGTGTTCGATAAACAAACTATATAGCCATTCCAAAGTGTTACGGTTTTATCTACATTTAGAAGTGCAAAGATAGGAAGTTCCGCGAAGCCTAAAAAGATAAATGCAGGAAATTCACGCAAAGCCCCTCATTTCCCGCCTTTCACTTGTACAAAATATCTTTTATCACTACATTCACGGCATGAAACGCCTTATTATACCGATTATATGTATGCTCCTGCCGCTGGCCGGATGCCATGAACGCAAGCCGCTTCCCGGCCTTGACATCGCGGACAGCCTGCTGGTCAATGCCGGCGATAAATCCGGAGCCTTGCGCATCTTCCTGCAGATTGAGGAGCAATTGAAAAGCCGGCAAGACCCTTACGGCAAAGGACTGCTCTACGAGCGCATCGGCGACATATACTACGAGCAGATGAACTACGTACGCGCCTACCACTACTTCAAGCAGGCCAGAGAAAATTTTCAAGTATCCGACAGCCTTCGTGAAGAGACGGAAGCCACGCTTGACATGGCCGCCGCGTCCTACCGCCAGAAAGACCTGGAACGTGCCATGAGGCTGTACTCGGCTGCCCTCGACCTTGCCGACGAGCAAGATAGTGAAGCGCTTGCCGAAACAGCACTCAGCAATCTCGCCTCCCTTTATGTAAAGTCGCACAAAAAGCAGATTCCGCAAGACCTGCTGCAACGCATCGAACGGTCCGCACGCAAAGACACACTGTTCGGCAACCATACCATGATTGACGTACAATTGCTCAAGCACCGTACAGACAGCGCACGCCATTATCTGAAACTGGCGGCGGCTCAGGATAATGATGTGCTGGACAAGGCGGAATTGCATTACACCGCCTACCGGATAGAAGCTTTGTCCGGCAATTTCCGGCAGGCCACCGATCACATACACCGTTATATCTATCTCACGGATTCCCTGACACGCTCAATCATGCAGTTTTCTGCCGGTGTAATCGAAAAAGAGTACTATCAGGAGCGTTCCGCTTTCGCCGAGTACCGGATGAAGCACCGCATTTTCTGGGAAATAGCCGTTATCTGCGGGATATTCCTTCTTGTGGGAGTAGCTTTCTATATTGTCCGCCAGCGCCTGCACCTGCAACGTGAACGTAACGACCATTATCTGCTGCTGGCAGAAGAAGCCCGTGCCGAATACCAGGCTCTCACCCGTCAAATGGAAGGGCGATACGACACGGAAAAACGTTTGAAGAATCTGGTAGCTTCCCGTTTCGACATCATCGATAAACTCGGCAAGACCTATTACGAACGGGAAAACACCCCGTCACAACAGGCTGCCATGTTTCAGGAAGTGAAACGAATCATTACCGATTTCTCAGAGAACAATGAAATGTTTCAGGAATTGGAGCAGATGGTCAATACCTGCCACGACAATGCCATGCAGAAGCTTCGGCAGGTTTTCCCTGCAATGAAAGAGAACGACATCCGTCTACTTTGTTATATTTTTACCGGTTTTTCTCCGCAAGTAATCAGCTTGTTCATGAAAGAAAGCGTGGCAAACATCTATGCGCGTAAATCCCGGTTAAAGTCACGCATCAAAACTTCCGGAACACCTCATACGGAGCTGTTCATGTCCCTCTTCGGATAACTGTCAGACGCATGTTAGAAAAAGACAAATCCTCCGGAGATTAATCTACTGTAAAACAAGCATATAGAAAACAGACTGTTAGATTTACACGTTTATATCGTAACTCCCCGAAGAAACGGATTCGCTACTTTTGCAACCAAAAATAACGATAATAAAAGTGTAAAAATATGAAGAGTAAGATTGTTTTTTTAGTGTGTATCATGTTTTTTATAGTAGCGTGCGAGAAAGAACAGATTCCTTTGGAGAAACCCATTGAAGCCCCCGCCCCATCCAGCAATGATGAAAAACCGGAAGAGAAACCGGAAGGTACGACAGAAGGGCAACCGGAAGAGAAACCCGAACAGCAACCGGAGATACAAGCTACGCTCGAGAAGTTATCAATCGCGCAACTGCCTCATAAAACTTTCTATACTTTAGGAGAAGAACTGAATCTAAACGGACTTCAACTAACCGGATTATACAGTGACGGGAAAGAATACCCCGTCACTGTCAGTCCGGAACACATCAGCGGTTTTTCTTCCGAAGCTCCCGCAGAGCATTTGGAGTTAACAGTCAATATAGAAGAACGGCAAGTGAGCTTTATCATTCAAGTTGCACCCGTTCGCGTACGGGAAGGAGTGCTGACAGAAGTCCTTAAAGGTTACAGTGAAATCACGCTTCCCCCCAATGTAACGGCTATCGCGCCGCAGGTATTCCAAGGTAACCGGCAAATCGCCAAAGTAATAATGAACGAAGGATTAACTTCGATAGGCGAAAGAGCATTCTTCAATTCGAGCATACAGGAAGTAGTCTTCCCCTCTACTTTGAAGCAACTCGGACAAGACATCTTCTATTACTGCAACCAGTTGAAACGCGCCGATCTCTCACATACGCAAATCACCCGCTTGACTTCCGGAAGTTTCGTATACGCCGGTGTAGAAGAAGTATTATTGCCGTCTACGCTCCAAAGCATAGAAGTACAGGCTCTGATGAAGACAGGTAAGCTGAAATCCGTTGTCATCCCTCAAAATGTAAAATATATCGGTCAGGAAGCGTTCCGGGAAAGCGGCATCATCAATGTACAGCTCCCCAACGGTATCTCTACCATTGTAGACCGCGCTTTCTATTACTGTCCCAATCTGACGGAAGTGTCAACCTATGGTCCTGTTTCGGACAACGACCCCGACGCCATGATTCAAGCCTATTGTTTTGTTGGATGCCCCAACCTCTCCCGGCTTGAAATACCCCGGAGTATCCGCATCTTGGGACAAGGGCTGATAACGGGTAATCAAAAGGTAAACAAACTGACAATCCCGTCCCGTGTTGTCCGAATCAATTTTTCCGCTTTTGACAATACAGGAGTTAAAGAGGTCATTGTAGAAGCCGTCACGCCACCCGCTACTCCCGAAGGCGAATGGTACGGATTCCCTAAAACGGTAACAAGTATCCTCGTCCCGGCACAGGCTGTCAAAGCATACAAAACCGCCCGAGGCTGGAATAAATTTGCAGAAAAGATTGCGGCCCGTCCGTAACACTTTCCGCTTCCTCTGCCATAAACTTAAATAACGGAATCCGCATGACAACAAGCAGATATAACACTTTCGGGTACATCCTGATATTTATTTTCTCATCGATAGGAACGTCCATATACGCACAGGAAAAGGGAACCGTGAAATATTGGAAAGTGGAATTAATGGGAGCCGTCAACACTTACGACGGCTGGGAAATAGAACCTTCCGTAACCTGCCAACCCGTCCGTTATATCGGACTGACGATGGGACTCTTATTCTGCAATCCGATAAACGAGAGCGGTTTCATCGGAGAATCGCAAGACAAACAATGGTATTGGAGTGCAGTGGACGACGATAATGGAAGTTATCTTTTTGCCCTGCGCCCTTCCGTCCTATTCACCTCACCTTCTATATGGCTGGGCGAGGATAAAGATTATGCCTTATCTTTTTCCATTTCTCCCGGAATAACCATGCCTTTGCCCCCGAACCGGGAATTCAATATCGAGTACTTCCCGCAAAAGCCCGGAGCATGGACCGCCTTTAAAACAGAGCATGTCAAAAACAAAGATGCGACCTTTGTTTACTACCATCTCCGAAGTGCCGTATCGCTCGAAATAGACGACAGCATCATCCTGTCAATGGGATATACTCTTTCCAACTTCGACTTATATGGCGGAAGCCGGAATATTGTCATCGAGGGC
>ERZ833963.3619-NODE-3619-length-11809-cov-4.522546_pt1 | contig 11809 bp, 9 predicted proteins | sample MGYA00519693_ERZ833963 | MGnify/ENA primary metagenome ERZ833963 (study PRJEB31850, sample SAMEA3708748) | human gut metagenome | biome: human gut; feature: human-associated habitat; material: faeces | place: China | collected 2014 ... | reverse complement strand
CAGCGCTCGAGCGCCTCAGCGAGCACGGTGTGGTTCGTGTAGGCGACGGAATTTTTCGTGATGTTCCACGCGGTATCCCAGTCGAAGCCCGCGTCGTCCATCAGAATACGCATCAGCTCGGGAATGACGAGCGCGGGGTGCGTATCGTTGATCTGGATGACGTTCTTCTCGTGGAAGTTCGCCGCCGTGCCATAGACCTCGATGTGCTTGCGCATGATGGACTGCATCGTGGCGGAGACGAAGAAATACTGCTGCTTGAGGCGCAGCGACTTGCCCTCATAGTGGTTGTCCTCGGGATAGAGGATCTTGGCGATGGTCTCCGCCATCGCCTCCTGCTCGCTCGCGCGCAGGTATTCGCCCTGCGAGAACAGGCTCATATCCACCGGCGTCGGGGACTTCGCGTCCCACAGGCGCAGGAGGTTGACGTGCTCGGTGCCGTAGCCCGTGATCTCCATGTCGCAGGGCACGGCGAGCACCTTCGTCGCGCCCTCGGGCACGACGTGCAGCCGTCCGTTGTCCCAGAACTTGCGGACCGTGCCGCCGAAGAGCACCTCCTCCGTCTCCTGCGGCTTGGGCATCAGCCACGCGCCGCCGATGTCCTTCCAGTTGTCCGGCAGCTCGACCTGCTGCCCGTCCACGATGCGCTGGCGGAAGATGCCCAGCTCATAGCAGATGGAGTAGCCCGCGGCGGGGATGTCGAGCGTGGTCATGGAATCCAGATAGCAGGCGGCGAGGCGGCCGAGGCCGCCGTTGCCGAGGCCCGCGTCGGGCTCGACCTCGAAAATATCCGCCGCGCGGAAGCCCAGCTCGCCGATCGCCTCGCGCAGCACGCCGCTCACGCCGAGGTTGTAGGCGTTCTTTTCCAGGCTGCGGCCCAGCAGGAATTCCATGGAAAGGTAATGCACCTTCCTCTTTTCCTCGCGGCGCGTGGCCATTCGGCTCTCCACACCGCGCTCGGTCATCACGTCGCGCAGCACCAGCGCCGCGGCGCGCATCACCTGCGCGTCGTCGGCCTCCTCGGGCGTCACGCCGAAGCCCAGGCGCAGCTTATCCGTAAGCGCCTGCTTCATTCCCTGTGTCGTAGTGATATCCATATTTCTTTGTACCTACCTTATTTGCAGATGGAATCGTAAATTTCGCGGTATTTTTTTGCGCTGCGCGCCCAGCTGAAATCCTCGGCCATGCCGCGCTTGCGCAGAGCCTTGTAGGCCTCCGGCTTCTGATGGTAAAGGTCCACCGCCTCGCCGATGACGTAGCACATATCGCCCGCGTTATAATTTGTAAAGGAAAAGCCGTTGCCCGCGCCGTTCCACGCCTCGTAGGCGTAAACGGTGTCCTTCAGCCCGCCGGTCTCGCGCACGATGGGCACCGCGCCGTAGCGCATGGCGATCATCTGACTCAGGCCGCACGGCTCGCTCTTGGACGGCATGAGGAACAGGTCCGCGCCCGCGTAGATCTGCATGGCAAGACTCTCGGAGTAGCCGAGATGCACCGCCACGCGGCCCGGGTACTTCGCCTGCGCCCAGGAGAAGAAGGACTCGTACTTCCCGTCGCCCTTGCCGAGCACGACGAGCTGCATATCCTTTTCCATGAAGTAATCGAGCGTCTCGCACACGAGGTCGAGTCCCTTGTGGCTCACGAGTCGCGAGACCATCGCGACCACGGGCGTGTCCTTTCTTTCGGCAAGGCCCATCATGCGCTGCAGCGCCGCCTTGTCCTTCGCCTTGCCGGCCATGCGCCGGAGCGAGTAGTTCGCCGTCAGGTTGGGGTCGCTCGCGGGATCGTAGCGCTCCATGTCGATGCCGTTGAGCACGCCGTGGAGCTTGCCCTCCACCATCTGCATCACGCTCTCAAGGCCGTGGGCGAAGTAGGCATACTTGAGCTCCTGCGCGTAGGTGGGGCTGACGGCGGTCACGGCGTCCGCCGTGACGATCGCGCCCTTGAGCAGGTTCACGTCGCCGTCGAAGGCAAGCGTGCCGCCGGTGAACCAGCCCGCGTCGAGGCCGAAAAGGTCCTCGACCGTCTCGCGGCCGTAGCGGCCCTGATACTCGATGTTGTGGACGGTGATGACCGTGCGGACGGACTTGTAGAATTCCTCGCGCACCGCCTCGTCGCGGATGTAGATGGGCACGAGCGCGGTCTGCCAGTCGTTGCAGTGGACGACGTCCGGCTTCTCCGGCAGCAGCGGCAGCAGCTCCGTCACCGCGCGGCAGAAGAAGGCGAAGCGCTCGCCGTCGTCATAATAGCCGTAAAGCTCGGGACGCTTGAAATACTGCTCGTTGTCCACGAAGTACCACGTCACGCCCTGCCGCTCGTAGGAGAAAAGTCCGCAGTACAGGCTGCGCCAGGCAAGGCGCACATAGGTGTAGCGCTCAAAGTGCAGCCGGTCGCGCCACGCGTCCGCGACGCTCTGGTAGAGCGGCAGAATGACGCTCACGCGGTCGCCGTTCGCGGCAAGCGACTGCGGCAGGCTGCCCGCAACGTCCGCAAGGCCGCCGGTCTTGCAGAAGGGAACGGCCTCGGATGTGACATAGAGAATGTTCATAGCTTTCCTCCTTATTCCGTGTATGCTTCAGACGATGCTGCCCTTGGAAATGACGATGGGGTAGCTCTCATGCCCCATGAGCGTGCGCCCGGGCAGGACCTCCACATATTTGTCGGTGATGACGTAGCGGAGCGTCACGCCGTCGCGCACGCGCGTGCCCTTGAAGAGAATGGAATCGCGCAGCTCCGCGCCCTTTTCCACCGTCACGCCGGGGAAGAGGATGCAGTTCTCCACGCTGCCCTCGATGGTGCAGCCGTCGGCGACGAGCGAATTTTTCACGCGGCTGCCCGGCGCGAAATAGCTCGACGCCTCGTCGTCCTCCTTGGCGAGGATGGGCCGCGCGGCGGCAAAGAGCTCGGCGCGGATGGAGCCTTGCAGCAGCTCCATCGAGCGGTCGTAATACTCCTGCACGGAGCGGAGCTGGGCGGCGTAGCCGTCCCAGACGTAGCTCTGAAGCTTCAGCCGTCCGGTCATGCCCGCGAGCACGTCGCGGCGGAAGCTGTATTTATCCTGCGCGGAGCACTCGTCCACGAGCGTGAGCAGCAGCTGCTTGCTGAGAATGTAGATCTCCAGCGAGCGGTGGCCGCGCGGCGCGGTCGGCGCGCACCAGACCTGCCCGATCGCGCCGTCGCTCTCGAGCGTGAGGTAGGTCGCGTTGTCCACGAAGCCGCCGTTCGCCGTGCAGACGGCGGTGATGTCCGCGCCGCTCTCCAGATGCGCGGCAAACACGTCCGCGAGCGGCAGATTGATGATAAGGTCGCTGTCGGAGAGCACGACGTAGTCCTGCCGTATCCCCTGTAAATATGAGCGGACGCCGGCAAGGGCCTCCATCTTGCCGCGGAACTCGCCGCTGCGGTAGGCGCGGGTATCGGCGAAGGGCGGCAGGATACGCAGCCCGCCGTACTTGCGCGCCATGTCCCAGGTCTTGCCGTTGCCGATGTGGTCAAGCAGGCTCTGGTAATTGCCGTGCAGCACCACGCCGACGTCGGTGATGCCGGCGGCGTGCAGATTGGAGAGCATGAAATCGACGACGCGGTAGCGTCCGCCGAACGGGATGGAGGCGGGCATCCGGCGTTCCGCCAGCTCGCGCAGTCCCGGCTCCTGTTCGTAGGAGAAAATGATGCCGTGCAGTCCGTTCATCGTACCGTCTCCTTTCCTTCGCGGTTGAGCATCCGGTTCGCCTTGAGCGTGCGGCCTGCCTCGACCTGTGCCTCGGGGCCGACGACCGTGATGCCCCACTCCTCCGGCGGCGCCGCCTCGGGCGACGCGCCGACGCGGGCGTTCTCGCCCACGCGGACGTTCTCGCCGAGGATGGCGTAGGCGACCCTCGCGCCGCGCTCGACGACCGCGCCGGGCATGAGGATGGAATACTCCACCTCCGCGCCCTCGGCGACGGTGCAGCGCTGCGAGAGCACGGAATTGCGTACCGCGCCCTCGACCTCCGAGCCGCGGGTGACGACGCTGTGGTCGACCTCCGCCGTCTCGCCGAGGTAGGCGGGCGGCTCGCTCTCTGCGCGGGCGTAGATGGGCCAGTCCTTATCGAGCAGGTTCAGCCCGCTGCCCTGCGCGAGCATATCCATGTTCGCGTCCCAGAGGGAATCGAGCGTGCCGACGTCCTTCCAGTAGCCCTCGAAGCGATAGGCGGACATCTTCTCGCCGGCATTCAGCATGGCAGGGATGATGTTCTTGCCGAAGTCGTTGCTCGAGTCCGCGTCGTTCTCGTCCGCGATGAGATAGGCGCGCAGCTTCTTCCACGAGAAAACGTAAATGCCCATCGAGGCAAGGTTGCTCCTGGGCTGCTTCGGCTTTTCCTCAAACTCCGTGATGGTGTCCTCGCCGTCGACGTTCATGATGCCGAAGCGGCTCGCCTCGTCCCAGGGCACCTCCATCACGGCGATGGTGCAGTCGGCGTGCACACGCTTGTGGTGCGCGAGCATGGCGGCGTAGTCCATCTTGTAAATGTGGTCGCCGGAGAGAATGAGCACATAGTCGGGATCGTACATGTCCACGAAGCCGATGTTCTGGTAGATGGCGTTCGCCGTGCCCTTGAACCACGTCGCGCCCTTCGCGCTCTGGTAGGGCGGGAGGATGTGTACGCCGCCGTCCGAGCGGTCAAGGTCCCAGGGCTGGCCGTTGCCGATGTAGCGATTGAGCTCCAGCGGGCGGTACTGCGTGAGCACGCCGATGGTGTCGATGCCGGAGTTCGCGCAGTTGGAAAGGGGAAAGTCGATGATGCGGAACTTCCCGCCGAACGGGACGGCGGGCTTTGCCATGTTCTCCGTCAGGACGTAAAGGCGGCTGCCCTGTCCGCCGGCGAGCAGCATGGCGATGCACTCTTTTTTCATGCCGGTAATTCCTCCCTTGCCTTGCTTTTTTTCGCTTTCGGTTTCTTATATTCGCCCGCGCCGCGCAGGATGACCGCGCCGAGCGGGGGGATGGTGATGGCAATAGACTGCTCGCGTCCGTGCGAGGAGATTGCCTGCGTTCGGACCGGCTTTTCGTTGCGCCACTCGCCCGTGCCGCCGAACGCGGTATCATCCGTGGAAAGCTCCTCGCGCCACGTTTTCCGCGGCGGGACGCCGAAGCGGTAGTCCCGGTAGCCGTTGGGCGAGAAGTTGACCGCAACCAGCAGCTCCTCGCCCGCGCCGTCGCGGCGGACAAAGACGACGGTGTTATCCTCGTTGTCGTCCGCGACGAGCCACTCAAAGCCCGCCCAGTCAAAGTCGATGTGCCAGAGCGCGGGGTTCGTCAGGTAGTACCGGTTGACAGCACGGAAGAAATCCTGCATCCTGCGGTTGGCATCGTTTTCGAGCAGATACCAGTCGAGCTGACCGGCAAAATCCCACTCGTGCCACTGGCCCAGCTCCGCGCCCATGAAGGTGAGCTTCTTGCCCGGGTGCGTGAGCATATAGACCATGAAGCTGCGCACGCCCGCGAGCTGCCGCCACTCGTCGCCCGGCATCTTGCCGCGCAGACTGCCCTTCATGTACACCACCTCGTCGTGCGAGATGGGCAGCACAAAGTTTTCGGAAAAGGCGTACATCAGCGAGAAGGTGAGGTCCTTATGATGGAACTGGCGGAACCACGGGTCGAGCTTGAGGTAGTGGCACATATCGTTCATCCAGCCCATGTTCCACTTGAGGTTGAAGCCCAGCCCGCCGTCCGAGACCGGATAGGTCACGAGCGGCCACGCGGTCGATTCCTCCGCCACCATCATCACGTTCGGATCAATGGCAAAGGCGGCGGTGTTGAGCGCGCGCAGGAAGTCGATGGCCTCCAAGTTCTCGTGGCCGCCGTTTTTGTTCGGCGTCCACTCGCCCGCTTCGCGCCCGTAGTCGAGGTATAGCATGGACGCCACCGCGTCCACGCGCAGGCCGTCAAGGTGATATTCCCGCAGCCAGTAGGCGGCGGACGAGAGCAGGAAGCTCTTCACCTCGCCGCGCCCGTAGTCGAATACGCGCGTGCCCCAGCCCGCGTGCTCGCGCTTTTTTGGGTCGGCGTACTCGTAGCACGGCTCGCCGTCGAAGTCAATGAGACCGTGCTCGTCCTTGCAGAAGTGCGCGGGCACCCAGTCAAGAATGACGGAGATGCCCCTTCGGTGCATCATGTCCACGAAGTACATGAAGTCGTGCGGCGTGCCGTAGCGCGAGGTCGGCGCGAAGTAGCCGGTGCACTGGTAGCCCCACGAGTCGTCGAGCGGATACTCGGTCACGGGCATCAGCTCCACGCAGTTGTAGCCGAGGTCGGCGGCGTACTCGCTCAGCTCGTCCGCGAGCGAGCGGTAGTCGTAAAAATCGCCGTTTTCGCGCCGCCGCCACGAGCCGAGGTGAACCTCGTAGATGTTGAGCGGACGGTCATAGACCGGCTGCTTTGCCGCAAGGTACGCGTCGTCGCCCCAGTCGTAGCCCGCAAGCTCGTAGAGCTTGCTCGCCGTGCCGGGACGCGTCTCGGCGTGGAAGGCGTAGGGGTCGGCCTTGAAGGTCACCGCGCCGCTCTGCGCGGTGACGGCGAACTTGTAGGTATCATACGGCGAAAGGCCCGCGGCCTCCGTCTCCCAGATGCCGCCATCGAGACGGCGCATCGGATGCGCGGTGGGGTCCCACGCGCAGAAATCGCCCACGACGCTCACGCTCCCCGCGTGCGGCGCCCAGACGCGGAACACCCAGCCGTCCGGCGTGCGGTGCGCGCCGAGCGTGCGGTACAGCTCCGTTGCGCTGCCGCCATAAAAGGCGGCGAGATCAAAATGCTCCATGGCGCTTGTCCTCCCTCTTTTCAGCATACGCGCCCGCGGGCGCGAAAAACGTCGGATCTACTTGCTCAGCTTGCGGTCCTCGCTCCACCGGGTGAGCTTGGTCTTGTTGCCCTTTTCGTCCATCACATAGGTGTTGTTGAGCTGATTTCGCAGGTCGCCGAGCACGGAATTCACATACTCCTGCCGCAGCGCCGCGCGCTCGACCTTCTCCTCGTCGGTCAGCTCCCGCTCCTTCGCGAGCTTGGCAAGCTCGTTGATGCGGTCGATCTTCTTCTGTTCCATCTTGCTTCTCCTTACAGATACCGGCGCAGCAGAATGCCCGTGCGCCCCTTTTTGCTCAGGCCGCCGACCTCGGCGACCTCAAATTTTCCCAGTCCCCGCGCGGAAATGACATCGCCCTGTGCCACGCTCGCGTCGCCCTTGGTGACCTCGCGATAGTTTTTCTGCACGCGTCCCGCGGCGATCAGCTCCGCAGCCTTGCCGCGGCTCATGGAAAAGCCCGCGGCGGTCACGGCGTCGAGCCGCAGCGTCGCCACCGTGTCCCGGATCTCCTTGACCTTCTGCTCCGGCACGCGCAGCGCGTCCGCGCCGATGGCCGTCAGGCGCAGCGCCGTGCACCCCGCGCCCGTCCAGTTGTCGAGCAGATATTGCGCGACGCCCGCGCTCACAATGAGGTCGGCGCTCCCCTCGCTCACGAGGATGTCGCCGAGCGTCTCGCGCTCTACGCCGAGCGCCATGAGGCTGCCGAGCAGGTCGCGGTGCGTGGGGTGCTCGCTCTCGTGCCACGCCGCGCGGAGAAACGCCATCGCGTCGGACGCGTCGGCCTCCTCCTGCCAGTCGGGCAGGAAAAAGAGCATCCGGCGCTCCGCGCCCTCGTAGCCGCCGAGGAGGGCGAAGCCCTCGTGGATCGCGGCGGCGCGGAGCAGGTCCCGCGCGCCCTGCGCCTCGGCCGGGCTTAAAAACGCCGTGTTCGTGGGCAGGTTCCGCTGCCGGCACTGGTCATATTTATCCAATATGTGCCCCAAAAGCACACGCTCCTCCGCGCTTTTCGCCGCGCGGTCCAGTAAACTCCGTCGATCCATGGTATCGTTTCCATCCGTTATTTTTCAGGTACTATTGGTACAAGGGTATCCTATCACAAAACCAACGCACTTTCAATAGACAGTGTATAAAACTTCATGCACGCGCACCGCATCGCAAATCGGCGCAAATGCCGACGCATGAATCTTTTGTGCATCCTTTCCGGTTGCCCCACAGGGGCGAGGAAAGGGCACATTTCAATTTTTGCTGTACTTTTGCACAGCAAAAAACAGAACGACCCCGAGGGGTCGTTCTCAGTCTATCGGAAAGCCTCACAGAGTTTCGCGTCCGCAGACGCGAAAGATGTTTGATCCGTTTTCTGCCGCGACCTGTGCGTGGCAGAAAACACTTTGCGCGGAGCGAGCGTCGAATTGTCCGCTGTCAGCGGACAACCGAGGCGCAGAGCGCAGCGAATCTTTCTCGAAAAAGTGGCTTTGCCACTTTTTCGACAGCCTCAGAGAACGACCCCGAGGGGTCGTTCTCTGTCAGCCTTTAATTGTTGATGCGCACCACGCAGCGGACCGTGGCGCCGCCGACGCTCGCCGTCACGTTGGCCGTGCCGGCCTTGACCGGCTTGAGCTTGCCGTCCGCGCTGACCGTCACCACGGAGGTGTCCTCGCTTGACCACGTCACCGCCGCGTCAGTGCCGCGCAGAATGAGCTGAATGGAATCGCTCATTCGGATCGTGCAGTCGAAGCGGCCGCTGTCGTCCTTCTTCAGCGTCGTGCCGACGTTCGTCCCGACCGTCAGCGCCGCGGGATCGACCGTGGGCGTCTCCGGCTCCGGCTCCACCACCGGCGGGGCAGGCTCGTCGGGCGTGACTGCGGGGTCATCGGGTGTCGGGTCAACCGGCGTGGGATCGACGGGCGTCGGGTCGACCGGCGTGGGATCGACGGGCGTCGGGTCGACCGGCGCGGGGTCGACGTTCTCCACATCGTTCGCGCGGTCCTCCTGAATTTTTTCCATGAATTTGCCGCCGAAGAGATACCAGGAAAAGATGACCAGCACCACCAGCAGCACCGCGATGAGCGGGCCGCGGGCGGAGTGCGTGTGCTTTCGTTCCGCCACGTGATGCCCACCTCTGCGCTTGCCGGACACCTTGCGCGGGCGATCCTCCTCTTCGCAGAAGGGACAGCGGCGATAGCTTGAGGAATACTTTTCTCCGCAGACGGGGCATTTGATGAGGTCCATACATTATCCTCCCGAAAACACGGACGCAGGGCGTCCGCGCAAAAAAACTTATTTACATAATACTTTCTTTTTGCCCCGCCGTCAACCGTTCTTCCCTTTTTTCGAGGAATTTTTTTCGTCGGCGGTCGATCGCCCTTGCAATTTGCCGCCGCGCTTTTTATAATAGAGACAGACAAGCGAACAACGGGGGAGGATATCACGCCTATGAGCACCATTTTCATCGGCATCGCCGGCGGCACCGGCTCCCCTATGCTGGGCGGCCTGCTCTATGACGAGGCGGTAGACCTGCTGGAGGGCATCGCCCAGCTGGGCGAGGTCATCTGCGTGGATCTGGTGGAGGTCTCGCCCCCGTATGACGACGCGGCGGGCACCACCTGCTATCTGGCCGCCCGGATCCTGGCCGACTTCCTGGGCTTCATCACCAAGGAGCGGGAACGCAGGGGAGAACGCTGATCCCCATCCCCATCAAATCAAAGGAGCAAATGATATGAGCATCGTGAAAGACCTGTCTCTGTCCCCTTCCGGCCTGCAGAAGATCCAGTGGGTCCGGGACTTCATGCCCGCCCTGGGCGGCATTGAGGCCCGCTTCGAGCAGGAGCAGCCCTTCGCCGGCCTGCGGGTGGCGGTGTCCGTCCACCTGGAGGCCAAGACCGCCAACCTGGGGCTGGTGCTCCGGGAGGGGGGCGCCCAGGTGTATCTCACCGGCTGCAACCCCCTGTCCACCCAGGACGATGTGGCCGCTGCCATGGCCAGCCTGGGGGTGGAGACCTTCGGTGTCCACGGGGTGGACATGCGGGGCTATGAGGACCTGCTGACCGAGACCCTGAAGTGCCGCCCCCACCTGATCGTGGATGACGGCGGCGACCTGATCTCCCTGCTGGGGGGGCGGTGCGCTCCCTACGGGGACCGGCTGCTGGGAGGCTGTGAGGAGACCACCACCGGCATCCACCGCCTGTACGCCCGGGAGCGGGCGGGCATCCTCCCCTGCCCCATGATGGCGGTAAACGACGCCAAGGCCAAGCACTACTACGACAACAAATACGGCACCGGCCAGTCCTCCTGGGATGCCATTATGCACACCACCAATCTGATGGTGGCGGGCAAGACGGTGGTGGTGGCCGGCTACGGCTGGTGCGGCAAGGGCATCGCCATGCGGGCCAAGGGCATGGGGGCCAACGTGATCGTCACCGAGGTGGACCCCTTCAAGGCCCTGGAGGCCACCATGGAGAACTTCCGGGTGATGCCCATGGACGAGGCCGCCAGATACGGCGATATCTTCGTCACCGCCACCGGCTGCAAGGACGTGATCGTGGAGCGCCACTTCCAGGTGATGAAGCACAATGTCCTGCTGTGCAACTCCGGGCACTTTGACTGTGAGGTAGACGTGGCCCGCCTGGGCCAGCTGGCGGAGGAGCGCTTCCCCCGCCGGGCAGGCATCGAGGGCTTCCGCCTGCCCGACGGCCGCGTTCTCAACGTGCTGGCGGAGGGGCGGCTGGTCAACCTGGCCGCCGGAAACGGCCACCCGGCGGAGATCATGGATATGTCCTTCGCCGTCCAGGCCCTTTCCCTGGAGTGGATGGCCAGGCACGCCGGAAAGCTGGAGAAGAAGGTCTACAACGTCCCCGAAGAGATCGACGACCAGATCGGCCGGGTGAAGCTGGCCGCCATGGGGCTTTCCATCGATACGCTGACCCAGGAGCAGAAGGATTATCTGGCAGGCTGGGAGGCCTGAACCGGGGCCGGCTGCATCAGCGGGCAGGCTCTCCTGTGGGAGAGCTGCCAGCAGACACATCTTATCGACTGTAAAAAGGAGAGCTGTATGAACGACTTTCAGTACTATACCCCCACTAAGGTGGTATTCGGCAGGGGCACCGCGGAGCAGGCGGGCCAGCTGGTGAAGGAGCAGGGCGGGACCAGGGCGCTGGTCCATTTCGGCGGCCGCAGCGCCAGGGAGAGCGGCCTTCTGGACCGGGTGCTGGCCAGTCTGGACCGGGCCGGCGTGGCCCACGTGGAGCTGGGCGGCGTGGTCCCTAACCCCCGGCTGTCCAAGGTACGGGAGGGGATGGAGCTGTGCCGCCGGGAGGGTGTGGACTTCCTGCTGGCCGTGGGGGGCGGAAGCGTCATTGACTCCGCCAAGGCCATCGCCCTGGGGCTGGCCTACGAGGGGGACGTGTGGGACCTGTTCTCCGGCCAGCCTGCCCGGAACTGCCTCCCGGTGGGGACCGTGCTCACCATCGCCGCCGCCGGCAGTGAGATGAGCAACTCCTGCGTCATCACCAACGAGGACGGCTGGAAAAAGCGGGGGTTGAACACCGACCTGTGCCGCCCCCGCTTTGCCGTGATGGACCCGGAGCTCACCTTCACCCTCCCCGCCTATCAGACTGCCTCCGGCTGCGTGGACATCATCTACCACACCATGGAGCGCTACTTCTCCGGCCCTGAGACGGTGGAGCCCACCGACTCTATGGCGGAGGGGCTGATGCGCTCCATGCTGGAGCTCTCCCGCCGGGTGGTCCGGGACCCCCGGGACTATGATGCCCGTGCCGGCATCATGTGGGCGGGGAGCCTGTCCCATAACAGCCTCACCGGCTGCGGCCGGGGCGGCTGCGGCCGCATCGGGGACTGGGCCAGCCACCAGCTGGAGCACGAGCTGAGCGGCATGTTCGACGTCACCCACGGGGCCGGTCTGGCCGCCGTCTGGGGGGCCTGGTCCCGGTATGTCATGGACGCGGCCCCGGAGC
>ERZ833963.3579-NODE-3579-length-11963-cov-2.316510_pt1 | contig 11963 bp, 8 predicted proteins | sample MGYA00519693_ERZ833963 | MGnify/ENA primary metagenome ERZ833963 (study PRJEB31850, sample SAMEA3708748) | human gut metagenome | biome: human gut; feature: human-associated habitat; material: faeces | place: China | collected 2014 ... | reverse complement strand
TGGATACTTTTCCGCATTTCAAGAGGCAAGATTTAAATTTTTTCTTCCTTTTAAAGTGCGGTCATTTCCGTTCTTGTTTCACAAAATAAGTCCAGCTGAACAAAGTTCAAGGGGGAAATATAAAATTATTTTGAAAAAATAAGAAAAAATTTGTGTTTTGTGATAAATTGTCGACAATTTTAATCATCTATTAATTTAACAAAGGAATTGAAATGAAAAAATCAGTCGTAGCATTAGGTGTGATTGTGGCTCTCGGCGCGGTAGGTGTCGGTGGGGCTTGGGTTACCGGGGAAAAAGCACAAACTGAATATTTACGCCAAATTGAATTAGCAAATAAACAAGCTCAAGCTTTAGGCTTATCTGACTCATTTAAAGTTGTTTATCAAAATAAACAGTTTGAACGCGGTTTCTTTACCTCTCAAGTAGAAGATGAAGTGGTTATTTCTTTACCTAAAGAAGGGAAAGTATTCACTATTCCCCTTTCAACGAAACTTTATCATGGCCCATTTCCGCTTAATCAGCTAGAAAAATTCAACTTTGTTCCAACTATGTTTTCAGCACAAGGTGTGATTGGTAAAAATGAAACAACCCAACCTTTATTTGATTTACTTAAATCAGATAAGCCAGTTCAATATCAAGCCTCTACTAGCTATAGCTTAGCAACAAAAGGTAAAGTTGAATTAGCTGCTGGGGAAGTGACAGATCCAAATTCTCCACAAAATAAATTAGCTTGGTCAAATATCAATATTGGTTTTGATGTTGATAAAGATCGTGCGGGTAAATATGATCTGGTTTCAGATGAAATAAGCTTCAATTCAAACTTTGATAATATTGAAATAGAAGAGAGCAAAGATGTTGTTATGCCCAAATCAGTAACAATGAAAATGAAAGGCTTGAAATTTGAAACCTCATTCAACCCAACCAAGTGGGCTTATATTTATACGGGAAAAAGCGTTTCTTCAGCTGAAAGTATCGAAATGACTAACACTAATTCTTTAGATGATACAGTTTCTATTATTTACAAGGGAGCTAAAGCAACATCAGATATTTCACTTAATGGTGATTTTTTGAATCTTAAAGGTGAAAATACGGTAGACTCGATAGTTATTGATGGGAAGGATTTTGGAAAACTAACTAACAATAGCGAATTAAACCATATTGAAGCAAATGCAGCTAATGCATTGATTGAAGCATTTTTCACTGCTTTCAAATCAGTCAGTGATGATGAAAATGCTAATCAGGAAATGGTCTCTGAAATTTTAAGCTCATGGGTTGAAAATCATGGTATGGCTATTTTTAATAATCAACCTCAATTTAAACTAAACCCAATGTCAATTTCAAATAGCCAGGGTAAAGTCTCATTAGATTTAAATGTGGCGTTAGCGAAAGATCCGAAATTTGATTTAATGGCGGGGAGTTTATATAAACAATTTACGGATTTTGCGTTAAATATTCACGTAGATAAAGAAATGATTGAAAAAACTCTTGCACAATTAGATCCAGAAGAAGATAAAGCTTTGGTTAAAGAGAAAATTGAAGAGCAAGCTAAACAAGCGGCAGCACAAAATATTGTGGTGAATAATGATAAAAATGTGACGCTTAACTTAGTGCTTGAAAAGGGAGAGCTAAAACTTAATGGTCAAGTGATTCCAGAAGAGCAGGTTCAAGGTGTGTTATTTATGTTAATGATGAGTGCAGCTGCGCAAGGTCAGTAATTAATGATTAAATAATGAGAAAGGAGATAAAGTGATTTATCTCCTTTTTATTTGGTTAATTTAAACGCGCCTTTAAATACCCGTCATAATCAGGGATATCAATATTGATTTCTTGATCAAATAAGCTTGATGTTAATAGAAAGTCGGCGGTGCTTTGATTGATTGCCACTGGAATATTCCAAACAGTTGCAATACGCATTAAGGCTTTTACATCGGGATCATGTGGCGCGGCATTCATCGGATCCCAAAAGAAAATCATCATATCAATTTTTTTCTCGGCAATCAGTCCGCCAAGTTGTTGATCGCCACCCATCGGGCCACTTAATAGCGAGGCTATTTCAAGTCCCGTTTCTCTAGACAATAGATGGCCAGTTGTACCTGTTGCATAAAGTTGATGGGGAGAGAGAGCTTCTTTATGTTTCTTCACCCAATTGAGCAGGTTTTGTTTGCAGCTATCATGTGCAACGAGCGCTATTCGTTTATGAGAAAAGATTGGGCGAGTTGTCGTGTTCATATTTTATCCTCTATAAAGCTAAAAAAGTATGCGAGCACTTTAGATCAAAGCGGGTATTGAATGCAATATGTGAGGTATTCTTTTAGCTAACTTAAGAAAATCCTCCTAAAATGACCGCTCTTTTAATCAGAAGTGTGGAAATAACAGGAAGAAAACCACAAGAACAGTCAAAATCTACTATCTTTCTTGCAAAAAATCTTCTAAAATTTACAAGATTTGTTAAATGTTTGTAACATTGATTAACAAGCTTGATTTTCGTGTTTGGTCATGACCAAACTTCATTTTCACTCAGTAAAATAAGGAAAGACTATGTCAGATACCTTAGTAAACGATATTGACCCAATTGAAACACAGGATTGGTTGTCAGCTGTTGATTCATTAATTCGTGCAGAAGGCGCAGAGCGTGCGCATTACATCATCAATCAGGTGATTGATCAGGCACGTAATGGTGGTGTGAACATTGCAAAAGGTGGCGTAACAACCCCTTATGTTAATACCATCCCAGTTTCTGAACAGCCAGCATACCCAGGTGATAAAGCTATTGAGCGTCGTATTCGTAGTGCTGTACGTTGGAATGCGATCATGGCGGTATTACGTGGCCAGAAAAAAGATCTTGAATTAGGTGGTCACATTTCAACTTATCAATCTGCCGCAAGCATGTATGAAGTTTGTTTTAACCACTTCTTCAAAGCGGCGACAGATAAAAACGGCGGTGACTTAGTCTTCTTCCAAGGCCACGCAGCACCAGGTATGTATGCTCGTGCATTTGTTGAAGGTCGTATTACTGAAGATCAAATGAATAATTTCCGTCAGGAATGTGAACCTGGCAAAGGTCTTTCATCTTATCCACACCCGAAATTAATGCCTGAATTCTGGCAATTCTCGACCGTATCTATGGGGTTAGGCCCTGTAAATGCGATCCGTACTGCTCGTTTCTTAAAATACTTAGATAACCGTGGTTTAAAAGACACCAAAGATCAAAAAGTGTATGCTTTCCTTGGTGACGGTGAGATGGACGAAATCGAAGCAAAAGGTGATTTAACATTCGCAGCACGTGAAGGCTTAGATAACTTAATCTTCGTTGTAAGCTGTAACTTGCAACGTTTAGATGGGCCAGTAACGGGTAACGGCAAAATCGTTCAAGAATTAGAAGGTTTATTTGCTGGTGCAGGTTGGGAAGTGATCAAAGTCATGTGGGGTAGTGGCTGGGATAAATTATTTGCAAAAGATACTACCGGCAAATTAACCCAATTAATGATGGAAGTAGTTGACGGTGACTATTTAACCTTCAAATCTAAGAATGGTGCATACGTTCGTGAACACTTCTTCGGCCGTTACCCAGAAACCGCTGCATTAGTAGCAGACATGACAGATGATGAAATCTGGGCATTAAGACGTGGTGGTCACGATTCAGAAAAACTTTATGCGGCATTCCATAAAGCGCAAACTGCAGGTAAACCTGTTGTGATATTAGCGCACATGGTTAAAGGTTATAAAATTCCTGAAGCAGAAAGTAAAAACACTGCGCACCAATCGAAAAAAATGTCTCTCGAAAGCTTAAAATCTTTCCGTGATCATTTCCAATTAGATATTAAAGATGAAGATATTCCTAACTATCCGTACATCACCTTCCCAGAAGGTTCGGAAGAGTACAATTATCTTCACGGCAGACGTAAAGCGTTAAATGGTTATTTACCAAAACGTTTACCAAAATTCACCACTGAATTTAAAGTGCCGGCGTTAGAAGAATTTGCCCCATTATTGGAGGCTCAAGCTCGTCCAATTTCAACTACAATGGCATTTGTACGTTTCTTAAATACCTTATTGAAAGATAAAAATATCGGTAAACAAATTGTGCCAATTATTGCTGACGAAGCGCGTACTTTCGGTATGGAAGGTTTATTCCGTCAAATCGGTATTTACAACCCACATGGTCAAAACTATGTACCTTCTGACCGTGATTTAGTGGCTTACTACCGTGAAGCAAAAGATGGTCAAGTATTACAAGAAGGTATCAATGAATTAGGTGCGGCATCATCTTGGTTAGCTGCAGCGAACTCATACTCTGTCAATAACCTTCCGATGATTCCATTCTTTATCTACTATTCAATGTTTGGTTTCCAACGTGTGGGGGACTTAATGTGGGCAGCAGGTGACCAATTAGCACGTGGTTTCATGGTCGGTGGTACTTCTGGCCGTACAACATTAAATGGTGAAGGTTTACAACACGAAGATGGTCACAGCCATATTCAATCTCTTGTTATTCCTAACTGTGTATCTTATGACCCAGCTTACGTTTATGAAGTGGCAGTTATCCTACAAGACGGTATTAACCGTATGTACGGTGAAAAACAAGAAAATGTGTTCTACTACATCACCACATTAAACGAAACTTACGAACAACCAGCAATGCCAAAAGGTGCAGAAGAAGGTATTCGTAAAGGTATTTATAAATTTGAAACCGTTGAAGCGAAAGGCAACAAAGGTCATGTTCAATTATTAGGTTCTGGTGCGATCTTCCGTCACGTTCGTGAAGCGGCACAAATCCTTGCAAATGAATATGGCGTAAGCTCAGATGTATATAGCGTGCCTTCATTCACTGAAGTCGCTCGTGAAGGTGCGGATGCAGTACGTTGGAACATGTTACACCCAACAGAAACACCACGCGTACCTTACATTGCACAAGTAATGAACGATGCACCAGCGGTTGCAGCAACTGACTACATGAAATTGTTTGCAGAACAAGTTCGTGCATTCATTCCTGCACAAAGCTATCACGTATTAGGTACTGATGGTTTCGGTCGTTCAGATAGCCGTGAAAACTTACGTGAACACTTCGAAGTGGATGCACGTTATGTTGTAGTTGCAGCGTTAAATGAGCTTGCAAAACAAGGTAAATTTGATGCGAAAGTGGTAGCTGATGCGATCGCAAAATTCGGTTTAAGAACTGAAATTTTAAATCCGCTTTACGCTTAATAAAAATATCCTGTGTGTGAAAGCACACAGGAACATCTACAAATAAAGTGCGGTTGATTTTAACTGCGTTTTTTAAAGGTAAGATAACATGTCAAAACAAATTCAAATTCCTGATATCGGTAGTGATGAAGTTACCGTAACAGAAGTGATGGTGAAAGTAGGTGATACCATTACCGCTGATCAAAGTATTATTAATGTTGAAGGTGATAAAGCTTCAATGGAAGTACCAGCACCAGAAGCTGGTGTGGTAAAAGAAGTATTAGTAAAAGTGGGTGATAAAGTCACAACTGGCACACCAATGCTTGTTTTAGAGTCAGCGGATGCAGCAGCGCCTGCTCCAGCTGCGGCAGCACCTGCGTCAGCAGCCGCCCCAGCAGCTGCAAGTGTAGTTGAAGTCAATGTACCCGATATCGGTTCAGACGAAGTAAACGTGACTGATATTATGGTGAAAGTAGGCGATACCGTTGAAGTAGACCAATCAATCATCAATGTTGAAGGTGATAAAGCGTCAATGGAAGTGCCTGCTCCTGTTGCTGGCGTAGTAAAAGAAATTTTAATCAATGTGGGCGATAAAGTTGTTACTGGCAAATTAATCATGAAATTTGAAGTGGCGGGAGCCGCACCAGCCGCAGCGCCAGCTCAACAAGCTTCGGCACCTGCAGTAGCACCAACAGCTTCAGCCATTAAAGAAGTGAATGTACCAGATATCGGTGGTGATGAAGTTAACGTAACTGAAATCATGGTTGCCGTTGGTGACAGTGTTTCTGAAGAGCAATCTTTAATCACCGTTGAAGGCGATAAAGCCTCGATGGAAGTGCCAGCTCCGTTTGCGGGTGTGGTAAAAGAAATTTTAGTGAAATCAGGTGATAAAGTTTCAACTGGTTCATTAATTATGAAATTTGAAGTGGCAGGTGCAGTACCAGCGCCTGCAGCAGCGCCGGCAGAGGCAACTCCAGCGCCTCAAGCAGCACCTGCTGCAGCGCCGGCAGCACAATCAGGTAATGTATCTGGCTTAAGCCAAGAACAAGTTGTAGCAAGCGCAGGCTATGCACACGCAACACCGGTGATTCGTCGCTTAGCGCGTGAATACGGTATTAACCTTGATCGCGTAAAAGGTACGGGTCGTAAAGGTCGTGTTGTGAAAGAAGATATCCAAGCTTACGTGAAAAACGCTGTTAAAGCATTTGAAACAGGCACTGTATCTTCTGCTGCAGCGGGTAATGGTGTGGCAAATGGTGCAGGCTTAGGCTTATTACCATGGCCGAAAGTTGACTTCAGCAAATTTGGTGAAGTAGAAGAAGTTGAATTAAGCCGTATCAACAAAATCTCTGGTGCGAACTTACATCGTAACTGGGTAATGATTCCACATGTTACTCACTTCGATCGCACAGATATCACCGATTTAGAAGCATTCCGTAAAGAACAGAATAAGATTGTTGAAAAACAAAAATTGGATGTGAAAATTACACCAGTTGTGTTCATTATGAAAGCGGTAGCGAAAGCATTAGAAGCGTTCCCACGTTTCAATAGCTCTATTTCTGAAGACGGTCAAAAATTAACACTTAAAAAATACATCAACATTGGCGTAGCGGTAGATACACCAAACGGTCTCGTTGTACCTGTATTTAAAAACGTGAACAAAAAAGGTATTATCGAACTCTCTCGTGAATTAATGGAAGTCTCCAAAAAAGCACGTGACGGTAAACTTTCAGGTTCTGATATGCAAGGTGGTTGTTTCACCATTTCAAGCTTAGGTGGTATTGGTACAACTCACTTTACGCCAATCGTAAATGCACCTGAAGTGGCAATTTTAGGTGTGTCTAAATCAGAAATGCAACCGGTATGGAATGGTAAAGAATTTGAGCCACGCTTAATGCTTCCATTATCATTATCTTTCGACCACCGTGTGATCGATGGTGCTGATGGTGCTCGTTTCTTAAGCTATATCAATGGCGTATTAGCTGACTTACGTCGCTTAGTGATGTAATTAACGCGGTAAGATGTGAGTGATTAGGCTCACATCTTACAGAAAGGATCGCAAGTGCGGTCAAAAATTTGAACGTTTTTACGAGGTAAAAATGAGTAAAGAAATTAAAACCCAAGTTGTGGTACTTGGTGCTGGTCCTGCAGGTTATTCAGCGGCATTCCGTTGTGCGGACTTAGGTTTAGAAACAGTACTTGTTGAACGTTATTCAACATTAGGTGGGGTATGTTTAAACGTAGGTTGTATCCCTTCTAAAGCATTACTTCACGTAGCGAAAGTAATTGAAGAAGCGAAACACGCAAGCAAAAATGGTGTGTATTTCGCAGAGCCTCGCATTGATTTAGATGAAGTGCGCGCAGGTAAAGAAGCGGTTGTGGCGAAATTAACCGGTGGTCTTGCAGGCATGGCTAAACAACGTAAAGTAACCGTTGTTGAAGGTTTAGCGGCGTTTACTGATCCACATACATTAGTAGCACGAGATCGTGATGGTAAACCAACCACAATTAAATTTGATAATGCGATTATCGCAGCGGGTTCTCGCCCAATTCAATTACCATTCATTCCACATGAAGATCCACGTGTTTGGGATTCAACAGATGCACTTAAATTAAAAGAAGTACCGAAAAAACTTTTAATCATGGGCGGTGGTATCATCGGTTTAGAGATGGGTACCGTATATCATGCATTAGGTTCTGAAGTTGAAGTGGTTGAAATGTTTGACCAAGTAATTCCTGCAGCAGATAAAGATGTGGTAGGTATTTATACCAAACAAGTTGAGAAAAAATTCAAGTTAATGCTTGAAACTAAAGTGACTGCAGTTGAAGCAAAAGATGATGGTATCTATGTTTCAATGGAAGGTAAAGCATGCAACGATACTAAACGTTATGATGCTGTACTTGTTGCTATCGGTCGTACGCCAAATGGTAAATTGATCGATGCTGGTAAAGCAGGTGTTGAAGTGGATGAGCGTGGTTTCATTCATGTTGATAAACAAATGCGCACTAATGTGCCTCATATCTTTGCAATCGGTGATATCGTTGGCCAACCAATGTTAGCACATAAAGGTGTTCACGAAGGTCACGTTGCGGCGGAAGTGATCGCAGGGAAAAAACATTACTTCGATCCAAAAGTCATTCCTTCTATTGCTTATACTGAACCAGAAGTGGCTTGGGTAGGTAAAACTGAGAAAGAATGTAAACAAGAAGGTTTAAACTACGAAGTGGCTAAATTCCCTTGGGCTGCTTCAGGTCGTGCGATTGCTTCAGAATGTGCTGAAGGTATGACCAAATTAATCTTCGATAAAGATACTCACCGCGTACTTGGTGGGGCAATCGTTGGGTCTAACGGTGGTGAATTATTAGGTGAAATCGGTCTTGCGATCGAAATGGGTTGTGATGCAGAAGATATCGCATTAACCATCCATGCTCACCCAACACTTCACGAATCTGTTGGTCTTGCGGCTGAAGTGTTTGAAGGTTCAATTACTGACCTTCCAAACGCAAAAGCGAAGAAAAAATAATTGATTAAAATCTTCCATAAAGGCTACTCGAATGAGTGGCCTTTATTTTTTGAGAGATAACTCACAAAATTGCACAAAAATTCAATAAAAACTGGCGGTCAAAATGACTTTTTGATAAAATCCGACCAGTTTTATTTTTATATTTTTTTATTATTTAAAAGCTATGTTAAAGAAGATTTTGATTATTGTAGGATTGGCCGTGTTGACAACAGCCTGTTCTAATGGCTCTAGGCAGGCTCATAATGGAGTCATTACAGAGAGCGATGATGCGGAGCTAACAGGTTTAATTGCAGGTTTAGATGGGAAACAAGGTGGACTTCACCCTAAATTAAGAACAAACCGTCCTAAATCTGGTTTAATTGGTGATAAAGCACTTGCTCAAGTTTATAACGAATGGGGTGGTACACGTTATAGAATGGGCGGAAGCACAAAACGTGGTATTGACTGTTCTGCATTTATGCAAACCGCTTTCCTTGATGCTTATGGTGTGGAACTTCCTCGCACAACTTCAGAACAACGCTATTTAGGCCGTCAAATCCAAAAACATGAATTACGTAAAGGCGATTTAGTATTCTTCCGTCGAAATAACCATGTAGGCGTTTATATTGGTAACAACCAATTTATGCATGCAAGTTCAAGCCAAGGTGTAACAATTAGTTCATTAGATGAAGATTACTGGGCAAGAACTTATACACAATCACGTCGTGTGATGTAATAACAATTTTTTATTTCAACAAAAAGTGCGGTTAGTTTTAACCGCACTTTTTCTTTACGTAGATTATCTGTTTATTGGCTTAAGCCGCAAATTTCATTAAATCTCTTCTTGGTTTCATTTGATGGATGGTATTTGTTACTGTTCCAACCAATGGTAGGCTTGTCCATTGTGTTGTTTTAATATTCTCCACTTTGGAATCTAATGCCATGAATACAAATTCATTACCGCTTACACCGGCAAATTCATAAATATGGAATTCATCTTGTTTTTCCAATACCACAAGATCACCGATGAAAAGGCTGTCATTTTTTTCAACCACTAACATATCGCCCATTTCAATTCCCCAAGCAAGCATATTCGGATTCGTTACACGAATAAAGCAAGTTTGTTGTGGACGTTTGATGCAATAAAGGTTGAGATCTAATTTTTTATTAAATGTCGATTTGCTTTCAACATCATTGAAAAATGGCATAGGATGATAAGAAAACGTCATATCATTTTGTGCAACTGTATTTGCGTAGTTCATCATCTTGTGTTCCTTTTAGTTAGTGTGTTTTTAATCATTGGTTGTTTATACAGGTGTAATATACTGTGGTTAGATACAGTATGTCAATAGGGCATAGAAAAAATTTTTTTATAGGCGAAAATTTTAGAAAAAATTCATTCCAAGCTTAAAAAGTTCAATTTTTTAATAAAATAATAAAGAAAAAATTTTCTTTTAAACAAAATTTAAGCTATCTTTACTCTGTTTCGGTGGATCGTAACGATCTGAAGTTCAACTTAATCTTTATTTAAAATTATTATGAATACATCACGTTTATTTCATTTTCTTTTCCAAGGTAATTTGGTAAAACGAATTGCCGTTGGTTTGGTACTCGGGATCCTTGTTGCATTGGTGAATGAGAGTGTTAAAAATTCATCAGGCATTGATCTTGCATCTAGCTTTGGTGTGCTGGGTCAAATTTTCGTTAAAGCATTGCGTGCAGTTGCACCAATTTTGATTTTCTTCCTTGTTATGGCTGCACTGGCTAATAAGAAAGTGGGCTCTAAAAGCAATATGAAAGAAATCGTAGTGCTTTATCTTGTGGGAACCTTCTTAGCCGCTGTTGCTGCGGTAATTGCAAGTATGGCATTCCCGTCAGAGGTTGCACTTGCGGTAAAAGAAGATGCAAGTTCAGCACCACAATCTGTTGGCCAAGTGATGCTTGCTTTAGTATTGAATGTGGTGGATAACCCATTAAATGCAATTTTCAAAGCAAACTTTATCGGTGTATTAGCATGGTCTATCGGTTTAGGTTTAGCACTTCGTCATGCTTCTGATGCAACTAAACAAGTGGTGGCTGATTTTGCAGAAGGCATTTCTAAAATTGTTCACGTGATTATTTCATTTGCACCTTTCGGTGTATTCGGTTTAGTGGCTGAAACATTATCTGACAAAGGTTTATCTGCGTTAGGTGGATATGTTCAATTATTATTTGTGTTAATCGGTACAATGTTATTCACTGCATTTGTGCTTAACCCAATTCTTGTTTATTGGAAAATTCGTCGTAACCCATATCCATTAGTTTGGACTTGTGTACGCGAAAGTGGTGTAACTGCATTCTTTACTCGTAGTTCTGCAGCAAACATCCCGGTAAACATTGAATTAGCAAAACGCTTAAATCTTGATGAAGAAACCTATTCTGTGGCAATTCCATTAGGTGCGAATATCAATATGGCGGGTGCAGCGATTACTATTACTGTATTAACGTTAGCGGCTGTTCATACATTAGGTATGGAAGTATCTTTCGTCAGTGCTGTATTATTAAGTATTGTTGCGGCGCTTTGTGCATGTGGTGCTTCTGGTGTGGCAGGTGGTTCATTATTATTAATCCCATTAGCTTGTAGCTTATTTGGTATCAATGATGACATCGCAGCACAAATGATTGGTGTAGGTTTTGTGATTGGTATCTTACAAGACTCAACAGAAACAGCGCTAAACTCTTCAACTGACGTATTATTTACTGCGGCAGTATGTATGGAAGAAGAGCGTAAAAACGGTTAATTAAATTAATCTGACAAGGCGGGCAAATTGCTCGCCTTTTGTTTTTAAGGGAAAGAGAATGACACTTTTAATTCAGCAAGCAAAATTTGAACTTCATCAAAAACAGGCTTTAAACTTACCGCACTTTGCGATTGAGCCACAGCAATATTGGGTTGTGGTGGGCAGTAATGGGAGTGGAAAATCAGCGTTTGCTTTAGCTTTGCAAAAAGAATTGCCTTTACAGGAAGGGGAGTATCATAATTCTTTTAAACGTGTTCAATCCTTTTCTTTTGAAAAACAACGAGAAATTCTTGAAGCCACATTAAAGAATTTAAACAACGATGATACCGATCCGGATTTTTTTGGTCAAACGGCAAGAGAAACCATTTTAAATGGCAGTACGGAGCTGGTTTTTTGTGAACAAATTGCAGAAAAATTAGGGATTACTTATCTCTTAGATCGTTTCTTTATCAAACTTTCCACTGGCGAAACTCGAAAAGTCTTATTGGCACAAGCG